>ERZ773138.1584-NODE-1584-length-20580-cov-6.337540_pt1 | contig 20580 bp, 19 predicted proteins | sample MGYA00511114_ERZ773138 | MGnify/ENA primary metagenome ERZ773138 (study PRJEB29015, sample SAMEA2737805) | human gut metagenome | biome: human gut; feature: human-associated habitat; material: faeces | place: China | collected 2012 ...
ACCGTCTGTACCGTTCTGGGTCGGTTACATTGGTACGGCGGTGTTCATGCGCATTTTCGATGCGCTCCTGTCGCCTGGCTGTGACGATTATGACGAGAACGAAAACACCGACGACAACTAAAAAAGCCGCCATCACTGGCGGCGGGTTTTCACTGTATATACGATGGTTACAATAATTGCCGTTAAAATAGCCATCGTTTTGTATTCGTTTCCGGGTGTGCTAAAAATCATTGCAATAAAATTGTATGCAAATAGTACTAGATAGAATCCGAAATAGCTAATTACCGCAACACCAATGATTGTTGCAATTCGTTTGAAATCCATAGTTTTTCACCTCAATTTGATTATAGCAGGGAGTGTTATTGTGGTCAAGAAAATAATATCCGTTGCAACTGCATTTTTGATGTTGTGTTGTATGATTCCGTTTGGCGCATTTGCTGATGATGTATTAGATGTTTGCCCTAAATGTGGTGAACGCACATATGAAACTTGGACGGATTTTTCTACGGAAGTTCCTGACCTTGGCTTTCCTATATCTGTAAAGCGTCGCATTTGTCGCTCATGTGGTTATGCTTATTATGATTGGAATTGTTTGGGATTTGCAGGATTCAAAGAATTTGATAATTCGTCAGGGTCTTTCTTTATTGATTATATTAAGGATTGGAAAAATAAAACGTTTGGCAAAAACGCATCCGCCCAAATAATTGATGCTTCAAACGGCGGTGCCAACATCCCCGCCGCAGGCGGCCGCAACCCCAAAGGCTACGGGGACGAAGGCAAGGCAAATGTAAATCAATCTGGCGCAGAAATTCTTTGGGCTGAACCTTTTGGTGTATCTAAGTGGCCTAGTACTGGTTTTTATAATTCTCCTCCTGATAATCTTTGTGCTGGTTCTTCTGGTTCTGGTCCTTCCTATTCTTCGACTTCTAGTAGTTTTATTTCACCTGTTTATTATTTTATTGCTCCTGTTACTGGTCTTTATTATGTTGGTTCTGGCGGTTCGCCTTATGATTTTGGTTCTTTTAACTATTTTTATAATAAGAAATGGAAACGCATTGATTATATAACTAGTTATACTGAACCTTATTTTTCGTCTCGTACTTTAAATAAAGGTGATAAATGTTATTTTATTAAAGATTGGCATGAGGCAATTTCTAATGGTTGTGCATTTAAGTTCTATCTTAATAAGATACCTATTTTTATTGAACCCCTCGGTGATTCTGGCGTCATTAATCAAAATAAAATCACAATCAATAACAACACATGGAATGGTAATATTTATGTAGATAAATCTAATAATCTCACCTACATCTACCCCCAGTACACCACCGTCAACGAGAAGAACGAAACCGTAACCAACATTTCTAATACGCCCATCATATACAACAACGAAACCAAACAATACTACACCTACGACCAGACCACGAAAAATTATTATTACATAACCTATAACGCACCGTCCCCCAGTCCCACACCGGCCCCGACTGAAAAGCCGGGCGGCAGTATCTCCACGCCGGAGACCGGCAAGCCGGGCGGCGATACCGGTGACACAACGGGTATTCTGGCCGTGCTGGTTGAAATTCGCGACAACATGATTCAAGGCTTCTTGGATATTAAAGCGGCTTTCGTTGCTGGCTTCGCTGAACTTTCCGCTAACTTTACCCTCGCTATTGAAAATTTGAATGTGAACATTCAAAACGTTTTCAATAAAAAATTTCCTGACCAGAGTACACCAGAGACGGCGTTACCCAGTCCCACACCTTCGCCCTCTCCTGCACCGGTAGAACCGATATTACCTGCTAATCGTTTCCGCATTATTCCTAATATGACTAGTAATACCTTTAGTGATTCACATGGTACTTGGTCTGCGTTTGGTAGTTCGGAATACAGTAGTCTTTATACATATTTTCGTGCTTTTACTGTTGATTCATCGTATTGGTGGACATCTTCTCAATCAAAAAAATCTGGTTCTTATGACCGTGAAATGCCTTGTTGGCTGGCTATTGAGATTCCTGACCCCGAAAATTACTATATCGACGGATATGTTTTAAAGGGTGCTGGTTCTTGTATTTATTATGACGATTGGCAGTTTCAGTATAGTGATGATGGCTCAGCATGGACTGATTTAGATTCTGTTTCAGATGGTGGATTGAAAGACCAAAAAGAACATGATTTTAATGTTGCTGTTCACAAAGCACATAAATACTACCGTTGGTATTTTACAAAAGCACCCGTTTCATGGCCGGGTTTAGGTACTGCAAATTTATATGGTTATAATGCCAAAGATGTTGTGACGCCTACACCTTCGCCCTCTCCTGCACCGACAGACCCGCCCTCGCCTAGTCCTGCACCTGACCCCGGCAAGCCCGACAGTGGAGATAAAACCAACAACTTCTGGACTATCATCTTCCCCAATGGCGGCGGCTCCGAGGACGGTAAAAAGGGTGTTTTCTGGGCGCTGGTCTCACTGATTCTTGCACTTATCGCGTTCTTTGCAAATTTGGCCGTGGGTGTCGGTTACCTGTTCCCGTTCCTCCCGGATGGTGTGGTCATGACGATTAACACCTGCCTGATTGTCATCTTCCTGTTCACCATCATTAAATTTATTATGAGGTCAAAGTAATGTGGAAAAAAATTTGTATTACGGTCTGCGCCGTATTCTGCGCCGCGCTCGCCGTCGTGCCCTGCGCCTTTGCAGACGACAGCTCCGCCGATTCTTCCGCAAGCTCGGAAGAATCCTCACTTCTGGGAGATGCCGCAGAATTGCAGGGTTCTGTCTCGGACAATTTTTCGGACGGTGTTGACAGTCTTGCCGATACGCTGAAAAGCACGCCCGGTGAATTGCACTATAACGTGAAAGACCAGTTCCCCCAATTCATTAAACAGTCTATTGAATGGGTTCCTTTGCCGTACTGGTGGGCGTTTGAGTTCGCAATTGTTCTTGGTTTCGTCAATGCGCTGTACCGGCGCATGTCGTAGGAGGTGCAAGCATGGAATCATTTCTTGAAGTTATGAATGTTATCCTGAACGGCTTCAACCTGCCGTTCACTGTGTACGGCTTTACGCTTTCGTGGTATGACATTTGGTTGTGGTCTATCGTCGGCGCAATCGCCGCCGCGTTTATCGGGAGGATGCTGTCATGAGCGATAATTTCAATAAATTCTGCGGCGTTCTCATTCTACTGTTGCTCGGTCTTTCCACGCTCTTCACGCTCCGGGCCAGTGCCGAGGATTACACCCCGCCCGCCGAGGACAGCACCCAGACCGTGACCGATTCCGAGGAAACGCACGAGGTTGTGCAAGTTCAGGGCGTGCAGACCTATGACCCGACTTTGTATGAAAAGCTGGACACCCTGCAGGAATCTCTCAATACATTGATTGATATAATGACCCATGCCGAGACCGGCACGGAAGATGCACAGTCTGGTGAACCGGCGCAGGATTACACGGCCCAGCTGGAGACGATCTCCGGCCAGCTTGTAGACCTGCGGACGGCTGCAGAAATGGCTACTGCCGAGACGGCCCAGCCCGCCGCATTCGAGAAAGCATTCTCCGATTATAGTGTATCCGAGGTGCTGCTGTTGGTACTGGCCGCCGTGGTTGTGGGTGCAATCGTTATTGGCTTGGTTCGTGGCTTTTAAGCAAAAGCGGCAAGCGCGTCCGGGGCGCGGGGGCTATTGCCCCCGCCCCGCGCGCGCGTCGCCGCAAAAGTGAGGTGTTATAATGGTATCTCTGTTCTATGACCTGCTGGCGTTCTTCGGTATCTCTGCCGACGCGCCGCAAAACCTTTCCGAGTTCTTCCCGTGGTTTCTGGCTATCCTCGTAGCGGTGGCCCTGTTCCTGTTCGTGTTCGGCATTATCAAGGATTTCACCCATACATTTGCCCGCGGGGGTCGCTTCTGATGAACGGATATATGGTGCTCCTTCTGGTCGCCGTGCTCATTACGCTGGGAGTCTCCCGCATTGCACGGCAGATTGTGTTTCATCCTTTCCAGACCGGCTTCAATGCCGTCAAAGACCTGTACTATTACCAACTGCACCGCGGCTGGCATAACTGCCCGGTGGGTGCGCTGGATATTTACTGCGGCTATTTCGGCTCCGGCAAAACGCTGTCCTTGGTACATAAAGTAGTGGGCCTGTACAACCGCTACAATGATATAGTCGTGTGGTGCCCGCGGCGTAAAAAGTTTGTGGTGCAGAAAATCAATATTCTTTCAAATGTGGATTTGGCTGTACCGTACACAAAGTTAGAAAGTCTCGCGCAAGTCGTCAAGGCCAGCAAGACCACGCAGGCTATAGACGACGAGGAAGAAACGTTGACGGTTACAATCGTGGCAATGGATGAGCTGTCCGTTCAAATGAACTCGCGCAGTTTCAAAGACAACTTTAACGCCTACTTTCTGAACACGCTTTTGTGTTGCCGGCACTACCACATTAGTTTTTATGGCTCCGCCCAGCGATTCCAGCACGTGGACAAGCTCCTGCGGGATGTCACGCACACGGTCATTCAGTGCAACAAGGTTTGGCGTTTCCAGCTGTGGGCCAGCTACGACGCATGGGAGATGGAGAACGCCACAAACGCCGAGATGATACGCCCGCTCCGCCGCGGCCTGTGGTTCGTGCGAGACCGCGATTATAACGCCTACGACACACTGGCCGTGGTGGACAACCTGCAAAAGAAATTCGAGGAAGGCGACATTCTCCCCGAAGCGGAAATTATCAGCAATCAGGCACCGTCCGGGCCGTTGGGGTTGGAAGTCGCCAGCAAGCCCACGAAAAAGGCCCAGCGCCGGATGTCGGGACAAATCAAGAGGTGAATGGTATGAAACAAGTATGCCGGATGGACAAAACGAATAAGCGGCCCTCCTGCCTGCGCAAGCCGTGTTCGTACCGGCTGGACGGCACCTGCTCCGGGCCTGTGGTGGCCGTGAAGGACTATTACTCTGTGTACAACTGCCCGGATGTGGCTATCAGCCTAGCCCCGCCGCCTGACTGCGGCCAGCACGCCGAGTGTGCCTTCTACCGGGATAGAAAGCGCTATGGGGCACAGTAGTCCGTGTATGGACGCGCACGCCGTACTGTGCTATACTTAAAAAGCCGTCCGCGACTTTCCGGGCGAGGTCGGCCCACCCAATTTATAAAAGTGGGCCGGATTGGCGGGCATGGGGCGCCTAGCCCCATAATGGCAGCGCCTGCGCGGCGCTCACCTTCCCACGCCTGCAACTGAAATCGCGCAAAGGCAAGAGTAGGAACTTCCCGGAACCCGGAATTTTCCTCTTATTGGCCTCAGCGCCAGACCGCCAGTCTTGCCCGGCCAGCAACGTGAAACGGCGCAAGAGTGCGAGAGCTTTTCCCTGCGTCAGTTTGTCCAACTGCCGCACTCTGACGGGATGTGCAGAGCTTAACCGGTACGAAGTCCCAGGCCCCGCCCTGGGACATTAAAAGATTCCTTAGACGCGCAAGCCCGCGCACGCGGGCACTGTGCATTTTTGAAAAGCCGAACCCCAATTTATAAAGGTTCGGCGTCTGAGCGGCACAAGCGCCGCAGGCACCTTCTTATTTGCAAGCCAGCGTAGGCCGTGTGCAGCTGGCGCGTAGCGTCTGCGGAACGCGGCAGAAGCGGACGAGACAACAAAGTAAAAAATAAAAACTGCCGTTGCGGCCCCCAAGGGACGCGGCGGCAGTTTTTGCGCGAGGTGTGACCATGTACGAACAGCAACGCAAAAAAGGCCGACCATTGACCGGCACAGAACGCAGCTTAATAGAACACCTGTACAAGCTCGGTTTCTCGCAGACCGCGATTGCAAAAGAGGTCGGCGTCTGGCCGTCCACCATCTGCCGCGAGATCCGTCGCGGCATGGTGGACCAGTTGAACGGCGACACATGGGAATATTATCGCACCTACTCCCCGCAAAAGGCACAGAGCCGCGCTGACTATATGAAAAGTGCCCACGGGCCTGACCTGAAAATCGGTAATCGTGCGGACTATCTGGCCGCGCTGGAAGCGCACATCTTGACCGGCTCCAGTCCGCAGGATGCAATAGCGAAGGTCGGCAATGACTACGGCGTGACCATCAGCAAGACCACCTGCTACCGATACATACAAATGAAGCTGTTTCCCAGCCTGCGCTATAAGCACCTGCCACAGGGTCACCCAAAGAAAGGCAAGGGCACCGTATCCCATGCCAACGTGTCCCACCCAAAACACCGTAGTATTGAACACCGCGCAAAGAGTATCCGAAACCGTGAAGAAGTCGGACATTGGGAACTGGATAGCGTCATAGGCAAGGCCGAAGGAACCGGAGAGAGTTGCCTTGTAATGACCGACCGCAAAACCAGAGGTGAAATCATCATCAAGGCCCGGAGTAAAACTGCCGCCGATACAGTCCATGCCTTGCAATGGCTTAAATGTCAGATTGGCCGCGATTGGAAGTTGATATTCCACACCATCACGAACGACAACGGCTCCGAGTTTGCCGACCAAGACGGTATAGACGCGCTGGGCGTGACAACATTCTATTGCCATCCGCAAAGCCCCCACGAGCGCGGTACAAATGAGGTCACAAACAAATTGGTGCGCCGCAAACTGCCTAAAGGTAAAAGCATGGCAAAAGTAACACAAAAACAGGCTACCGAGGTGCAGCATTGGGTGAACCACTATACCCGGCCCATGTTCGGCGGTAAATCTGCCGCCGATATGCTAAAAGAGGAATTAGACAAACTGCCCCTATACAACCGCGAAAAGGTATACCGCTTCTTTGACCTGCTCTAGCAGCGGGCCACAATATGCCCCACCAGCCCGCCGCAATGCGACGGGCTAAAGGTGTTGCAAAAAGCAGAAAATCCCGGTGCAGATTTGCGCAAGCAAATTCTGCACCGGGATTTTTCACCACAAAAGCAACAATTATCTATTGACACCTTTGTGAAAATTGTCTAATTTTGTCAGGAACCCTTGACAGTAGCAGATTTTTTTATTATTTTTGCGGCTGCTTTGTAGGGGCGGATGCTCGTATCTGCCCGCGGGTCGATGCAAGCATTGTCCCCTACAAAAGTACAATCACTGCTTCTGCATCCGAATCAGGCTGTACGCCATCAGCGGCGTCTCGCAGGGGATGGTGTACTGCATCATCGGGTGCGGGGTGGCGTCCACGCGCTCGCCGTCGGCGTTCTCGATCCACGCAGGCGTCAGCTTGACGACGCTGCCGTCGGGCTGCAAAATTTCGATGCTGTCCCCCACCGCGAACTTGCCGCGCTGGGTGCAGTGGGCAACGCCGTTCTCCCAACTGTCCACCGTGCCGATGAAATCCCAGTCGCGCACATAGGTGTGGCTGGGCGTCTGCTGGGCCTGCTCCTTGCCAAAGTAGAAGCCCGGCGAATAGTGGCGGTGGCTTGTACGGTTCAGCTCCTCGATGACCGCATCGGGCAGTTCAAAGTTATCATTGTACGGATCAGCAAGGAAGGTGTCCAGCGCGCGGCGGTAGGCACTGACCACGGAGGCCACATAGTAGAAGGTCTTGGCACGCCCCTCGATCTTCAGTGAGTCAACACCCGCCTTGCAGATCAGGTCAATGAACGGAGCGGTGCAAAGATCATTGGCATTCAGGATATAGCTGCCGTTGTCAGGCGTTTCCCCGATCTCCATGTACTGGCCGGGGCGATGCTCCTCTACCAGATTATACTTCCAGCGGCAGGGCTGGGCGCACTCGCCGCGGTTGCCGCTGCGGCCGGCCATATAACTGGACAGAAGGCAGCGGCCCGACACACTCATGCACATAGCGCCGTGGACAAAGGCCTCCAGTTCCAGATCGGGCGGGCAGTTGTCGCGTATCTGGGCAATCTCGGTAAGCGGCAGCTCCCGCGCAAGGACAACGCGCTTGGCACCCAGCTCATAGCAAACCTTAGCCGCCTCATAGTTCGTAATGCCCGCCTGGGTCGAGACATGGCGCTCCACCTGCGGGGCGTATTTTTTTGCCAGCGCCAGCACACCCAGATCGGCGATGATAAAGGCATCCACACCGGCCTCTGCGGCATCCTGTATATACTGCGGCAGCTTGGACAGTTCCTCATTGGTCGGCAGGGTGTTAAGGGTCAGATAGACCTTTTTGCCGCGGGCATGGGCAAAGATGCAGCCCTCGCGCAGCTCCCCTACCGTCAGGTTTACAGGGGCCGCGCGCATACCGAATTCCGGCAGGGCGCAGTAAACGGCGTCAGCGCCGTACATCACAGCATATTTCAGGGTCTCCAGGCTGCCCGCAGGGGCCAGCAGTTCCGGTTGCTGCAGCATTGATGATTCCTCCGTTTTTACATGATTCACCCGTAAGGGCCGGGTATGCCCGGCCCTGTCGTGAAAGGCAGCTGCGGGCCTTACGAGGCCCAGCCTGCCTTGACGCAGTTCTGGTAATGCTCGTCCGCAGTCTTGGCGTAGAAATACTGCCCGGCCACATCGGTGTCAGGGTGGCCCGTGACGAAGAAGTAGTATCCCTCGTCCAGATACTGCTGGTCGGGGTTCAGCGCTGCCTCGATGGCGGCATAGCCCGGGCAGGAAATGGGGCCTGCTGGCAGGCCGCTGATGGCGTAGGTGTCATAGAGAGCCAGCACATCCTCCGGGATAGCTCCCTGCTCCGGCCAGCCGAAATACTCGGCAGTCGGGGAATTCCAGAGATAGTTATTCTCACGGTCCTGCATAATATAGCTTGAGGCGTTGGATTCCAGCTTATGCTCCGCCCACTGCGGGTCACTAGATTCAAGACGGTTGTGGAAGCAGGCGCTGACCTTGGGGTCCTCGCTGGCAAGGCCGGCCTCCTCCTGAATGAAGCTGGCCAGCTTGACAACATCGTCAAGGCTGGTGCCCTTGGCAGCGATGGTATCGGTCAAATCTGCCGTTTTGGCGGCAAACTCACCGTAAAGCTGGTTCACATAGTAATAGACGCTCTCGTCGGCGTAGAGATTGTAGGTGTCTGGGAACAGGTATCCCTCGCACTTCATCAGGCGGCCATTGTCCGGGATAGCGTTCCAGAAATCATACTGGCTCCAGTCCGAGCCATCGGTGCCGTTGGCGCAGGACAGGAAGGTGTCCACATCCTCCACAAGGCCGGCATCGACAAAGATCTGGGCCACGCCCACAGCGGTCGTGCCCTCGGGGATTGTCACATTGACGGTGGGACGGCGGGTCACAACGGACAAAGCCTTGATGATCTCGTTGTAGGCCATGCCGGACTGGACCTCAAAGCTGCCGTACTGGATCTCCCCGGCCTTGCCGCTGTACTTGACATACTGCTTGAACAGCCAGTCATACTGGATAATGCCGGAATCCTTGAGCTGCGTGGCAATGCTGGACACGGAGGAGCCCTCCGGTACGGTGATAGTCTGTACCTCGCCCAGCGTTCCCTGACCGTCCAGCTCGGCGTAGAACTGGGACACTTTATATCCGCCGAAGCCGACCAGAGCCAAAATCACAAGCACGATCAGGCAGCCGACCGGAAAACGGCGGCGGGGCTTTTCCTCCTCGTCCTCCTCATACGCCTCGTATTCCTCGGGCTCGGGGCGCTTTTTAGGTTTTTCTTTTTTAGGCTTCGGCGGCTCCTGACGCGGCTCCTCGCGGCGGGGGGCCGGCTGCTGCGGGGCAGCAGTCTGCGGCTGTACGGCGGGCTGCTGGGCCCCGGACGGTTCCGGATTTGAACGATTGATCCTCATGGGATACTCCTAACTTTGTGTTTCCTGTTGATGGTTTTTGATTCAGCGGTCACAACAGCATCCTGAAATACGCATCTGTTGTCGGGAATGGTCTGCCCAAAAAGGCGATCATGCCGTAGCCGCAGCGGCGTCCGGCCCCCAGATACAGGGTCTGGTTCTCCGCAAGCAGGATACGGGCATTCTGCGCACCGGTTTTTTCCCGCGCAGCCTGCAGCAGCAGGTCGGCGCAGTGGTCGTTATCGGCCTGCAATTCCAGAAATTGCAGCGTATCGCCCTTGGTATAGTATAACCCGTATCCGCGGCGGTTGGACACCACAGTCAGCCCGCGGCGGTAAAGCTGGGTCATGATTTCATTCATCGCCTGCTCCGGCAGGCAGATGCAGCCGGGCTGATAGATATGGCGCATCTCGACCAGCTTGTGTACGGTCAGGCTGTCAAACACCGCCTGCGCGAGCAGATCGCGGCGGATGGGCGTCTGCAGCAGCCGCAGGGGCAGCTGACCGGCAAAGCCGAGTGCCTTGAGCGTTTCCGCATTCTGGGTGCCATCGGAGGTCATGACGGCAAAGTCAAACCCGCTGGCCCCATAGGCACGCAGACAGCTTTCGATCCATTTGGGCAGCAGGCGGTCCAGCGGCACGCCCTGCGCCCCCGCCGCCCCGCAAAGCCAGATGCCGTGATGCTGGCCGTACTCGACCGGTACGGCGGCCAGCATTGCTGCAGGGGGCTGGCCGCTTTTTTCCAGCACCAAAATATTTTCAAGCCCCGCTACATTCTGCAGCCAGCCTGCGGCATCGGCGCGGTTGGTGCCGGCCGCCTTGCAGCGCAGCGCCACCAGCGCGGACAGATCTTCTTCGGTTGCCTTGCGCAGCATGGGCCTCACCTCTTTTGTCAAATTTTATTCCTGCACAGTGGTTCTTTCACATCCGCGAAATGCCGGTTCCGTTTTACAGGACCGCCTTCAGCTGTGCAAGGATTTCATCGTTGATCTCCTCCACCGGGCGCATCGTCTTTGTTCCGTCAACGGTCGCAGTACACTCGATGCGGTGCCAGCCGAGGGTGCGGGCGCAGTACTCAGCGGCGGCGCGGCTGCGGGCCAGATACTCGGCATCCCGTTCCTGAATATCGCGCTTGCTTTCATCGCCGTGGTAACGCTCGGTGATCAGCCGTTGGGAAACCTCGGGATCAACGGCCAGATAGACCACGGCGTCCGGCGCGGGGATGCCAAACTTCTTATACTCAAAGTCGAACAGCCAATTCAGAAAGCCGTCCCAGTGCATCGGCGGCAGCTTGGAGCATTGATGCACCGCATTGGAGGTCGTATAGCGGTCGGAAAGGACCAAACCGCCCTCCCGGTAAAACTCGCCCCAGCCGGTCTTGTAGCTGGCATAGCGGTCCACGGCATAAAAGCTGGAGGCCGCGTAGGCGTTCACATCATCGGGCTTATCGCCGAAGGCACCCGAAAGATACATCCTGACCAGCGCTGAGGACTCGCTGTCATAGTCCGGAAATGTGATCTGCCGCAGGTCGTACCCCTGCTGCTGCAGACGCTGCGCCGTCAATTTTGTCTGGGTTCCCTTGCCGGAGCCATCCAGTCCCTCAAAAATGATAAGCTGCCCCATTTACACTGCCTCCTCTTTGAGCTTCGCGTATTTTTCGCGCACCTCGGCCTGCTTGCCGCAGCACATGCGGCCCTCCGGGCAGGGGCCGGTCAGGCAGCGCGGGCCTGCCGCCGCAAAGACATGCGGTGCCAGCGGCAGTACAAGGCGCAGCATCTCATCGGCCACAGCGCGTATCTCCCACTGGGCGCGGTTGCAGCAGCGCAGATTGAAGAAATTCTGCAGGCTGCGGCAGTTCATCGTCATGACCATCTTGGTCTCACAGGCATTGGGCAGCACAAAGCGCGCATCCTCATTGGCCTGCTTGGAGGCCTTGGCGCGGGCAGCCTTTTCCGTAAGACCCTCGGCCATAAAGCGTGCCGTGTGGGCATCCTCCAATGTACGGACGAGCGCAAGATACTTTTCGGCATCCTCGTTCATCGAGGCAATGAACTGCGCCTTAGCCTCGGGGATAGCCTCGATCTCCGGCGGGATGACATAGCGGAAATCGTCCAGCCGGACATAGCGCTGACTCTGTACGCTGAAGCTGCCGATGCGGTGGCGCGTTACCTGTGCCAAAAAGGTTCGGGACACGCCCTCGATGCCAAAGGTGAAGCTTGCATGCTCGATCGGGCTGGCATGGCCGAGATCCGTCAGCTTTTGCAGGAAGGCCGCCGTCTTTTCAGGCGTCAGACCGTCAAGCAGCGTTTCAATATGTGCGTCCGAGTAGCAAAGCTTCGCCGCCGCGGCGATCGTTTTCTCGGGGTCATTTGTATGGGCAATGAGCTGAACTAACATATCATTCCTCCACCTTTTTCAGCGGCGCATAGTTGGCCATTGTTTTTTTGACGCCTACGCGGTCGAACTGAATTTCAACGATGCAGTCCCCCGCGATGGGCGTTGCTTTCAATACCGTGCCGCGGCCGAATACGCGGTGCTCCACAACATCGCCGGGCGCATAGCTGACGGCCTCCTTCTTTTTGGGGGCTGCAGCGGACGGTGCGCCCGCCAGTGTGGAGGTGCCCGCCCCGGCCGGGACTGCGCTGCCGGCCCCGCGGCTGCGGCCGTAGCCGGAGCCGAAGCCTGTGCTTTGCACCGTATGGCGGCCGCCATAACTGTTGGGGCTTTCATGCCCGCCGCTGGCAAAGCCGCTGCTGTAGCCGCCGCCGAAGCCGCCGCGCGGACGGGCATTGTACTCACTGTTCAGGTAGCCGCGGGACGCGCCGGAGTAGCCGCTGCGGCCGCCCGGGACATTCGTGCTGTATGTGCCGAACCCTGCGCCGAAACCGCCGCCATAACTCGACAGCTCCGGGCTCTGCGTTTCGTCCAGCAGCGCAGGGTCGATCTCCGCAAGGAAGGAGGACGGCGGGTTGCGGCGCGTCTGGCCGAAGATCATCCGCGTGCGGGAGGACGAAAGATACAGCTCCTTTTTGGCGCGGGTGATGGCCACATAGCAAAGGCGGCGCTCCTCCTCCATGTCCTCCTCGTTGTATTTGGCCATATCACCGGGGAAGATACCATCCTCCATGCCGATGACAAAAACATAGGGAAATTCCAGACCCTTGGCCGAGTGGATCGTCATCATCGTCACACTGTCGGCATCGTTGTCATAGCTGTCGAGGTCAGAGATCAGCGCGACCTCCTCCAGGAAGCCGGCAAGGGTCGCATCCTCGCCGTTCTGGTCTGCGTAGGTCTTGATTGAGCTGACAAGCTGCCCCAGGTTCTCGAGGCGGGTCTCCCCCTCCTCCTTCATGGCCTTGAGCATGGCCTCATAGCCGCTCTTTTTGATAACATCACCGACAAACACATCCAGCGGCTCGCTGATTGAGAGATCACAAAGCTCGCGGTACATCTCATAGAACCGCTCCAGCGGTGCACAGGCGCGCTGCAGTGCGGGGTAGTCCCGCACATGGGCGATGATCTCCATCATCGGCACACCGGCAGCGGAGGCAAGCTCACCGATCTTATCGATGGTCGTCATGCCTATTTTGCGCGCAGGCTCGTTGATGATGCGGCGCAGCCGCACATCATCGCGCGGGTTGACGATGACGGCCAGATAGCTGTTGATGTCCTTGACCTCCTTGCGGTCAAAGAAGCGCTGGCCGCCCACGATGCGGTACGGGATGCCTGCACGGGCAAAATAGGTTTCAATGGGGTTGGACTGGGCGTTCATGCGGTAGAGCACGGCGTGATCCTTCAGGCTCGCACCCTCGCGCAGATGCTCGCCGATGACATCGGCGATATGGCTGGCCTCGTCCTGCTCGTTCGTGGCTGTATAGTGGTGGACCTTTTCGCCGTCTCCGCTCTCGGTCCAGAGGGTCTTGCCCTTGCGGCCCATATTGTTTTTGATGACGCTGTTGGCGGCGTTCAGAATATTCGCGGTGGAGCGATAGTTCTGCTCAAGTCGGATCGTTTTGGCGCCGCTGAACACCTTCTCAAAATTCAGGATATTTTCGATCGTAGCGCCGCGGAATTTATAGATGGACTGGTCGTCATCGCCGACAACGCAGACATTGTTGGTGCCGCCTGCGAGCAGCCGCACCAGATGGAACTGGGCCACACTGGTGTCCTGATACTCATCCACAACGACATAGCGGAAGCGGTTCTGGTAGTATTCCCGTGCCTCGGCATCGTTTTGCAGCAGCCGGACAGTGTGGAAAATCAGGTCGTCAAAATCCATCGCGCCTGCCGTCTTCAGGCGGCCTGCGTAGGCTGTGTAAATTTTGGAGATAAGCTGCGCCTTGGTGTTGGCAAACGGCTCACCGGCCACCTCCTCGGCAGACATGAGCTTATCCTTGAAGGAGGAGATCTGCGCAATGGCCGACTTGACAGGCAGGAACTTATCATCGATCATCAGATCCTTGTAGATCTGCTTGATCACACGCTGCTGGTCATCGGAATCATAGATCGTAAAGCTTTTGGGAAAGCCGATGCGCTCGGCATCGCGGCGCAGCATCCGCACGCAGGCAGAGTGGAAGGTGGAGGCGTTGACATCGCCGCCGAGGGTATCCCCCAGCATGGCGCGCAGACGCTCCTTCAGTTCCCCTGCAGCCTTGTTCGTAAAGGTGATGGCCAGCACATTCCACGGCCGGGCCGGGCGCACGGCCAGATAGGCGGTCTCCCGGGGAAGGTCGCGGCCGTTGGCCACAGCAGCGCGCAGGTCGTTAAGGTCAGCCTCGGTCACAGGACGGGGCAGCTCGCGGCTGCCGTGGGCCGAGCCGAAGCGTATAATATTGGCAATACGGTTGACCAGCACGGTGGTCTTGCCGGAGCCTGCACCTGCCAGAATCAGCAGCGGGCCTTCGGTGGCAAACACAGCCTGCCGCTGCACCGTGTTAAGCCGGGCAAAGCGGGCTTCGATATATTGGTCGCGCAGGGCGAGATATTCGGTGGTGATGTCGGGCATGGGAAGTCCTTTCATGGGTGGATTTAAATGTTACTGCACTGCAGGGGTCGGGCATACCCACCTCCTACAGGGCGGTGCTTCGCAAGCGCGTACATACTTATTATAGTATACCACACTTCACTCCGCAGAGAAAGGGTCATAGGTGTGGTTCAGGCGCTTATTCCAGCTTTTGGGCGTGGCATCGCGGAAGCCTGCGGTGAGATATTTTCCCTCGCTCAGGCTGATGGCCGTACCGCGCGCCACGCAGTTGAGCGGGTCGGGCGCAATGGCCACATCGGTGTGCAGTTCCCCTGCGATATAGCTTGCCAGCCCGCGCAGCAGAGAGCCGCCGCCGGTCAGCAGCACGCCGGTGGAGGATACATCCGCTGCCAGTTCGGGCGGGGTGCTTTCCAGCACATTGCGGGCGGCAGCGGCAATGCGGGCGGCCAGCTCCTGCACAGGCTCATAGAGATCGCGGGTGTAGACAACGCGGCGGGCAGGCAGGTTCGTCTCCCAAGAATGACCGCGCACCTCCATAACACCCTCAAATTCGCTTTTGGTGCAGCAGGCCACTTGCTTTTTCAGCTGCTCGGCGGTCAGCGGGCCGATGGCGATCTGGAATTTTTCCTGCACATACTGGGCGATGCAGTTGTCAAAGGCGTTGCCCGCCACCGGCAGGCTGGCTGCCTTGACCCGGCCGCCCATGCTGATGACGGCAATATCGGTGGAGCCGCCGCCGATGTCCACGACCATGCAACCGTGCGGCTGGCGGATCTGCAGCCCGGCGCCGAGCGCAGCGGCCACCGGCTCATCTACCAGAAAGACCTGCTTGGCCCCTGCCGCCATGACGGATTCCACCACAGCGTCCGCTTCAATGCCGGTGATGGCAGCCGGTACGCAGACGGCGATGCGCGGCTTGAAGAAGCGGGAGCGGCAGACCTCGTTGACAAACCGCACAATCAGTTCGTTCGTCATGCGGTGGTCCTGTATAATGCCGTCACGCAGCGGGCGCACAAGGTCGATATGGGCGGGCGCGCGGCCCACCATCTTCAGGGCGGCGTCCCCCACTGCAATGATGGAGTTGGTGCGGGTGTCCACCGCGCCGATGGTCGGCTGGCGGAACACCACACCCTGCTCCTCGGTCGCAATGATGATCGAGGTCGTGCCCAGATCAATTCCGATGTCGTATTGTTTCATGGATCGTTCTCCATAGCTAAGTTGGTATTGCCATTGTCCGCCGGGGCCGCGGCCTCTTTTAAAAGGTAGCGCAGACCGCTGAACCGCATGTTCTGGCGCACATTCTGCACCATGGCCTGCTCGGTGCGGGCTGTGCCGGTCAGCACGCAGAGCCTGCGCGCGCGGGTCACGCCGGTATACAAAAGATTGCGGTAGCACAGCCTCGCCGGCACATCGGCCGCCGGCAGCACAACAGCCGGAAACTCCGACCCCTGACTCTTGTGTACCGTGACAGCGTAGGCCGGTTCCAGCTCATTAAGCTGGTCGGCGGTGTAGGTATATTTGCGGTCATCCATCTGCACCGTAACGCTGCGGGCGTCCACATCCACGCCGGTAATGACGCCCATGTCACCGTTATAGGCACCGACACCGGCCTCCGCACCCTGACGCTCAAAGGTGATGTCATAGTCATTCTTGATTTGCATGACCTTGTCACCCAGCCGCAGAATCTTGGCGCTCTCCGCCGTGCCAAGCTGTGCCTTGCCCTTGGCGGGCGGATTCAGGATTTCCTGCAAGCGCCTGTTCAGCTCCACACTGCCGGTCGGGCCGACCTTGGTCGGGCAAAGCACCTGAATATCCCGGACCGGGTCAAAACCGTAGGCCTTGGGCAGGCGGGTGCTGACGAGGTCGCAGACAAGCTTCTGGCAGGCAAGGCCGTTGGCCTCGATCATGAAGAAATCGTCCTGCGCACCGCCCTTTTGGGGCATCTGTCCCTCTACGATGCGGTGAGCGTTCTGGACGATCAGGCTTTTCTGCGCCTGACGGAAGATGTCGGTCAGCCGCACAGTGGGGACAACATCGGCACGCAGTATCTCACCCAGAATGTTGCCCGGCCCCACGCTGGGCAGCTGATCAGCGTCCCCTACCATGATGATGCGGCAGTGGTAGCGCGCCGCAGCAAGCAGGGCCTGAAACAGCTTTACATCCACCATGCTCATCTCATCGAGGATGATGACATCATATTTTAAAAGGTTCTTCTCGTTATGGATAAACCGCACATTGCCGGTGCTGTAGTCGACCTCGAGCAGGCGGTGGATCGTTGAGGCCGCATGGTGGGTCAGCTCACTCAGGCGTTTGGCGGCGCGGCCCGTAGGCGCACAGAGCGCAACACGGTCATACATAGCCTCATACAGGGCCAGAATCGCATTGACCGTTGTTGTTTTGCCGGTGCCGGGGCCGCCGGTCAGGACCATCACCCGGCTGGACAGCGCCAGCCGGATCGCCTGTTGCTGCAGCGGTGCATAGGCGAAACCCTGTGCGATCTCCAGTGCGCGTATGTCGGTGTCCAGCGTCTTGGGGGCCTCGGTCGGGAAGGTCGAAAGCTGCCCGAGGCGGGCGGCAATATCCTCCTCCGCAGCGTAGAGATCGGGCAGATAGATATACTCCGTGCCGTCAAAGGTGCGGGTGCGCAGCTCCTCGGTTGAGAGCAGTTCCTCAAGCCCAGCTTCGATTTCCGGCGGGGCCACCCGCAGAAATTTCGAGGTTGTTTCCAGCAGCTTGCCGCGCGGCAGGCAGGTGTGACCGTTGCCTGCATTGTGGCGCAGTGCATACAAAAGCCCTGCTGTGACCCGCAGGCGGCAGCCTGTCTCAAACTGCAGGGCGGCAGCAATACCGTCCACCTGACCGAATTTGAGCTGCAGCGGCTCCCCGCAGAGCAGATAGGGGTTCTGGGTCAGCGCCTCCACGGTATGCGGGCCGAAGGCGCGGTAGGCAGTGACCGCCTGCTGGGCGGTCAGACCGTAGCGGGCAAACCATGCCACGACCTCCCGCACACCGTACATGCGGCGGAATTCATTGGAGATGACGGCAGCCTTCTGCTCGGTGATGCCCTTGAGCTCGCAGAGGCGCTGCGGCGTCTCGGCGATGACCGTCAAGGTATCCTCTCCAAAGCGGGAGACGATCTTTTTGGCGGTGGAGGGTCCGATATAAGGCAGCACACCGCTGGAAAGATAGCTTAAAATGGCGCTTGTATCCTCGGGCAGGCGGGCCTCGATGGTCTCGGCACGAAACTGCTCGCCATAGCTGGGGTGGTTGACCATGTGGCCGTAAACCGTCACAGACATGCCGTTGTCCACGCCGCCCACATTGCCGGCCACCACAACATCGGTTCCGTTTGCATCGACCTCAAAAACCGCATAACCGGTATCGGCATTTTCGTAGATCACATGTTCGACCGTACCCTCCAGCTTCATCAGCTGCTGTTCGTTCTGCTCCATCCTTGCCCTCCTTTCCCTCAAAATCGCCGCACTTTCACAGATAAAGATATTATACCCCATACAGTGGCATTTGGCAAACCAAAAATCGGCGGTACGGATGTAAAATGTTTGGCAGGATTGCAGATATATTTTTTGAAAAGCCGCCTTTGCCCCGCGCACAAAAAAGCGCCCCGCACCATTGGCGGTGCGGGACGCAGTATATGCAGCAATTATTCGGCGATGGCGGCCTTCAGGGCCTCGGCGCGGTCGGTGTTCTCCCACTTGACGCCCAGATCCTCACGGCCCATGTGTCCGTAGGCGGCCAGCTGGCGGTAGATGGGCTTGCGCAGGTCAAGCTCACGGATGATGGCGGCAGGGGTCAGGTCAAAGACCTTCTCAACAGCCTGCTCGATCTTCTCATCGGCCACCTTGCCGGTGCCGAAGGTATCGACCATGATGGAGACCGGCTTAGCCACACCGATGGCATAGGCCAGCTCGACCTCGCACTTGGTGGCAAGACCGGCGGCAACCACATTCTTGGCAACCCAGCGGGCAGCATAGGCGGCAGAGCGGTCGACCTTGCTGGGGTCCTTGCCGCTGAAAGCACCGCCGCCGTGGCGGGCATAGCCGCCGTAGGTATCCACGATGATCTTGCGGCCGGTCAGACCGGAGTCACCCTGCGGGCCGCCAACAACAAAGCGGCCGGTGGGGTTGATGTAGTACTTGGTGTTCTCGTCCAGCAGTTCTGCCGGGATAACCTTCTCGATGACCTCGCGGCGGATGTCCGCATGCAGCTGCTCCTGACTGACATCGGGGCTGTGCTGGCTGGAGATGACCACGGCGTCCACACGCACAGGCTTGCCGTCCTGATATTCGACCGTGACCTGACTCTTGCCGTCCGGACGCAGGTAATCGAGGGTTCCGTTCTTGCGGACCTCTGTCAGGCGCTTCGCCAGCTTGTGGGCCAGGCTGATGGGCAGCGGCATCAGCTCGGGCGTTTCATCGCAGGCATAACCGAACATCATGCCCTGATCACCTGCACCGGCAACCTCATCGTTGGTGCCCAGCGCAATGTCGGGGCTCTGGCCGTCAATGTTGGTGATGACACCGCAGGTCTCGCAGTCAAAGCCATACTTGGCGCGGTCATAACCGATCGAGCGGATGACCTCGCGGGCAGTGCCGGGGATGTCGACATAGCAGTCGGTCGTGATCTCGCCCATGATATGGACAAGGCCCGTGGAGCAGGTCGTCTCGCAGGCAACGCGGGCACCGGGGTCCTGAGCCAGAATGGCATCAAGGATTGCGTCGGAGATCTGGTCACAGATTTTGTCGGGATGCCCCTCAGTGACAGACTCGGATGTGAAAAGAACTTTGGACATTGTATAAGCCTCCTGTTAATTTAGGCAGAAACGCAACCCCCGGAAACAAAAAGCGCGCAGCCGAAAAGACTGCGCGCAAAACGCTTATCTTTCGGTTTCCCGCAGGACTTGGCACCTTGCGTTCTCACGCAGGTTGCCGGGCTTCATCGGGCCTGTTCCCTCAGCCGCTCTTGATAAGTTGCTATTCTGTTGTTGTGAAGTTACTATACCACAGGTTTTTGTTTAAGTCAACGATAATTCGTTGTGCAGTTCGGCAGGTTTGCACAAAAGTAGGACATTTTGATGTCCGTGTGTGGTTTTTGCGGTTAGGGTTGGCCGCGCGCCTTACTTTCTGCCGTGCAGGATCGGAGACAGCGGCTTGTAGATCAGGAAGCAGAGCGCCGCGTCCAGCAGCCCCTTAAAGAGGGTAAACGGCAGGTTAAAGGTCAGCAGGCAGGCCAGAAGTCCGTCCACGCTGGGGTTGATGGCCTGATACATCCCGATGATGGCCTCCAGCGGCAGGTGGTACAGCACCACATAGGCCGGGTAAACCACAAAATAGTTGTACGGCACACTGACAAGCGCCATGACCAGCGCACCGGCGCCAGCGCCGATGAGTGCGCTGCGGCGGGTCTTGCTGCGCTTGTAGACGAAGCCGGCCACACCGACAAAGAGCGCGCCCATGACAAAGTTGAACAGCTCACCCACGGCAGCGGTGCTGGTGCTGGGCAGCTTGATCAGGTTTTTGATCAGGCAGACGGCAATGCCGGACACAGGGCCGTAGGCATACGCCGCCAGCAGGGCGGGCAGCTCAGAGACATCCAGCTTGACAAAGGACGGCATGATGGGAATGGGAAATTCCAGATACATCAGCACGGCAGCTACCGCGCCGAGCATGGCGGTCCCGGTGAGTTTGCGGACATTGGTGACAGAGTTTTGCATAGTGAGATTCCTCCCGATATAATTTGTGAAAGCCGATTCACGAACCCGGGAGGCTCCGCGCATTGCAAAATAAAACACCCTGCCGTATAAGCATACAGCAGGGCGCACAAAAAGCAATACAGACAGCTTTCCGTTTCTTTCATCCGGACTATACCGTCGGCCCCGGAATCACACCGG
>ERZ773138.1586-NODE-1586-length-20554-cov-4.652422_pt1 | contig 20554 bp, 20 predicted proteins | sample MGYA00511114_ERZ773138 | MGnify/ENA primary metagenome ERZ773138 (study PRJEB29015, sample SAMEA2737805) | human gut metagenome | biome: human gut; feature: human-associated habitat; material: faeces | place: China | collected 2012 ...
GATGTCTGGCGCTCTTTACAGGAATGCTTAAGACAATGAAGTTTAACGATGCACGCATGGAAGAGAGTGCGAAGCATGGATTTACCAATGCGACAGATGCAGCAGATTATCTGGTAAATCACGGTGTACCATTCAGAGATGCACATGGTATCGTGGGAAAACTGGTACTGACATGCATTGAGAAGAAGATTCCGTTAGATGAACTTCCACTGGAAGAGTACAGAAAGATCTCGCCGGTATTTGAAGAAGATATCTATAAAGCAATCGATCTTGAGACATGTGTGAATAAGCGTGTCACCATAGGAGCACCAGGAAAAGATGCTATGGCAAAATCAATTGCGGCTTATCAGAAATATATGGAAGAATATTAAAATATACATTTATAAATACTAGTACATGTCATACGGATGAAGGTAGCGTAAGGCTGTATTAAGGAATGATAAAAAGAAAGGGAGAGAACAAAGATGGATAAGAAATTAAGAGTAGGTATTTTAGGAGCAACAGGAATGGTTGGACAGCGTTTTATCTCATTGCTTGAAAATCACCCTTGGTTCGAGGTTGTAACTGTAGCAGCAAGCCCACGTTCAGCAGGAAAAACATATGAAGAAGCCGTAGGCGGACGTTGGAAAATGGATACACCGATGCCGGAAGGTGTAAAGAACTTAATCGTAAAGAATGTAAATGAAGTAGAAGAAGTTGCTTCTACTGTAGATTTTGTATTCAGTGCCGTAGATATGACAAAAGATGAGATCAGAGCGATCGAAGAAGAATATGCAAAGACAGAGACCCCTGTAGTATCTAATAACAGTGCTCACCGCTGGACAAAAGACGTGCCGATGGTAGTTCCGGAGATCAATGCAGCACACTTTGACCTTATCAAGACTCAGAAAGAGCGTCTCGGAACAACACGCGGATTTATCGCAGTAAAACCAAACTGCTCAATCCAGAGCTATACACCTGCACTTGCAGCATGGAAAGAATTTGGACCAAAAGAAGTTGTTGTAACAACATACCAGGCAATCTCAGGAGCAGGAAAGACATTTAAAGACTGGCCGGAAATGATCGAGAATATCATTCCATACATCGGCGGAGAAGAAGAAAAGAGTGAAAAAGAACCTCTTCGTGTACTCGGAACACTGGAAAACGGAGAAATCAAACTTGCAGAAGAACCAAAGATCACATGCCAGTGCTTAAGAGTTCCTGTACTCAACGGACATACAGCAGCTGTATTCATCAACTTCGAGAAGAAGCCAACTAAAGAACAGCTGATCGAGAAACTGGAAAGCTTCAAGGGATTCCCACAGGAAGCAGAACTTCCAAGTGCTCCAAAGCAGTTCATCCAGTATCTGTCAGAAGATGACAGACCACAGGTAAAAGCGGATGTAAATTATGAGAACGGAATGGGTGTGTCTATCGGACGTCTGAGAGAAGACAGCATGTATGATTACAAATTCATCGGACTTTCTCATAATACAGTACGTGGTGCAGCAGGCGGAGCCGTACTTTGCGCCGAAGCACTGACTGCCAAGGGATATATTCAGGCAAAGTAGCCAGGGGACGGGAAAACAGGCTCTTTTAGTGTCCCTGGTGGCACACTCATACTCACCTGTTTATCGTTCATAAGGTGAGAGCATAAAATAATAATAAAAAGGTGGGAACTGCAACATGTGAAAAGGCGTAGTTCTCGCCTTTTTTTCATTATACATCCAGCAAATTCGACCCCGCTTACCGATATCAATCAGATTATAAATCAGATTACAAATCTGAACACAATACATCTCAGTGTTGAGAATAAAAGATGGTTTTGCTATAATAAAGTATACAATAAATTCGCTGATTACAAAGTGCCAATGGCACCAATGGCACCGGCAAGAAACGGAGGCAGACCCTATGGACCGAGAACTATTAAACTACACACAGAACCGAGAACTTTCCTGGCTGAGATTCGATCAGCGTGTATTGGAAGAAGCAAGAGATAAGAGCGTGCCATTGCTGGAACGTATGAAATTCGTGGCCATCTTCACCAGTAACTTAGATGAATTCTTCATGATCCGTGTCGGAAGTCTCTATGACATGGTGCAGACAGACGACAGACACAGAGACAGCCGGTCGGGAATGACACCGCAGGAGCAGCTGGATGCGATCTACGCAGCAGTTGCCCCGTTATATAAAGAACGTGACAAGACCTACGCCGGGATCAAGAAAGAACTGTCCCCATACGGAGTCTGCGGACTGGACTTTAAAGAACTGGAGGCAGACGAGAAGAAATATGTTAAGAAATGTTTCAAAGAGCAGATCCTGCCGGTACTGTCACCGCAGATCGTAGACAGCAGCCACCCGTTCCCGCATCTTATGAATAAAGATATCTACGTAACAGCCAATCTGAAGCATATCAATAGCAGGAAGAATAAAGACGACAAAGAAAAAGAACAGATCCTCGGAATCGTACCGGTTCCGACCTATGTATCCGATATCCTGATGCTTCCGGGACATGACATTCGTTATATCCGCATGGAGAAAGTCATCATGGAATACCTGGATCTGGTATTTGACCAGTACGAAGTATCCGACCCGAACTACATCTGCGTGACAAGAAATGCAGACGTATCTCCGGACGATGAAGCACTGGAGGTTACCGATGATTTCCGGAAACTCATGCAGAGTACCCTGCACAAACGCCGCAGGATGGCGGTAGTAAGATTAGAAACAGCGGAGAAACTGACACCGGAAATGCAGGAATACTTCTGTAAGAAATTCAAGATCACACCGGAGCAGATCTTCCGCACGAAGATGCCGATGAAACTGGATTATATGTTCTCCATCGCAGGAAATCTCCCGGAGTCTATGAAGAAAGCACTGGTCTACGAACCATTCTCCCCGCAAAAATCAGCACATGTACAGGACGGAAACATGTTAAAACAGGTGAAAAAGAATGATATCCTGTTGTTCTACCCATACGAAAGCATGGATCCGTTCCTGAAGCTGATCAAAGATGCCGCGGCAGATCCGAACGTTATGACGATCAAGATCACTATCTACCGCCTGGCGAAGAAGGCAAGACTGGTAGAATACCTGTGCGCAGCTGCGGAAAATGGAAAAGAAGTCACCGTGCTGATCGAGCTGCGTGCAAGATTTGACGAGCAGAACAACATCGACTGGTCGGAACGTCTGGAAGAAGCAGGATGCCGTGTGATCTATGGATTCGACGGTTACAAAGTGCATTCCAAGATTTGTCTGATCACATACAGGAACCGCAATGACATCCAGTATATCACACAGGTCGGAACCGGCAATTATAACGAGAAGACAGCTGCCATGTATACCGATCTGTCCTTGATGACTGCTGATCCGCGAATCGGACAGGACGCCGCAGAATTTTTCAAGAATATGTCCATCGGCAATCTGCAGGGCAGCTATCAATACCTGATCGTATCACCGGTCAGCTTAAAGAGCCGTATCTTACAGATGATGGACGAAGAGATCATAAAAGGAAGCGAAGGACGCATCATTATGAAGATGAACTCCGTGACAGATGTGGACTTCATAAAGAAAGTATCCGAGGCCTCCTGCGCCGGAGTAAGGGTAGACTTGATTGTTCGCGGAATCTGCTGTATACTACCGGGAGTGCCTGGATTTACGGAAAATGTCAGAGTGATGAGTGTGGTTGGCCGCTATCTGGAACATCCACGTATCTTCAGCTTCGGAACCGGAAAAGAACAGAAGATTTATATCGGCTCCGCAGACATGATGACAAGAAATACAGAAAAAAGAGTAGAAGTAGCCTGCCCGGTATTAGACGGGCAGATCAGACGTCAGATCAACCATGATCTGAAGATTATGTTAAATGATAACGTGAAAGCAAGGATCATGCAGAAAGACGGCACATATATGAAACGGACCGGCGGCATAAAAGCGGTGGATTCTCAGGCAGCTTTCATGGAAGAAGCATTAAAAGCAGCAGAAGAAGTCGACAAAAGTCAGCAGCGTGCCCGTGAGAACTGTGGCGGCGGAAGAGTGATAACCTTTTTCCGGTCTCTCTGGCACAGAAAAAGATAAAAGAAAAAGCCGCTGTTTCACCCTACTGGAAGGAGTAACATGGGAAAATCATTATACATTGCCGAGAAACCCAGTGTAGCACAGGAGTTCGCTAAGGCATTGCATATCAATACACAGAGAAAAGACGGATATCTCGAATCAGCAGAAGCAATCGTAACCTGGTGTGTCGGACACCTGGTCACGATGAGCTATCCGGAAGAATACGATCCGGCATTAAAAAGGTGGAGTCTTGAGACTCTGCCTTTTATCCCGCAGGAGTTCAAATACGAAGTCATCCCGGCGGTATCTAAGCAGTTCCGAATCGTATCGGGACTTCTGAACCGTACAGACGTAGACACCATCTACGTCTGTACCGACTCGGGACGGGAAGGAGAATACATCTACCGTCTGGTCGAACAGCAGGCAGGCGTAAAAGACAAGAACCGCCGCCGCGTATGGATCGACTCCCAGACAGAAGAAGAGATCCTGCGCGGGATCAAAGAAGCAAAAGACTTAAAAGAATACGACAACCTGGCAGCATCGGCTTACCTAAGAGCCAAAGAAGACTACCTGATGGGAATCAACTTCTCCCGCCTCCTGACGTTAAAATACGGCAACAGCATCTCCAATTACTTGAATACGAAATATTCCGTCGTATCCGTAGGACGTGTTATGACCTGCGTCCTCGGTATGGTCGTACGCAGAGAACGGGAGATCCGGGAATTCGTAGAGACCCCGTTCTACAGAGTCCTAAGCACCATCGGAGAGAAAGGGGCAACATTCGAAGGCGAATGGCGGGCAGTCAAAGGATCAAAATGGTTCGAATCCTTCGATCTCTATAAGGAAAATGGATTCAAAGAAAAGGAAAAGGCAGAAGAACTGATCCGCTTCCTAAGCAACAGCGAGTCAGACGCCAGCCAGCCCCTGACTTGCCAGATCGTGTCCATAGAAAAGAAGAAAGAAAAGAAGAACCCGCCGTTATTATTCAACCTGGCCGAGATTCAGAATGAATGTTCCAAGCGGTTCAAGATCAGCCCAGATGAGACACTCCGGATCATCCAGGAACTATATGAAAAAAAGCTCGTCACCTACCCAAGAACAGATGCCCGTGTCCTATCGACAGCAGTGGCAAAAGAGATCCACAAGAACTTAAACGGTCTGATGCAGTACGAACCGGCAAAGCCATATCTTCAGGATATCGTGAAATTCGGCAGCCACAAAGGACTGGAGAAGACGAGATATGTCAACGACAAACAGATCACAGACCACTATGCGATCATCCCGACAGGACAGGGTATGGGAGCACTAAAAGGACTTCCGAATCTGTCACAGAGGGTGTATGATGTGATCGTAAGACGATTCTTAAGCATCTTTTATCCACCGGCTGTCTATCAGAAAGTATCGATCGTGACGAAGATCAAAGAAGAATCCTTCTTCTCAAGCTTCAAAGTACTGGCAGAAGAAGGCTATCTGAAAGTTACAGGCGTGCCGGGCAGGAAGAACGACAATAACGATAATAACGACAATACAGACAGCAGAGCAGACAGTACCGAGGACAAAGACACTGATGCAGCCTTCTTCGCCAGGATCCAGAGCCTCAAGAAAGGCATGACCCTTTCGGTACAGTCCCTGGATATCAAAGAAGGCAAGACCTCGCCGCCGAAGCGCTACAATTCCGGTTCACTAATCCTTGCCATGGAAAATGCAGGACAGCTCATCGAAGACGAAGAACTCCGCGCCCAGATCAAAGGAAGCGGAATCGGCACCAGTGCCACCAGAGGCGAGATACTGAAGAAATTATTCAATAATAAATATCTGGCGCTCAATAAAAAGACCCAGATTGTCACGCCGACGATGTTAGGGGAAATGATCTACGATGTCGTAGACCATTCCATCCGGCCGCTCCTGAACCCGGAACTTACGGCAAGCTGGGAAAAAGGTCTGACGTATGTGGCAGACGGAGATATCACATCAGATGAATATATGAAAAAGCTGGATGATTTTGTATCAAGACGCACACTTGCAGTCAAAGGTCTGAACAATCAGTATCAGATGCGGGCGTGCTATGATAAGGCAGCGCAGTTTTATAAGAAGCCGGTGAGAAAGACCGGAAAAACTAAAAAATAAAAAAAGGAGAACCAATATGTCAGAACAATTAACCATCAAAAACCTCTACAACCACATGGATGAAACCATCGCAAAAGACATCTTCGAAGGAGCCACCTACCCATGGGAAATCCTTCCAAAGATCAGCGGCTTCATCAAAGAACTCGGAAAGACCCTTCCGGCAGATGAATACGATCAGGTCGGCGAAGACGTTTGGATCGCCAAATCCGCAACCGTATTCCAGACAGCCTACATCCACGGACCGGCGATCATCGGAAAGAACGCAGAAGTCCGTCAGTGCGCATTTATCCGCGGAAATGCGATCGTCGGCGAAGGTGCAGTCGTAGGTAATTCGACAGAACTTAAGAACGTCATCCTGTTCAACAAAGTACAGGTGCCGCACTATAATTACGTGGGCGATTCCATCCTCGGCTACAAATCCCACATGGGGGCCGGATCCATCACATCCAATGTCAAATCCGACAAAAAGCTCGTCGTAGTAAAAGCCGGAGACGAAAGAATCGAGACAGGTCTTAAGAAATTCGGAGCCATGCTCGGAGACGAAGTAGAAGTCGGTTGCGGCAGCGTATTGAATCCGGGAACCGTGATCGGAAGCCACAGCAACATCTACCCATTGTCAAGCGTCAGAGGATTCGTACCGGGCAACAGTATCTATAAGAAGCAGGGCGAAGTTGTGGAGAAGGTAGAAGAAAAAGCATTATGGTAAGAAAAATCATAGAGATAAAATATGCAGAAGATGAAAATTTGCAAAAAGCATGTGAAAAAGCACTTGGGCAGATCGAAAATAGTCATTATGATGAAGAATTAAAGGACGAAGGGATTAATGAAGTGCTGCGGTATGGCATCGCATTTTATAAAAAAAGATGCAACGTAATGAAAAGTTTATCATAACAGATACACGGAGGAACAATCATATGAAAAAAATAGGATTCATCGGCGTTGGCATCATGGGAAAATCCATGGTCCGCAACCTCATGAAAGCAGGATTTGAATTACACATTTATGCAAGAACCAGATCCAAAGTAGAAGATGTGATCAGTGAAGGAGCAATTTTCCACGAGACGATCGCAGACTGTGTGAAAGACTGCGATGCGGTTATCACGATCGTAGGATTCCCTGTTGACGTAGAAGAAGTATACTTCGACAAAGGAAATATCCTGGACAGTGCAAAAGAAGGTGCATACCTGATCGATATGACGACCACAAGTCCGATGCTGGATCAGAAGATCGCAGAAGAAGGAACCAAGAGAGGCTTCCATGTACTGGATGCACCGGTAACAGGCGGAGATACTGGGGCAAAAGCGGGAACCTTATCCATTCTTGTTGGTGGTTCCAGAGAAGACTACGAAGCATGTATACCGTTATTCAAAGCAATGGGAACGAATATTAACTATCAGGGGGCAGCAGGAAGCGGTCAGCATGCCAAGCTTGCGAACCAGATCATGATCGCCGGAACGTTATCCGGTGTATGCGAAGCTCTGACCTATGCAAAGGCGAAAGGGCTGGATCTGCAGACGGTACTTAACTCCGTATCGACCGGGGCAGCTGGAAGTAAACAGCTGGACACATTCGGACCAAAGATCCTGGCAGGAGATTATGCACCGGGATTCTTCATGAAGCATTTCATCAAAGATATGAAGCTTGCGCTGACTGAAGCAAATATGAGCAACATAAGTCTGGATGTATTAAGCCAGGTACTGGCTAATTATGAGATGCTGCAGGCAGAAGGATACGGCGATCTCGGAACACAGGCACTGATCAAGTATTATGAAGAAGAGATGGAAGAGTAGGGTGGCAAACCAACAGACGATAGAAGCATTTATAGAATAACACAGGATCGTATATTTGCAAAGAAAGGAGAGGTGTCGGTGTGAAGAATCTGATGATACCGGTGGGAATATCGGATTTTGAAGAAATACGGGAAAAAGGCTATTACTACATTGATAAATCAGGATTGATCACAGATATTCTGAAAAACGAAGCAACAAAAGTAACGCTGATAACCAGACCAAGAAGATTTGGAAAAACGATGGCTATGAGTATGCTGGCATCTTTTTTGATATTGAAAAAGATAGCATGATAATGTTTGACGGGCTGAAGGTCGCAAAAAATAATAAGATGCTGTGTGAAAAATGGATGAACCAGTGCCCTGTTATCTTCCTGTCATTCAAAGATGTTGACGGACGCACATTTGAGAATGCTTTCGAACTGCTGAAATTTACAATCACACAGTTCTGTGACGCACATGCCTGGCTGGAAAACAGCGAAAAAGTAACGGACGCCCAGAAAGAGATTTTCAAGAGATTGAAGAATGGTACGGCATCCATGATTGATGTACAGACTTTACTGTGAATGATCCATCAACAGAGCTGGAATTATTATATATTGATGATCTTGTGGAAGGAATGTTCGATCTTCTGGAAGGAAAAGAACAGCATTGTGAATTTGACGGAGTGGAGACAGTAGCAGATGAGGCTGGACGTTATTGTTATGTGCCGGTTACACATAAAGTGACATTGGGAGAGATTGTTGATTTATTACAGCAGTTTAAAGAACAGCCGGTAACACTGACAATGCCGAAGATGCAGGAAGGTTCTTTTGCTAAGAAACTGTACAGTCTGTATCTGACATATCTTCCAACGGACAAATTTAAGTACGCGCTGAAGATGAATGTAGATGACAGAGGTTCATTTACAGAGCTGGTACATACAGAAGACTGTGGGCAGGTTTCTATTAATATCAGCAAGCCGGGCATTACCAAGGGACAGCACTGGCATAATTCCAAGTGGGAATTATTCATTGTAGTTGCAGGACACGGATTGATCCAGGAACGTAATATTAATACAGGAAAAATGGTTGAATTTGAAGTGTCTGGAGGGAAGATTGAAGCAATTCATATGATTCCTGGCTGGACGCATAATATTATTAATCTGAGTGATACGGAAAATCTTGTTACTGTGATGACCTGCAATGAAGTATTTAATCCAGAAAAGCCGGATACATTTTTTGAGCCGGTATAGAGGGTAGAAGGAGAGGAGCAAATAGTTTTTATAATGAGAATACTACAAGTAGTAAACGATATGCATCGTGCCGGCTTAGAGACGATGCTTATGAATTATTATAGGAATATAGATAGAACGAAGATACAATTTGATTTTCTGACCCATCGTCCATATAAGAGTGATTACGACGATGAGATTCTGTCTCTTGGAGGCAGGATGTATTATGCACCAAGGCTTTATCCACAGAATTACATACAGTATTTTAGATGGATGGATAAGTTTTTTGAAGAACATCTGGAGTACCAGATTATGCACTCGCATATAGATTCCATGAGCTATCTGCCACTCCTGGCGGCTAAGAGAGCGAATGTACCGGTGAGAATTGCACACAGTCATAATACATCCATAGACCGGGATCTGAAATATCCGTTAAAGCAGTTATTCCGGACACGGATTACCAAAGTAGCGAATGAGTATTGTGCATGCGGGGAAGAAGCCGGGAAGTTCCTGTTTGGCAATCGTGATTTCAAAGTTATTCCAAATGCAATAGAGACGGAACGGTTTATATATAAGGAAGAGGTCCGGAAGAGGGTAAGAAAAGAGCTGCACTTTACTGATGAATTCGTAGTAGGTCATGTGGGACGCCTTTCTTATCAGAAGAATCATGAATTTCTACTTGAAATTTTTGCACAGTTATATACAATATATTTGGGTGCCAGATTATTACTCGTAGGTATCGGAGAAAAGGAACAGGAACTTCGGAATAAAGTACAGAAGTTGGGATTAGAGGATGTAGTGATCTTCCTTGGCAATCGTAATGACGTGAATGAACTCTATCAGGCGATGGATGTGTTCGTGATGCCATCTTTCTTTGAGGGAATCCCTGTGACGGGGATAGAAGCACAGTTCTCTGGATTAACCTGTGTGTTTTCAGACCGTGTCCCACAAGAAGTGGATTTCTCGGGGAATTGTGAATTCCTTTCATTAAAGACAGATGCGAAATCCTGGGCACAGAGAATATGGCAAGAATACGGAAGCAATAAACGGTCAGAGAAAAGCCGGAGTGTGCAGGGAAGTAATTATAATATTCAGAATGCACATGGAATTCTGGAGAATTATTATAAGACATTAGGGAGTCAGATATAATGAAACAATGTTCAAAGTCAGAGAATGTTTTGATTATAGACAGTGATTATGAGGAAGCAGATGGATTCATAAAAGGTGTCAGAGAAGTAACCGGAGAAGAATGGCAGGTTGCTCTGCATGAGAATAACAAGATATATGGCTGGCGAAGATATGTCAGATTTTTTACGGTTGCACTTCAGACGGTTCTGTCAGGCAAAAAGTACGAAGGGAAGACGGTATTGTGCTGGCAGCAGTTTTATGGAATTGCAATTGCATTCTTTCAGCGTATGTTTCATATGAAAAAGAGATACAAACTTGTAATCATGACTTTCATATATAAGGAAAAGAGAGGACTTGCCGGAAAGCTTTTTTATAGATTCGTAAGATATGCAGTTACTTCCAGATATGTAGATAAGATTATACTGACTACACAGAGTGAAAAACCTATGTATCAGGAAATCTTTGGAGTTGAAGATGATTTGTTTGATTTCGCAAGATGTGGTGCGATTGCATATGAACCGGAGATATATGACGATGAACAATTAAGGGAAAAGAATTATATATTTTCTACAGGAAGAAGCAACAGGGATTATGGTTTTTTGATAGATTGCATTCAGAATACATCATATCAGTTGGTGATTGCCTGTGATACGCTAAAGACAAGGTCTGGAGATAATATACAGATTTTGGATAATGTATTTGGCGACGATATGCTTCGGTATATGAGGAATGCACGGGCGATTGTGATTACACTGGCTGATGATACAATTGCTTCCGGTCAGTTGGTTCTATTGCATGCAATGAACATGGGAGTACCGGTGATCATTACCCGTTCGCATGGTGTGACGGATGACTATGTAACAGATCATTATAATGGACTGGTGATTGATAAGACGAAGGAAAGTCTGTTGAAGGCACTGGATATCATTTTTGATGATGATAAGCTGCATGATAGATTGAGTGCAAATGGACAAAAAGAATTTGAAAAGAATTATACATATTATGCGATGGGTAAGACCATAGGCGGTATATTAAAGGATATGTAGAGTTTAGGGAGAAGTAGATGGAGAAGAGTTTAGATTCTTTGATTCAGATAAGAAGTATGAATATGGATCCGGAAGCATTAAAAATAATAAGAGAGTGGAAAAAAGGAAAGTGCAGTTTGGACTTAGATTCCAGAAATAGTGTATTTCCACATGAAAAAATTCAATTGGATCAGGATGGAAAAGGAGAATGCGTTTTAAAGCGGTAGTGTAAATAACAGATTGCATCCGAGTGGAGGGTGCGGTTATGCCGCCTCCGCTTGACCATTACTGCCACACCTTATCCTCTGACCCACAAAAAACAAGATGATAAGGATTCCAGGCATCCTCAAGTCCCAGATAAGCCTTCCTCTTCTCATCCTCAATCTGAATCGAATCCGCAATGTCCGGTATCTGTTTTAACTCAGCTTCATACCGTGCAATATTTGTAAAATCAAAACTCTTCGCAAAATTCAATTTATACAGATAGTAGTAAATATAATCATGCCGCAGCAAAGTCTGGTAGAGTAGCTTATCTGCTTCCGTCACCGTATCGCCTAACAAATATTTTCGTTTGGAAAGTCGTTTGTCAATTTCAGTTAGAGCATTCTTTTCCTGATATGCGAATCGTTCGAGATCCGTTTGAAAAGTAGCTGCACCGGCTTTTTCAATCGGCAGCAGCAGATTTTCTTTCAGATATGTAATTTCATCTGCTTCATTTTGATGTGCATATATTGGACGGTCTTCTTTTTCGTAGGTAAATTTATTTTCGGGATCTGCAGATAATTTCTCTCTTCCTGTCGTTGAAAGAAGTTGACGGTTATCCGGTCCTGCTCCGAGCAGACCATAGACATTCCCGAGTTTTGCCCGCATATGTGGAGATTGCTGGTAATGCCGCTTGATCAGTTCTAATTTTGTATAATCGTAAAAGCCTTCTGTCTGATAAATATCTCTCGTATAATTCCAAAGGTTCGGATAATCCTCCAGCCGCTTTTTATTCACGCCAAATACAAGATGATAATTAATATGAAAGCGAATCAGTGCCACATACAGATGAATGTCTGATAACGTGATATAATCGCCATTTATGAATCTTCTTGTGACCAGGCGTTCTTCAAGCGTTTCTAATGCTTCAAAATAACTGACATATCCCCTTCATCGAATGCTTCCTGGGATCTTGCAAATCCGCAGGCATATGCATTGATGCGTTTATTGATAAATGCACTGAGTTCGTCGATTTCTATACGAAGTTTTTTCGGATAAAGATCCGGAGCATTTTCTTTATGGTATTTCTTCCAGTCTACGACGAAATATTTTGGAATATCCCACGCCTCATTCAGTACGATAGCTCCGGTTGTTACATCAGCGATTGCCGGCACGGTCGATCTTCCGACAAAGTCCGGGTCGCCTTTCAGATATGCATCATCCAGATAATGAATTTTCAGAACCGGATCAACGCCGCCTAAGTTTTCGGAAAATATCCAGCCTCTTGGATCTCTTAAAACACCACATTCGCCGACACTGATCACCCGGTCGAGTCCTAATAGTCGTAAGGTAATCATTGCTTTATTCGAGTGCGGGCATCCTGGCATCCAGATCAGCCGGTAGCGATCCGGCACAACCGGAAGCTGGCCTTCGTCATCCCCGAAGTGTTTATCGAAAACAAATTTCCGTTCGTCTATTTTTCCTGTCTTTTTGTTGAGCTGATGTCGAAATGTGTTTTCAAACAGAGCGACGCTTTGAAATGGTTCTAAATATGACATGTGTGTTCCTCCTATAAAAAATATGTGCGTAGAATCGAATTCATACTTAACATGTATGAATTATATGATAACATCTTTGATTGAGATTATAGAGGCAAGAAGTTGTTTTGTCAATAGCCATTGGGGACGGGGATTAGTGGCTTTTTGAGTGTCCCTGGTGTCCAATATTATTAAGTGTTGATAACGAAGATAAAGTTCGTTGAGAAAAAAGGATATATATAGTATAATTAACAAATCAATAAGAAATGGTAAAAATAAAATGAAATGAAACAAAAGCAGAACTTATTTCGTTTTATGGGAGTTTTCTGGCATTTATCGATGCATTTTGCCTAGGTTATTTTATTTATAAAAGAAATGAGAAAAATCGGTTTTCATTAATTACGATCCAAACTGGATAAGTTATTATTATGAATATGAAGAACCTATTAGAATTAATGGAGCAGCAGCTTAGAAGAGGAAAAGAATGATGGATGAAAATATTAAAGATGCAAGGGAAAAAAGATGTTTTGTCATAACGCCAATCGGAGACGAAAAATCAGAAATAAGAAGACATATCGATGGAATCATTGATGAAGCAATTGTACCAGCGCTGGGTGAGGAGTACGAAGTTCGTGTAGCACATAGAGAATTTGAATTGGGATCAATCAATGACAGGGTAATTAGAAATATTTATGATTCGGATCTGGTAATAGCAAATCTGACGCAATTAAATCCGAATGTAATGTTCGAAATTGGAATGAGATATAGTTTTGGAAAACCGGCACTGGTAATTGCAGAGGAAGGAACAAGACTTCCTTTTGATGTTATTGATGAGAATACACTGTTTTACATAAATGATCCAAAAGGAGCGGCTGAGTTAAGAAAGAAAATCGGGCAATTTGTAGAAAGAATCGATTACGGTCGAGAGGATTATGGACCGATTGTATCAACATTACAAAAAGCAGCAATGCTGAAAAATATAGAAAACGGAATTGAAGACTCAGAAACGAAGAAATTATTTACGGCAGTCAATGATCGGATGGATAAGATAGAAAAATTGGTAAGACAGATACAAGAGCCAAAAAATAAATATGACTATACAAGTTTAAATTATAAAAATTCACCTGAGAAAATAGATACTTATTATATTAAAAATATCGAAGATAAGGATACTATAAAAAGATTACAGTTCTATAAGAATTGCTTAGATAATATGTCAAATGAACAAGAGAAGGGAAAATAAAGAAAGTATGATTAGATGGCTGCATATTTCAGATTTACATTTTAATAATGATGATATGAGCACAAGTTTATTACGGGAAGCATTGCCTGAGTATTTGAAGAATGAGAATATTCATTGTGATTATGTTTTTTGTACAAGAGATATTCGGACGGCAAACGCTGATCCGAATAAATTTACTGATGAGGCAGCGCAGTATTTAATTGATTTTTGTGCTGCAGTGGGAACAGGACTTGATAGATTATTTATTGTTGCCGGGAATCATGATGTGGATAGAAATATTGCAGGGCGTGATGAGGCGGTTAGGCGGATATGTTTTCAAAGAGCAGGAATCCATTGGGGACGGGGAATAGTGGCTTTTTATCTGTCCCCCAGTGGTATTTTAAATGCACAAAATATACCATAATAGCATAGCAACAGAACACAAAAACGAGGAACATAACATGTCTAAATACAAACACATAGATGATTTCATCAAAATCCCACAACTAAATAACAACGACCGGTTATTCCATTACACCTCGGCAGCAGGGATAAAAGGCATAACCGACGGTGAATTCTGGATAACAGAGAGTCATTTCTTGAATGACAGCACGGAATTTACGATTGGAACAGATATTTGCATGGAAATACTGGAAAAGCATATGAGAAATCCAAGAAGACTTTTGTATGCGAAAGATCTGTTGATGGAACAAATGCGAAAATATTATAGAGAAGAGCAAGAAGACACTGTATCCGGATCGGCAGAAGGCAGCTATGTTATTTCCTTTTGTACAAGCGGTGACAGCCTGCTGATGTGGTCGGAGTATTCGGATTTCATGGGATATTGCATGGAATTCGAATATGGAAAATTGAAGGAAACATTTCAGGAACATTGTGGGAATGACAGCACGTTATTTGATGGAAAAGTGATATATGATCATGATGAACAGATTGAATTACTGGAAGATACCATAGAACGGCTGCTGTTATCGGATGGAGAAGATTATAAAACCATTCATGGCTGGGATGATCTGGATAGCGCAGAAGAAGAGGATGTTAAATTATTTGTAGATCATATCTCAGTGATCTGCCTGTTGTATAATATGTTCTTCAAAAAGGAATGTTTTGCACAGGAGCAGGAATATCGCATGGTGTTCCTCTGTGTACATAAAAGAGAGCATCAAGTGCCGGAAAATAGCATTCCGGTGGAATATCGGATAAAAGATGAAGTATTTATTCCGTTTATAAGAATGAAGCTTGGAGATATAAGCTGTTTAAAATCTGTTTGCGTTGGGACGAAGAATACGAGTGATCTGGCGGTTAAGGGATTGCGGCATTATTTTGGAAGCAGAAATCTGGAAGTGCATGTGAGAAAGTCGGAGATTCCGTTGCGGTATTGACAGTCGTTGGAGACGGGAACGGGCAAGCTTGGAAGAAAGCATTCAGCTCTTGAGTCATAAAAAGTTTTCTGATATCATTATTCTAAATATAAAAATGATAGATTGACAAAATGAGCGAAAAATGAAACGGAGATGAAGAAAATGGAATATACAGAATTTGGAAAGACACAACTTCGTGTATCCAGGATGTGTCTTGGTACATGGGGAATCGGAGGTGCCGGATGGGATTCTTATTCCGACGAAAGCCGGATGGATGCGATCAAGGCAGCAGTAGATTGTGGAATCAATTTTATTGATACGGCACCTGCCTACAACGGAGGCAGGGCAGAACAGTATATCGGAGAAGTTGTGCACAAACTTGGCGTCAGGAAAGAAGTGATCCTGGCTACCAAGTGTGGAAATGAATTTATTAATGGAAAATATGTACGCTGCGGGTCGGCAGATAAGATCATGCGGGAATGCGAAGAATCACTCCGTAATCTGAAGACAGATTATATCGATGTATATCTGGTCCACTGGCCGGATCCGAATGTTCCGATGGAAGAGACAATGGATGCGCTTAATACATTGAAAAAGCAAGGAAAGATTCTGCATATCGGAGTATCGAATTTTACAAAAGAACAGATGGAAGAAGCAGAAAAATATTGTGCTATAGAAGCATATCAGCCACAGTATTCTATGGTAGATCGGAAATGGGAGCAGCTGATCCGGTGGGCCTGTGCTCAGAAAATGGGAGTTATGACTTATGGAACACTCGGAGGAGGCATTTTAACCGGAAAATACAGAGAACTCAAGGAATATGGTGTGGATGATAACCGAAACCGGTTTTACCCATATTTTAAAGAACCGTTGTTTTCAAAAGTAATGCTTCTTTTAAGAACAATGGATCAGATCAGTGTGGAACGAAATGTTCCATTGTCGCAGATTGCATTGAACTGGACCTTGCAGAGACCTTTTATTTCTTCTTGTATTATAGGAGCGCAGAGCCGTGATAAAATTGAGGAGAACTGTAAGGTATTTGAGTGGAAACTAAGTGATGATGAGATGCAGATGCTGGAACAGGCTTTGAAAAAGACTATTATATAAGACTACAAAGGAAGACGAGGAGGAATAAACATTATGGAAGAGAAGCGTACCGGCTTATTTGAAAACGGTCTGATCTGGTTCGGCGCAGGGGTTTCGATCGCAGAGATCCTGACCGGAACATATCTGGCCCCGCTTGGCATGGGAAAAGGACTGGCGGCAATCATAGTAGGACACATCATTGGTTGTCTGATGCTGTTCCTGGCAGGAGTGATCGGCGGAAAAGTCAGAAAGAGTGCAATGGAGACTGTAAAGATGAGCTTTGGACAGAAAGGAAGTATCCTTTTTGCGGTCCTGAATGTATTGCAGCTTGTCGGCTGGACTGCGATCATGATCTATGACGGGGCACTGGCAGCAGACGGTGTGATGCATACCGGCAGATGGATATGGTGCCTGGTGATCGGAGCATTGATCATTCTGTGGATTGTGATCGGAATTACGAATCTGGGCAAGATCAATACCGTTGCGATGGCAGCATTATTTATCCTGACACTGATTCTGTGTAAGGTGATATTTACAGGAAGCGGGGCGGGAACACCGTCTGACGACAGTATGACATTTGGAGCAGCAGTAGAGCTTGCGGTTGCGATGCCATTATCGTGGCTGCCACTGATCAGTGATTACACAAGAGAGGCGAAGGAACCTGTGAAAGCAACTGCAGTCAGTGCGGTTACATATGGAATTGTAAGCTGCTGGATGTATGTGATCGGAATGGGAGCTGCTATCATTACCGGAGAATATGACATTGCACAGATCATGTTAAAGGCAGGTCTTGGCATCCTGGGACTTCTGATCATTGTATTTTCAACAGTTACAACCACTTTCCTGGATGCATACTCTGCTGGAATCTCCAGTGAGACGGTTGTAAGCAGATGGAACGGAAAGCATGTTGCTATCGTTGTGACAGTGATTGGAACGGCCGCTGCAATTGTATATCCGATGGATAATATAACAGATTTCCTGTATCTGATCGGTTCTGTATTTGCACCGATGATCGCTATTCAGATTGCTGACTTTTTCCTGTTAAAACAAGATAAAAGCAGCCAGGCAGTGCATATGCCGAACATGATCATCTGGGTGATTGGATTCGTTGTGTACAGAATTCTTATGAATGTAGATATGCCGGTAGGAAATACATTGCCGGATATGGTGATCACGATCATCCTGTGTTTGATCGCCGGGAAATTAATACCTGAAAAAATCAGAAAAAATAAAAAAGTTAAGAAAAATGGCCGCTGTACCGGTAGTGAATAATCTGCTGGCGCAGCGGCCATTTTTTATGATTAAAATTCATAGACAAAATCTATCAACTTTCATAAAAATACTAATTTCCAATATAAATACAAAGAAGCTTCGGAGAATCCTGCTACCTGTGATTCTCCGAAGCTTTTTGTGAAAATAACTATCTCCGGGTCCACTTCTATGATATAGTATAACTGATCAATAAAAAACAATTGGGGGAAATACGTAATGAAAAGTTTGCTGATTCTCGGTGCAGGCGGATTCGGCCGGATGGTAGCGGAGACTGCGCAGGCACTGGGGTATGAAAAGGTTGTATTTTTGGATGATGCGGTGAAGGATGAACCGGTCATCGGAATGTGCTGTGATTATGAGATCAGACATAAGGAGTATCCGGTGGCAGTAGCAGCATTTGGAAATAACAAGATGCGTCTGTACTGGACGGATAAATTGCTGGAAAAAGGGTATGAGGTACCGGCAATCGTGCATCCGTCTGCAGTTGTAAGTCCGAGTGCGGTGCTGGAACCGGGCTGCTTTGTGATGCAGAGAGCGGTGGTAAATACCAATACCCGGATCGGACGTGCGGTGCTGGTGAACAGCGGGGCGATCGTAGATCACAATTCGGTGGTATGTGCCGGAGCGCATGTCGGACTGGGGAGTGTTGTGAAGTCAGACTGTACGATCGAGAGCGGATGTAAAGTGGAGGCAGGAGAAGTGATCTTCTCAACCAGAAGGAAGATCGAGGGCGTGGACAGCCGGAGTCTGGAAGATGCCGTGTACGCATTTGGTTTCGGGCAGCTGTGCAGTTATGTGAAGCCATTCGGAGAAGGACACATCAATGAGACTTATGCAGTCTATATGCCGGGCGCAGATGGAAAGGATACGCCGCTCTATGTTTTGCAGCGCATCAATATTAATGTATTCAAGAACTCGGATCAGGTAATGGCGAATATATTTGGCGTTACGGAGTATCTGCGCAGTATGATCCGTGAGGCAGGCGGAGATCTGGACAGAGAGGCATTGTCTTATATTAAGACAAAATCAGGAGAGAGCTATTTTGAAGATGCGGACGGACAGCCATGGCGCTGCCTGCATTATGTACCGGATTCTGTGTGCTATCAGATGGTGGAGAGACCGGAACAGTTCTATCAGTCGGCACGCAGCTTTGGCCATTTTTTGAAGCAGCTGGGGGATTATCCGGCTGAGAGCCTCTATGAGACGATCCCGAAGTTCCACGATACGGTGAAGCGTTTCCGTGATTTCAAAGACGCACTGCGGAAAGATGTGAAGAACAGAGCAAGACTTTGCCGTGAAGAAATAGAGTTTGTACTGGCACGTGAGGATGACTGCGGTGTCCTTATGAAGCAGCTTGAGGAAGGAATACTTCCGCTCCGTGTGACGCACAACGATACCAAGCTGAATAACATTTTGTTTGATAAGAATACAGGAGAGGGACTGTGCATCATTGATCTGGATACGATCATGCCTGGACTTGCGGCAAATGACTTTGGTGATTCCATCCGGTTCGGGGCATCGACAGCGGAAGAAGATGAGAAGGATCTGAACAAGGTGCACTTTGATATAGAGCTTTACCGCATCTACGTGAAAGGGTATTTGGAGATGGCGAAGGATGTACTGACACCGGCGGAGAACGCCAGTCTTCCATGGGGAGCGAGACTTATGACACTGGAATGCGGCATGCGTTTTCTTGCTGAATTCCTCCAGGGCGATGTATATTTCAAAACAACTTATCCAGAACACAATCTTGTTCGGGCAAGAACACAGTTCAGGCTTGTAAAAGAGATGGAAGAACAGTTTGATCAGATGCAGGAAATCGTTGAGACGTTCTGAAAGTGATGGGCAAATTGTTGTAACTAAAATACAATTTAATTTCCAGTTTAAAGTTGACAGATAATAAAATACATTTTATTATAAATATAAGTTTGATATATAAAGATAACGAAGAGAGTTAAAACGGAAGGAGAATTCAACAGATGTTAAACGATAATTTTGTAACATTTGAAATTGGAAAAGCAAAGCATATCGCACTCGTTGCCCATGATGGTAAGAAAAAAGAACTGATCGAATGGTGCGACAAGAATAAGGAAATCTTAAAAGGTCATTTCTTATGCGGTACAGGTACAACCGCACGTTTGATCGCAGAGAAGACCGGGCTTCCGGTAAAGGGATATAACAGCGGCCCGCTCGGAGGAGATCAGCAGGTCGGAGCGAAGATCGTAGAAGGACAGATCGACTTTATGATCTTCCTGTGGGATCCGTTAGAGGCACAGCCGCACGATCCGGATGTAAAGGCATTGCTTAGAATTGCCGTTGTTTATGACATCCCGGTTGCAAATAACCTTGCAACAGCAGATTTCATGCTGCAGTCCAAATATATGTCTGAAAGCTACAACCGTACGGTTGAGAACTTCAACAAGACGATCCAGGACCGTGTGAATCAGATGAAGTAATGATATGAGCATGAAAGTGGGATTTTAAGACCACGATATGCGAATAGAGAGAGGGATTGTGAGAGTGCGAAGCATGGAACAATCTA
>ERZ773138.1587-NODE-1587-length-20534-cov-15.837297_pt1 | contig 20534 bp, 34 predicted proteins | sample MGYA00511114_ERZ773138 | MGnify/ENA primary metagenome ERZ773138 (study PRJEB29015, sample SAMEA2737805) | human gut metagenome | biome: human gut; feature: human-associated habitat; material: faeces | place: China | collected 2012 ...
TTTCCTCCGTAGTTTCCTGCAAGTACAGGTATTCAAGCAACTTGTACACTCTTTTAAAGGTGTACGGTTCTTTCGCCTTTTCTAAAAGTTTTTTAATTTCCTCTTTGTAATCAATGTTATCGTTCATTCTGCTTTTCCCTGCTTTTTTCATTTTTTAACCGACTAAAGTTTTAATAAATACGTATATTGTTCTTAACCAACGAGCGTTTTCTATTTTTTCCACCATCTCAATAATTTCTTTTTTATAATTCATAAACATTACCTCCAGTATCTTTTCGGAATATCAGCTATAATGAGGTAAATGTATCTCAAAATCTTCTCTGACTGGATTTTGTCGAGCATTTCAGCTATTTCTTTTCTGTAGTTCATTATCAATACCCCCATTGCTCTTTGAATGAAATAATCATATTGTATAAGAACTTCATAAACTTTTCGCTTTCTATTTTCTGAATTATCTCGATGACCTTTGTCTTGTAGCTCATGTTCATTTCTCCTTCAGGTAAAGGTATTCCAGTAATTTGTACACTCTTTTCAGTGTGTTCTCTGTCTTGACTTTAGCCAGTAGTTCAATAATTTTCTCTTTGTAGTTCATATCTTCACATCTGCCTTCCCATCAATCCATTTGTAAAAGAATCTATACATTCAAGATGTCTTAAATCTCTTATCATGAAAAGCTTTGTTATAATGAAATATCTCTTCCAGTCTTCTTTACTTAAAGTAGAATTTTCATCAGTCATGACAATTTGGAAAAGTTTGGCTACTTCATAAGTGAGTTGCAAAGATTTTTTATTTTTGTTGGCTTTGACAATTTCTGCAATTGCTTTTCTGCAAGGAACCTGAGTTAAATCACATCTCTCCATCGTTTTCTATCTCCTGTGTTTCTTTATGAACATCCGATACAATAATATAGATGTATCGAAGTTCTATTTGTCCTAAATCATTAAGCAATTCATTGATCTTTTCCTTATAGTCCATATCACCCCAACGCCTCCAGTTCACTCTCAAGCTTTTTAATTTCCAAAATATAATCACGGGAAATTTCAAGCTGCGTCCACATGTTTCCACGGTTATATGCAAAAACCATTGCTTCTTCCGGGTCTGTGGTTGCTCCCTGGTCAAAATCAAAACGCTCGATTACATCATTAATCATATATTCCAATTTTCGGACAGAGTCTTGCAATTGGATATGTAAATCTTCTTTTTTACTACTCATTGTGTAAGCCCTCCCAAGATTCTAAAAAACGTCTGCTTGCGGTTATGTTTGGTAATATCAGCAATCTTATCTGCCAGTTCCTGCATTGTGAGGTTACTTTTAAGGCGGTTGCAGGAAAGACAGGCCAGCTGTAAGTTATCATAATTATTGGTGCCGCCCCGAGACAACGGCGTAATGTGGTCGATTGTCATTTTCTTAAATTTGACAGGCTTACCGCATATCGCACATTTTCCGTTGCACTTGGCATAGATAACTTGCTTTTCATAAAGAGTAAATGTTCGTCTGTTCATTTTCATTCTCCCATATGCCGGGGCCGGGATATCAGCCCCAGCCTAAAAGTCCTATCTTATGCCGGAAGATTCCCCTCACAAAGTGAAAGGAGTTTCTTTCTATACATATCAAATTTATTTGCTGTCATTCTGGCTTTATTGAGATAATCAGAAATCATTCTTACTTCAATGCTCATCTGATCTTTCATATAATAGAACATAACAGCTTTTTCTTTATCAACGGAATCCTCCGGGACGGTGCCTAGATGATATTTGTTAAAAAATTCATTGTTTAGATGTTCTGCTTTTTCTACAAGGTCGATAATACTCATAGTGGAATCTTCAATTTCCCACGAAATATACTCAATGATATTTTTATCCACGGTGGTGTTATCATCCGTTTTTTCGTCATTTTTATTAATAATATTGGAAATTAAGCGAAGAACATCAACATCATTAACCTTTAAAAGCTGATTAATAATGTCTGAACGCAAATTTGCGCTGAGTGTCATATCTTGAATGATCTCGGTTGCCAGTGGGGCGGTACTGGAGACTGTCTCAAGTGATTTTTTACAGTTCACTGCTGATTCTTCAGCAGCATAGGCATAAAACGCTATGCGTTTATTACGTTGATCAGAAAGATAGGCATCTACTTCCTCAGCAAACTCACCTTTCCATCTCCCCTCAGCTCTTTTTAGTGCACGACTCAAGTGATTTCCAGTATAACTTTTTTTAAACTCTTTTCTTTTCTTCGGCAAAATGATGTTATAGAATTTCGTCCACTCATCATCAGAAAGCTTTTCAATTTCTTTGTCTACTTTAGAATAGCATTCATTAAGTAAACACGCGTCCTCTTTCTGGTACTGTTTTCTGATTTCCTCCGCTGCCATGTTAGTAATCCTCTCTTTCTAATTCTTTCACATAACTTTGCAAATAGCTACAAAATGCACCTGCAGTAAAGATTAATATTGCATCTAATACTGACATTTTTTCCTCGCTTTCTGTTGTGAGAGAAGCTCTAACATGATATAATGGATTTCAAGCAGAGACTTCTCTGTGGTTATAAGGTCAGCTCTTCTACTTTGGTCGGTTGGGAGCTGGCTTTCTTTAGTTGCCTGTCTTATTTCTCTGAAAATTCCAAGATATCCCCAGGCTGACAATTTAATAATCGACATAATTGTTCAATAACATCTGTAGAAACTAAAACACCTTCGCGGAGTTTCTGTAATGTAGATTCACTGAGCAATTTTTCTTTTCTAAGCCTATAGGAAGAATATCCAGCACTTTTCAAAGCGCCTAAGACATCAATTTTGTACCTCAACGGCACCTTTCTCACCTCCTTTGTTAAAGATACTATATCACATAATATACACGAAATCTAGTGTATATTTGAAATTTTTTCTATTTTTTTACAATATGTTTTACTTGAACAAATGTTCTAACTGTGTTATAATAAACGTAAGGGTACAATGGTATATAAAGACCGCTCCTATTGCCTTTCGGGAGCGGTCTTTGTTTGCATAAAAATAAGGCTGCAGACCTAACAGAATAGGAATGCAGCCTTTTCTTATATTTCAGCCATTAGTTTTTGAATAACATCTAAGGGAAATTGATCAATAGCACCATACAATCTCTTGCCGCCTCGCTGGCCCAAATTCTTCTTAATATGTACCTCTATGAGCATATCATGCAACGCAAGGACTGACAGGGTGATTGTTTGATATTGACTTAATGTCTCCAGAGCCTTTCGAATCTGAGTCTCATTTACTTTGTAAGGTCGAAATTCACTACTCAATATTGCAGTACCTTTATTCAAGTCCATCTGCATTTCCTGCTTTCTCAGCCATTCTTTCAGCAGAATACTTCTCTGCATACTTGGATGCATATGATTCCCTTATTTCCTCAACCTTAATTCCGAGATGACCAGTTTCAACCAACTCTGTAGGCTCTTCTCCTTCTTTTTCTGGTTCAATGGATGTGATTGTAATATCTTCCACACAGGCATCTGTATATTTAGATTCCAATTGATCAAGAAACCTGCCGCCAGCATCCATTGCTATACCGGTATCCCTTAATGGTTCAAAGTTCGACGGCGAAAATGTAGGATTTCCATCGTATCCATGAATGATTCCAGATATTCTTTTATCTGCTTCATCAATTATCTCATTAGCTCGCTTTTCATCCGGGACAGTCATCTTACAGTTGGATTTCTTTGCCAAATCCTGGACTTTTCGAACACAGAAGTGAGATCTGCTTTTCATGGCTTCAGTACAATAGTATTCAAGCTCTGATGTAGTCAACGGAATACCAGCTGCAGCAATAAGGTTTAAAGTTTCGAGAAACGGTTTATTCACATAATTATCAATGTACTTACTGGAATTTTTCTTTTTCAATGCTTCTGTAACATCATTCAGTTTGTTCAAATAATTTTTACGAATAGCTAAAAAGCTAGGCGCATATTCTGCTTTAACATTTTTTACCGCATTTCCGACTGCCTCAGGTTTATAATTTTTATTAACATATTCGATTTCATCACTTTGTTTAGAATATACACCTTCAATTTCTTTCTTGAAATTCTTTAAAAGATTTCTATAACTGTCAAATCTTGCCATTTTATCAATTCTCCTTTTCTTCCTCTAAAGCTTTCCATTTAACGCCATTCCAATAAACCATGTACACATTTGTAGATGTTTTTCTAATAAGCTGCATATCACCATAGGCCGGGTGCAAATAACAATGTTCTATGCTATCTGCTTCGCCTCGATAGGCAAGTTCTGGTATAGGTCTTTTCTCTTCACGCCACTCCTTCTCCTGCTTATGAAAAACATATTCTTTCCCAGTATCTGACATGATGCAAGTTGAACGATCTCCGCAATCATGCGGTAAATTTACAAAATCAAGTGATTCTGCAACAAAATTTCTGCAATCTGTGTATGGCATATGCGCCATTGCTCTAATGCTCATGTTTCATTCTCCTTTCTTTTCTTGCGGAATTACTTCTTTCACAATTGCACCAATCTGAGCGACACCATAGCCCCGAACCGTTCCAAATTCCAGTATTACAGAATCACCGATATCAATCTTCATGTCACGTGGTGCCCGGATTTTAGCGGCTTTTCCATGAAAATTGAGAGTTAAATTCTCAATAACATACGGTTCTCTGGTTCGTGAAGAAATACCGGTTTTGGTGTCTTTTGCAATTACTTCAAACATTGTTTCCATTACTTTCATTTTCCTTTCTTAAAAATTTATAGACGCATTTTCTCCACCTGACAGGTTGGATTGTCCTGTATATTCTTGAGTACGTTGCTCTGAATACTTCTTTGCATATTCAGATGCAGCGGAAGAATCGTCCAAACCCTTGCAGCCAGTGTTACAACTTCCCCCATAAGGATTTGGAGTTTTTTTAAGAGCATCTCGCTCCCAAGCAAGCCTTCCTTTTGCAATGATAGATTTTGTTTCATCAGCCATTGCTTCAGCTATATCGTGAGCCACTTCTAGGGCTTGAGCTTCCGGCATATTATAAAATGTGTTAATTGGCGGGCAATAGATATCTGCGTCCAGGCCAGCACTAGCAAATACCGATTTGATTTTACTTGCCAGTGCTTCCCTATTTGCTTCTTCAATCTGTTTTTTCAAATTTTCGATTTCTTCTTTAATGGCAGCATCTTCAAATTGTTTTTCAGCTTCTCGTTTTTCTGTTGTAATCATCCGCTCACGCTTCAAATTGTCAATCTCTTTCTGCATCTGGTCAGCTTTAGCGGCTTTTTCTGCCCATTTAATGCCTTTCTCCTTTTCCTTTTGAATTTCCGCGCCGACAGTATTTAGGAATTTAGTTACATGTTCTTCTGTTGGTTCAATTCCAATTTCTTTTAATGCTTTCTTAGCCTGTTCCCTTGTCATAATATTTAATTCTCCTTTTTACTTAAAAAAATTTTTTAAAATACCAATTCGGTGTCTGCTTTGGAAGTAATTTTAAGCACCAAAGCATCATTAACCTTAGACACTGACTTATTTCCTTGAATTTTAATAGATACATTATTAATACCGGTTTCCCGACAGAGATCTGAAAGTTGAGCCGCTATCTCCATTAATCTAGCTCTTAAATATCCGTCATTGTTACAAATTTGCTGATACATGAAAATCTCCTTTCTTATGAGAGGGATGTCGGAAATAACGACACCCATTATTTAAAGTTCTGCGTTATTAAATCTCGAACAATTTCAGAAACCTTTCTGTCTGTCCTGGTTGCTTCCTGTTCAAGCTTATACATAGTCTGTTCGTTTACCCTCACAGCAATAGTGTGGGGCTTTGGATCTGTTGTTGGTCTTCCTGATGACATATAATCTCCTTTTTTTGTTTACAAAATAGATTGTTGACTTTGGTCGAGATACTCACTAGCCGCCTCAGCAATGCCCTATATACCCCCTCGCCCAGGTAGTCATGGCGACCCCTGTATCCATACAGGATCAAGAACATTAGTTCGTGAACATTTGTTTCTGTATGAAAAACCCAGATTTGTCCAATACATCTCGAAAATATTGCACAAATTCATGGTTGCTAAATTATACATAATGCATAGTTTTGACGGAGTGTGTAGAACACTGCAAAAACAAGGTCGAATTGTTTCTATTGTGTATCTCTGTTGTGTTATTATCTGACTATTTAAAGCCATTAAAGTTCCGGTTTTTCCATCTCTGGGAGCTCCAGCGCTACCTTGTGTCGCTCCATTATCTCTGCTACTGAAGCTCTGGATGCTTGTGTTGGCTGCTCTTTTAATACTTCTTCTATAGACACAGTATCTTTATACCCAAGCCACGCCTTCATCAAGAAAATACCAGAAGGGGGCGAGATGCGACCTCTCAACACAATCTGTTCTAGGAAAGAAGCTATAAAGCTTTTAGCTTTCTCAATAATTTCTTGTCTTTCCGAACTACATCCAGTACCAGAAGCCCAATTAAATAGCGTTGTGCGGCTAATATGCAGGGCTAAACATAGGCTTTCTATACCTGGACGATTCCCAGTTTCTTGGCAAAATTCAAAATACTGATCAATCCTAGTTTTTACTTCTTCATCAGTCTCTGGTTTTCCTAAATCATTAAGCTCTCGAAGACTTTTTACTGTTTCTGCCACAAAATCAGGATCCAAATCATTAACCTGCTCACTTGGATAATTACTTTTACTATTCGCCATATTTTCACATCCTCCCTTTTTTAAATGTTAAGTTTGCACAGACACCTTGGCTTTCCTTATCCTGTTCCGGTTTAGCCCTAGCTTCCTGCATAAGCTCTTTACAAGTCTGTTCCCATTGATCAAGCTTTCTCTTCCAAGTTCTCTGCTTTGTTCTTCTTGGCATCCTCTGCCCCTCCTTTCACACGTTCGTCATTAATGACGAATGCCTTCTTGTCAATTTCAGCAACCACAGCCAGCAGTAAACTATTTGCAAAATCTCCCTGCGCTTGGCGCGCGTACTTCTCGTGAAGCTTATCTGCTTCTTCGGTTAATGCTTTCCATGTCTGGTCATCGTTTAAATCTACAAAAGCGTACTTTTTATGAAAATTCCAAAGTTCCTGCCATACATTGAAATAAATCTCTTTAAAATTCACTTTATCCTCCTGGTTAAATTAGTGTCACCTAACAAGAAATACAGTTATCCTTTTTTCTCTGTCAGATGTCTCAAAAGGTTGATTTTTCAATACTTTTAGTGGTACTGTGCAAAATGTGCAATTTATATGTAACTCTCTTGTAGTTTCGTATAGAAAAAACTTTACATTGAAAATGCACAAAATGCACATCTATCATTTATGTGAATGGATCCGGCTCATTTACCGGTATAAATTTCTCATCAGCAGCGATTGCATAACCCTTAATTACATTGCGAACTGTTCTGCCGCTTATTGTTCCTGAAGGTGCTAAAATCCCTTTGCCTTTTAGTTCAGAAAAGAAATTAGTTTTGTTTTCGGTTCCAAATCCGTTATCACTACACCATTTTGAATACTCCAGGTATGCGTCTTTTGCAGAAACATTTTTTCCTGGCAATGCAATCAAACATTCTCGAATAAAATTTCCAATCTTGTCACTATCTTCTTGATATTGCTCTGTAGCTTCTCTTACTTCTGGCGGAGCAATAGCACCTTCTTTATAATATTTCTTTAACCCCTCAATACACCAATTCAGTAGTCCGGATAAATTTTCCGGCTGCTTTAACCTATCTTTCAATCCTTTATCCTGTTCCTGTATTGAAAAATGGTGGTCAAATGAAATAACTGTCAATCTTCCAGAAGAAAAAAGAGTAGAATCTTGTATCAAGGGCAAATAATTCGTATTTATAAATAATTTGAATACTGGCACGAATTGAAAGTCACTTTGATATAATCGCCTCGCTGTAATCGAATCCCTACCAAGCAGAGTCTTTAAAAGCGCTGCATCAAATACCATTCGTTTTGGTGGTTCAGCAGCATTTAAGAACCGGCACCCTTTCAAACGGGCAATATCCTCTGAGGCCTGGCGTGAATCCATATTATTTTTCATGGCCAACGACTCCGGTTTCATGTTCAAAGCGTAACCGTCTGTATTCCCCAGCATGTAGGCAAATGTTTCAACAAATGTGGACTTTCCATTTCTGGTTGTGCTACCATAAAGCAAATAACAAGTTTCCTCCCTAGTATCACCTGTCAGAGATAATCCTAAAATTTTTTGCAGAAAATCTATTTTTGCTTTATTTCCATCCATTACTTCATTAATGTATTTTTCCCATACCTCAGCTGAAGCATTGGAATCATATTTTACATTTGCTTGCTTTGAACACATAAAGCTAGGTGAATGTGGCAGAAATTCAAAAGTTTTTAATTTGAGTACCCCATTTTTGCAATTTAATATGTACTGATCTTTATCAAGGTCATCCTCACTAAAGAAAAAACATTCTCTGGCATCCTTAATCATAGTGTCACGATATCTCAATTGTCCCAACCTTACACAATGGTTCAAAAATGCTTTTTTAGACTGTTCATCCTTCAGTTCAAGTCCGTACTTCATCAAGGCATCTGCCAAAAACTTTCCGTATCGGCTTGTAATCATTCCACCTTGATCTAATTTCCAAGTGCCCTTTGTGTACACAAACCATTCTTTAGCCGTGACGTTGAAACGACAAATTGAACCAAATACTTTAGCAAAGATTGCAGCATTTCCCTTGTCTGAGTATTCAAATTTCTCTGGCTTTATCGTCTTTAGTTGTTGGTACACCCAGTCAGAAATACTGTTCATAATCGTACCACCTCAACTTTTTCCCACTCGTGAACGTCTGGATGAGGTGGCGCTTCAACACCGCACAATTCATTCAATTTCTGCTCTGCAAAAAATTTTCTGTTCATTGCTTCAGTCCATAGCCAGGACAATGGTTTCACATGTTCATTTGCGAGAACCTGATCATATTTCTGTATCTCTGTTTTCAGCTCGTCGATCTGGCGAACCCATCTCTTTTTTTCAATCTTTTTTTTCTGGGCTTCCGCTTCTCGTTTACGCTGCAACTGTTCAATCTCGGAAGCTGTCTTTTGGTTGCTATGTAGATCCACTGGCAGATGAAAAGCGTCTACCAAATACCGGCAAGCTTCCCAATTATTCACCTGCAGCACCCTCGCGGTAAAGCGTATGCAATCCCCGGCATCGCCGGAAGAGAAATCACAATAGCCTCGTCCCGGCTCATTATAAAGCTTGCAGGACGGTGTTCTCTCGTCATGGAATGGGCTTCTAATAAATCCTGCCTTGTTAGGCGTGTATCCCAGCAATTTAGCGACATCCGGCATCGTTAGATATGAATTGACTAATCCAAATGTATTCAATTGGTCGATCTCCTTTCTTCGGGTAAAATGGTTTCTTTTTTAATATGTAATTTTCATTAAAAGTTAATATTTTTTGGATATAAAAAAAGAGAAATAATTTAACACAAAATAAATTTACGTTTTGTTCATCAGCAAAACTGATGTTTTTGTCCGTAAATAATTAGGCCGACAAAGCTGCCGGAGTGTCAAATCATTTCTCTTTAGCTGAATTTTAAACAAATTCAGAAAAAATTGTATTTTTTTGTTGCAAACAAAATAGCACAAATGTTTGCTTTTTGTCAATAACTTTTTGCAAACACAATATGATTTAATATGCCGGGGACGGTTTGAAACGGCTATCTGTATCATTCTGGGCTTTTGTTACTGCTTTTGCAATCTCGCTTCCGTCCAGAATAATGCTGTTCATAATGTACTGCGGATTCTTATTTCCGCTGTTCATACTCATTGCCATTGCAACTCCCTGGGCTACTGCTTTTGCCATTTCTTCTTTTGTGAGTCCCATACTTCCGTCCGAACTGGAAACAATGCTATCTGCAATCTTTTTCATGGTTCGTGGATTTTCCAGAGGAAGAACGGCTTCGGAACCAGCTTCACCGATACCAATTACCTGTGCACCATTGAAAAGACTAAGCTTAGCAGAATTATCCAAGTTTTCTGTAATGCTTTTTGCAATTAATTTCATAGTTCGTGGATTTTCCAACGGAAGAACCGCTTCTTTTCCTTTTTCACCAATGGTGGCAAGGGTTGCGCTTTCAACTAGACCGCCTTTTGCAAGCATTGGAATCGTTCCTATAGTTGGAATGCTAAAGCCGTTAAAGCCCCACCAGTTTCCTCCAATTCCTGGAATCCAGTCTGGGACAGTGATTTTAAAGCGGATATTGTTCACTTTATTGATAAGTCCGTTTACAACTCCCAGAACACTATTAAATCCTCCTATTATTGCATTAATTGGAGTTTTTGCAATGTCTGCTAACCCACCAAAAACGTTCGAAAAAATAGTTTTTATACCTTCCCAGGCTTGAGACCAGTTTCCCGAAAAAGTACCGCTGACAAATGTATTTAACCCTTTAAATATTCCTTTAACGTCTTTAATCACATCCTTTGCAGACTTGAAAAATCCGTTTAAAATTCCTCCGAATATACCGAATTGCTTCGTCCAATCCGTATTGAAGACACCACTCAACCAAGTCGAAAAAGATGAAAATTTAGACTTAATCGTTTCCCATTTTTGCTTTACATCGTCGCGAAGCACTTTAAGAGCATTTCCAGCATTTGTTTTTAACTTTTCAAATGCTTCTACTGCCCCATCTTTCAGCGCTACTGTTTTGCCAACAACCCAATTTTTTAATTTCCCAGCGGCTTCTTTTACGGTATCCCAGTTTTTCCACAGTAATATTCCTGCGGCTATAACAGCACCGATTGCAATTGTGACAGGGCCTCCCAGCGCAGAAACAACCGAACTCAATGCCCCTAATAGTCCACCGCCTCCAGTAATCAATCCAACAAAATTTGTAACCGCTGTCACTGCACCGCTAATAATGCTGTGAAGTTCAAACGCCGCAAAAAATGAACCAATCGTAATTGTCACACCTTCGACAATCCCCTGATTATTTTGGATCCACGTGCTGAAGCCATCCAATAAACCGGAAAATTTCTCCATTGCTCCAATTACTATCTCCCCAGTCCACTGACCTAATGGCTGTAAAAAATTGTCCCACAGCCAGCCACCCAAAGGTTGCAGAGCTTCAATAACTGAATTTACAACAGTAATCCCACTTGATAGCATTTGTAGAAATGTCGGCACTGCATCTTGGATTGTCCATGATCCAATTGGCAAAAGAACGTTATTCCAGAACCATTCAAGCCCAGTTCCTATGTTATCTGTTAGTGGCTGTAAATTTTGCAGGAGCGTATTGATTGATGTTAATAGTGGCGTAAAATCAAGGGTTTTCGCCCAATCTGCTGTTGCACTCGTTATTCTTTCAATCGTACCAAGAACACTGTTTCCAAGATTAAAAATATTTTGAATAATGCTTGTCCCAGTTCCAGCATAATCCCACGCAGTTTTAAATGCCTGCGCTAAATTTCCGATTGTATTAAAAAGATTCTGAGCTATTTTTAATGTCGTAGTTAAGGTCTTTTCACCGCTCCCATTTGTCCAAACAGTCATAAAGCTCTTTCCAACACTTCCGGCCAAGCTTCCCAAATTCGAAAAAGCTGTTTTAGCCGCCGTTACCGTGGCGTTACCTTCTTGTTCCCAAGAATTTTGAAGCGGTCTGAAAAAATCTCCCAGATATTTTTTAGCGTCTGTTGCCAGATCCTGTATGTTTGAAGAGACTGGAGCTGTCTCAAACATATCTGAAGGTGAAAGTTTTGCTCCCCCACCTCCGCCCGTTGTTGAAGTTTCTTCCTTCTTTGTCAACTGGTTAAGCTGGTCGAATGGTAATACAGAAAGTGCCTTTTTCAGCTTCTTTGCACTGTTTGATGTCTTATCTGCGGATGAGCTTGTACTATCTAGGCTTGAGGCATAATCTTTTACAACCGATACTGCTTGAGGTGTAAAACTTTTTCCTGTCAGAGCAGAAAAAAATTGACCAACCTTGTTTGCTGCCTCAGTGAGCATGTTTATAAATCCGCTTAATATCGGGGCTACGGTCTGCAGGACTGGCGAAAACGCCACTGCAAGAGCATTTTGTAGCTTTAACAGGCTGCTTGTTAGGGAAGTAATCGCCGCATTGGTTCCACTACTGTCATATTGCGCCAAATTTTCAAAACCTTTTATCGTAAAGCTCCGAAGTTTATTCAGTAAGACAAACAGAGAACGGATTCCGACGGAATATTTCAGTAAATTTTTGAATCCTGCTGAAAATCCATCTCCTTTACTGGATTTATTGACCGCCGCCAATCTCTGTGGTAATAAAAGAAGATTTTTTGATATTTCTTTTATTTTTCGGTTCCAATTATCGAAGATTGAACTAGTTCTATCCGCTGTATTTTTCGTTACCGCCAAAGCAGAAATAACAGGCGAAAATACACTTTTTAATCTGCTCCATGCGCTTGTGCTTGCATTTGCAGCATCTTCAAGGCTGCTTTCAGCCACCTGTGCAACTGGATTAATGCTATTTAATGCCATTCCTGCACTATTCCCGAATTCCTCGACAGCTTGCTGATAGTTTTTAATACGCGATGCAGCTTCGCCAAACACTGCCGCCATTGCTCCAGGATCATAATTCATCGCGGAAGCACTGACGCTTTCGATGCGAGGAGTGTCCACCAAATCAGTTTGACTGTCTGGTCTTGTAATAGTCATTCCTTCAATTGAAAAAGATTTGCTTTTTAATGCGTCCATGGCATCTCGGAGCAGATCCAACTTGTTCACAGTTGCAGAAATATCATATTCCAGGGATTTGAAGCCTTGTGCATCCAGATTTACACCGATTTGCTTTAACTTCGATTCTTTCGCGAAAAGTGAATCTAAGCTTTTCTCTGTACTTACAAGAGCTTTTCCAAGTTCTGGCAGACTATTTGGAATAGAAATATCCTTTCCAACATCCGCAAATTTGGAACGTAATCCCTCAATTGCGGCATCAATTTTGCTTGCGTCCAAAGTCAGCTTGTTTTTTGGAAGTTTGTTTACACTTTTCTGTAACCCCTCAACAGCTTGAGTTGTCTTAGATATCCCTGACAGATCAAATCCAACATTTGTATTGCCTAATGTATTCTTTATAGTTGTCAGCTTAGCTGATAGATTTTCCAGACTTCTCACCGCTTGATCGGCAGAGCTTTCTATTTTTATCTCCAACGAGTCTATTGTGTTATCAGCCATACAGTCACCTCCTTTTCAGCAAAAAAATAGACAGAAAGATTTCTCTCTCTGCCTATAAAAAGGTGCCGTTGATTTCCCTGCACCTAGTTGAATATTCTACTTTTTATATTGTCACTACCGTGCGCCCAGAGCAATTCTGGAAGCAATAAAAATATAACATTTCGATTTGTCTGCCCATCGTTCCACGAGCGAGCATTTGCCATAGTGATTCCCCTACACTTCTGCTTGTACAACCCGTTTAGGTCTCTAAGTGCTTCATCTGGAAGACCATCTAAACTCATAAAGATATTTTTCCAATCTTCCCAGTCATCGCAACTGGTATTGATAAGAATTTCCCGATTATCATCTAATCGGATAAATGGAAGCGTTTTTATCGTTTCCCAGTCCTTCCCGGCGCTTTCCATGATTTTTGGCGGAGTCTTCAAAAAATCAAAGCTTAAGACGTGTGGGCTCCAGCGCTTTAAATCTTTCCTCACCTTTACAAGAGAAAAATATCTCATTTTATTCATTACCTCCACATAAAAGTCAGTGCGCTGACCATGAATCCAGCACAAACCAAATTGCTTATCAATCCAGACCAATCATTCTTATTTTTTAAAGCGCAATAAATAAAATAAGTCCCGGCAAAAACCAGGAACGCACTTGTTAAAACTTGCACTGTATTAAGCAACATTTATTAATCCTCCTTCAGAATTTTCTCTACAGCTGATCGAATTAAGTTTTTCTTTTCTTCAGGAAGCTCTCTTTGCAGCCATTTTGAAAAGGTTGTCGCAGTTACTCCTAACGCCTCAGCCACTTCATAATGGAATACTCTTTTCTTCTTGATGAGCTCCCTAATGTCTTTATTTCTCATTCTTGCATTTCCTCCCCATGTTCATATAAGATCAGCCTATATTACTAAGACACGGTAACAACTCTTGTTGTTATGACATTCTAAATATAACATAATTAGTTGGTATCATTCAGTATATTTCGGTATCATCTTTGATTAATTTTACATCTAGTTATAACTAGTTATTTATGCGTAGCTTTATGTCTAGCTATAACTATACCTTGTTTTATTACAGGCTATCATACGCGTTAAGAATCGCATCAAAATCAATCATTTTTTTCTCTGCAAGGCGGTCTTTTTGCCTCGGAGACGCCTTACATTCCTGTTTGTAATACATGCAATACATTGTAGTGTATTACGTTTATTTTGTATTTATCTGTTTACAAAATATGTTCCAAGTGTTATAATGTATTATATAAATTACAATGTAGTGTATTACATATAGTGTTGTGTAGACATTTAGGAGGTAAATATGGGAGAAAGCAAGGAACTAAAACCGAAATCATTTAGAATTGATGATGCAACTGCCGATAGGTTCAAAGAAATAGCTGCTCAAATCGGTGGGAATCAACAGGAGACACTTTCGAAACTCATTGAGGCTTATGAATTCCAGGGTGGCAAAGCAGTCCTTACAGAGAAAAAAGCTGATATTGATCAGTTTGAAAAATATGTGAACGCTCTTACACGAATGTTTATGGGAAGCCTGGAAGATAACCAGAACATTACCGCCACAGTCCGGACAGAATTTGAGGCTCAGTTGAAATCTAAGGATGCTGTAATTCAAGACCTCCAGGAGAAGCTTCAGACTGCTAAGCAAGCCAAAGAACAAGCAGAATCTAACGAAAAAGCCGCACAAGATGAGCAAAATAGATTAGTTATAGAATTATCTAAGTCTGATCGCAATCATGAGGATACTGTAAAAACGTATGAAAGTAAAATTACAAGTTTAAATGATACTGTTGCAGCTCTCAACAATTCTACTGAAATGATGAAAGAGAAAATTGAAAATCTGCAAAAAGAAGTCACAGAAGCAGAAACCATCCAGAGCCAGATGGAGCAATTAAGCACCAATCTAAACATCGTAGAGAAGGAACTTGAATCAGTAAAAAAAGAACGTGATCAAGATGCTATTAAGCATGAGCGTGAACTTCTGGAATTAGAAAAGCGATACCGTGAAGAAAAACAGGCCGCTATTGACCAGTACCAAGCTAAATACCTTGAATTACTTGAAAAAATGCAGAATCAAGAAAAATTATCTTTAACAACTGAATAATATTTTAAGGACTTTATGATACTTCAATATCAAAAGTCCTTTTTATTTTTATAATGGTAAGTTTTATAAATATAAATATAAATATAAGTAAGTACGTTTATATCGTTTATACGTTTAGAAAAAAAAATCCAGTAAAATCAAGGGTTTCAGCTAATATAAAAACACGTTTCCGTACTTTAAAAACACGTTTCCGTACTTTAAAAAACACGTTTCCGTACTTGGAAAAGAGCAATAAACAAATATAAAAAACACATTTTCGTACTTTAAAAACACGTTTTTAATATTGCTAAATGTGTTTTAACGTGCTATAATTTTATTAATTGGAGGTGATAATACGAGATATTTATATTTCAACCCTCAAGATCCAAAACAATATCAGAAGGATCAAAAAATGCTTAATGAATGGATAAATAACAGCAGTTCAGAGGAAGAAAGAAGCAATTATGAACGTGCATTAATGACATTAAGACTGCTGGGAGAGGCGTGGGTAAATGAGCCGAATTGTAAAAAAGATTGATAAGAGAGAAAATGTAAGAGTTGTTACGGATAATAAATTTATTACAGCTCATAATTTACCGAATCTTTCACTAAAAGCTAGAAAGTTACTCTACTTAACCTTGGGACAAGCCAGAAAAAGAGACACTGAATTTTATACATATGAGATTAGTCCATTAGAATTTGCTGAAATTATGGGGATAGCGCCAACACATGTATATCAAGAAGCATTTGACATTACTGCAGAGTTAGCATCACTAAAAATTAGTGTGGTATCTGAAAATAAAAAGAAATTCAAACATATTCCAGTTACCTCATTATGCGAATATGATGATGATAGTATGTTAAGAATTGAGGTTAATAGACACATGGCAGAACTCCTGTTAGGACTTAATGGGAATTTTTCGCAGCCGCAACTTAGTGACTTTATGCGGATGAGATCTGTGTATAGCATGGCTATTTGGCATTTAATGCAACGAGAAATGAAGAGCCAAAAGCCGGGAATGACAGAAACAATTAATTTTGATTTGAGCTTAGAAGAGTTACGTGAGGTTACTGGTACGCAAGAAAAATTAAAACAAGTAGGACAGTTTAAAGACCGTGTGTTAAATAAAGCTTTACGTGAAATTGAAGATAATTGTGCTGTAATAATTACATACCAAAATATTAAAAGAGGAAGAAATGTAATAGGATTTCATTTTTCGGCAAAGTCGGAATTCCATATTGATCCAGAGCGGATATCAAAGAAAACTAGAGATAGAGTGGAAAAGTTCAAAGATAATCAAAGGACTAAAAGACAAATTACAACATCAGAAAACAAATGGGACTTTCCTGGACAAGAAAGTTTATTTTGATTAATGGAAATCCCTTGATTATTGCAATTTATCGTGATATAGTTAACTTAGAAAAAAGGGAAGTCAAAAATATACTGGCCTACCCTTAATAATTAATAGCTATTAAATAATTTCAACAGCCGTTCACTATTGCGAGTAGTGGGCGGCTATTTTCTTTTCCCGAAGATCGTGTAACACAGACCAACGAGAGCAACAACGAATGTACAAAACTGAAATAATTCTGTATATGTCATTGGCTTTCCCTCCTTCCTACATCTGGAGGGGTAGCCCCTCCGAAGAGGGTAGGCCGCCTTGTATATTTTGATTTCCCTTGTCTGAATTATATCAAATCCAAAATAGAATAGCAAGGACAGGAAGTGTGTATACACATTCCAATTTTTTTCAAAAATTAATTACACAACAATTAGAATGACATATTAAAAATGAAAATAAATTTCTGAAGACTTGGAGTTAAAAATGTTCCAAGTCCTTTTTTATGCACAAAATTATTTTTCACATTATTTGTGATGAAGAAAAAGGATGGAACTATTTGGTACAGTGCCACCATTGAAGAGCGCACCAGACAGAAATATTTTTGTAGGCTGATCATAAGCGAGCCTGATCCGAAGGACAAAGGCGCTGTGAAGTGTCCGGGACTTACGCCGGGAGTTTCTATAGAGCTTAATCTATAGCCCTTACAAAGAGAAGAGGGGAGGGATATCGCTTTATACGGCACATTTATGAACGTATAAAGGGATAATTGAAAAAATTCTCTTACGCGTGAACCATAACACGGCTCCAGAGCTAAGGAAGTAACAGTTTATTACATCCTTGAAGTTAAGGAAAAAATGTGGGTATGCTTAGCTTTAAGAATAGTATCACTAATTAATTCTGATATAATGAGAGGGAGAACAAATGGCACACAAAAATAAAAAATCATTAATCCGGCAGGTTCAAGAAAGAATGGATAGTATGCTGGCAATCGGTCAGAGCAAGCACCAAGATAAAAAAGAGGGAATTACAGGGGAGAAAATTTATAGTTGGGGAACGTATAAAGCTTACCTGCAACAATGTTGCCAGTTTGTCCGGTATTGTAGAAATCAACATCACTGTAAGAATCTGGCAGACTGCCGGCAATACGTGGGAGAATGGATGGAGAGCCGGAAAGACCTTTCGGCATACACTCAGAAGTTGTCTGCATCGGCATTGCGCAAGCTATACGGGGAGAGCCAGGAAGAACTAGGAATAACCACAAAACGAGCCGCCAGAAGCGAAATAACACGCTCACGAGTGACTGCAAAGAGAGATAGTCATTTCTCAGAAGAAAAGAACGCTGAATTTGTCGAATTTTGCCGTTCAACCGGTCTGCGACGGTCAGAAATAACAACGCTACGCGGAGATCAGCTCATTGAGAGGGACGGTGAATATTATATAGAAGTGGTTGGAAAAGGCGGGCGATTCAGGATAATCACGATTTGCGGTGATGTGGAGTTGGTAGTTCGGAAGATGCAGGAAGCTGGGACAGGGAAAGTATGGGAGAAAGTGCCATCAAATGCTGATATTCATGATTTTAGAGCGCAATATGCAAGTCGGATATATTCCAGCTATGCTAGACCAATTGAAAAGATTCCCCGGAAAGAGCGGTATATTTGTCGGAAAGATAAAGCCGGGATTGTGTACGATAAGGCTGCTATGTTAGAAGCTTCAAAAGCACTTGGTCATAACAGGATTAGTGTGGTTGGAGAACACTATTTAAGATTTTAATAATACGTATTTGGTTCGACATTGTGTCGAGGGTATAGAACATTTAGATGGCTCAAAAATTGGTTTTTATTAGCTACTGGCATATTTCTACATGTAATAAAGAAAAAACAAAATTTGAGCATTTTAGAGCGCATGTACATAGAGAAAAAAATAAACAGGGCTTTTACACTCCAAATCATATAAAAACCCTGTTATATAAATATATCTAGCTAAGCATAGATTTATTTATCTATAAAAAAATCTATCTTTTAATAGACCTTGCATCCTTGTTAATATTGGCAAGTTCCGCTTTGAGATTTTCTTCATACGTTGCCAGCTCATCGGAGGTAAGCGGAGATACATTATCAATCCAATGTTGAATTGCAAAAAGAGCTAAATCTTCGCTCTTAATGTTTTTTGTGGCAATGTAAGCTTTCCATTCAGCAAGCTTTTCCTTTTCAACCCATACAGTGTAGGTTTTGTGAGTTTCTTTTTTGGGCTTGCGTTTTTGTTTCGGCTGAGGTACTGCGCTTGTAGCGGAGAGTACCTGTCTCATTTTTCCTTCTGTATTCTGATTGAATACTTGGCTGGATCTATTCTCACGATCAGTCTGTAATTTTGCTTGTAATGCTTTTTTATTAACGCTCATGTTCACCCTCCAGGAATTCATCAACAAAATTATTGTAATCTTCAGCTATCGTGCTGCTATGTGCATAAATGTCCTCCTGCATAACCTGGGATTCGTCCATTGCAATAGATTGACGGATTGTAGTTTTATATAACTTGGTTCCCAGGATTTCAGCAGATTGCTGTGTTTCATCTAGGAGCATTCGATTAAGAACGGTTCTCTTATTGTATCTTGTGAGAAGCACTCCATTAATTTTCAACTCTGGATTTCTGTCCTGGCGGATCTCATCAATAAATTTTGCAAGTTGGTTCATTCCCTTCAGAGAAAAACGACTTGCAGTTAAAGGGATAATTACACTGTCAGCTGCAGCTAGAGCATTAGCAAGTAAAATTCCAAGATTTGGGGCTGTGTCTACAATGCAGTAATCATAAACAGTATTAAAAGCACTAAGGGCTTTCTTAAGCATGACCTCTCGTCCAATCTGGGTGAATTCACTGTCCGCTTTAGTGAATAACAAATCTCCCAACAGAAGATCTGCACCTACTTGAACATTTACAAGTGCAGTCTGGGGGGCTGCTTGCCCCTTAAATACATTATAAAGCGTTGTTCCAGCGTGTTCTGTATCAACTCCGCAGTAATCGCAAAGGTTACATTGTGCATCTAGATCAACAAGCAATACTTTATACCCTCTGTTTGCAAGGCCAATACCCAAGGCATGAGCGGTAGAAGTTTTTGCACATCCACCCTTTTGATTTGCAAGTACAATTGTTTTCATTATATCCTCCCTTTTTCAGTCTATTAAAGACTATATACTAAGGTCTAGCTATATATCTATTTGCTATAATAACATAAGATTGTACGTAAAACAAGGACTACATATAAAAATATAGCTATATATCTATTTACGACTAGACCTATTTAGAATTAAGAAAAGGAGCTATCTCCCGTTAGTTAGAAATAGCTCCTATCTTCAGCAGTATTTTTCATGGTAGTATGAGAAAATTACCAGGTAAGACCAGCTTCCTCATATTCTGCTTTTAAAAACTCTTCAACATCTTCAAGAGTGGCGAGATGATCGCGATTACCATCAAAGCAACCACTTTCATAAACTTGATATCCTGTTGATAAATTCCATACATTATAACCTGTGTATGCGCTTCCGTTACAGTCTCTGCAAACAGCACCATTATTATAATGCTGGAATCCTTTATCAATTCTATACCCTGCCTCATAGGCTCTTTTTCTTAATGTTGTTAAGCTGTACATATGCAGCACCTCCAAATAATTTTTATTCTAACGGAAGTTCTGTAATGTCTTATAATATACTGTTCTGTGCTATCAACCATGAGCTACTGCGTCTTACATTTATATTACCATATTTTTTTATGGCATTCAATTTTAATTAGCTAACTGGATTATATTATCCGATCAGTCTTTTTACAAACGTATAAATCACTTCTAGCCAGTGGCTATTATCACAATTCTGCACAAGATTGATAATCTCCGTCTTATAGTAATTCATTCTTCTTTTTCCTCCGTAGTTTCCTGCAAGTACAGGTATTCAAGCAACTTGTACACTCTTTT
>ERZ773138.1591-NODE-1591-length-20515-cov-6.081378_pt1 | contig 20515 bp, 15 predicted proteins | sample MGYA00511114_ERZ773138 | MGnify/ENA primary metagenome ERZ773138 (study PRJEB29015, sample SAMEA2737805) | human gut metagenome | biome: human gut; feature: human-associated habitat; material: faeces | place: China | collected 2012 ...
AGAACTTGACCGGGCGAGCCCCCAAAAAAATGTGCGAAAAATTCTGGACGTTATCGTCCGCGACGAGGATACCACCTTTCCGCGTTAGGATACCTCTAGTGCTTTTAGTGAGGGTGAGCCGCCAAAAATCCACATAATATTGCTCTTGCCGTCGTGATTGCCATCGAATATGGACAATCTGAAGTCAAACGAAAATTCTGGTGGCCCCCAAAACGAACAAAATTTGCCCCCTCTGTCCTGTCCCAGGGCCTTGGGATAGGACAGAGGGGGCAAAACAGGATACCGTTAAGTGTGTGACTTTCGCACGACTTTATTCATGTATCACGGCCACCACCCGCTCCCCTCACTTTACTATGCGGTACCCTTACGCGGAATAGCGGTAAGCTACTGCGAAATTTACTAAAAAAATCAAAAGGTATTCTGACGCGGAATACAGGTAGCATTCAGCGGAACGATGGTATCCTAAGTACTGGAATACTCAGCCCGCAACAAGATGAAGAACTTCGCAACTCCTCCTAGCCTCTTGCCCTTTGGACTGAAAATTTATCTATTATAATTTAGAACTATATGTCTCAGGAGATAGGAAAAAAATTGGCATTTTTTTCTTTTTTGGATAACTTCCGCTCCAGGAGAGGACGACCTCGCCTTTGCATTGTTCAATGGGGACGACCCCATAAGCAAAAAAGAGGCATATATGGCTTGGCTAATCCTTGTTGTTGCAGGTTTGTTTGAAATCGGCTGGGCTGTAGAGTTAAAGGTTTCCCATGGTTTTTCACGTTTGGGTCCCACAATCCTCACACTCTTCTTTTTGGTAAGCAGCTTTTTCCTTCTTGCCCGGGCCATGAAAACAATTCCGCTTGGTACGGCCTATGCGGTTTGGACAGGTATAGGGACGGTAGGAGCAGCCGTATTTGGAATAGTCCTTTTCGGCGAACCGGTTTCGATATGCCGAGTTTGCTTTATATCTTTGATTTTAGTAGGTATCATTGGCTTAAAACTGGTAAGCTAAATATATAAGAAAATTAACGGATTTTTGAATATATTTCATAATAAAGAACACTTCATCGATTTTAGTCAATGGAGTGTTCTTTATTAAAATTATAAAACACTGAATGCTATCAGAATTTTAGATTTTACTAAGTTTTGGCATTATCGAGGAAAGGCAGCATATCGTGTCTTGTCAGATACGATATTGGCAGCACCCGACTTCAGTCTGGTGAGGGAGCACAGTTAAAAGGATCCTTACCACAACTGATTGGTTCGTCTGATCGAGTGAAATAATATCTGCCAGTTGCGAGCCGCTTTCAGCAACGCGACGTACAAAGATACTCAGACCTCTGAAACAGACTTCAGCGCACTGCGGAAGAGCTGGGGCTCCTTTCCGAAGGAAAGAAACAAGACGGGCAGGTCGCACAGAATGCGTCCTGCCCGTTATCCGAAGGAAACCGGAAGGATTCCCTGCCCTAGAACTTATAAACGAGGTTCAGGGAGACGTTCTGATCAGTCTCGTGCGTGGAGGCCTGGATGCCGTAGTTCACGCCCAGGGTGAAATCGCCCTTTTCAAACTGCAGGCCGGCCATACCGGACCAGCTGACGGTATCCGTAATGGTGTTGCGGATGCTGTCTTCGGCGTCAATGCCGGAGTAGGTGACTCTGGTCTTGGTCTTGGTGTCTCCGACTGCGGGGATGATGGAGGCGTCAAACTGAGGCTTGATGTTCCAGCCGCCGGCGGCGATATTCTTGGTCAGCGTCACGCCCGTGGGGAACTGCACGATGTTCTGGAAGTCATCGTCCACGCTGTTCAGCGTGCGGTCGTCCACTTCCAAGTCATAGCCATAGGTATGCAGGGCCGTGTAGCGCACGCCCGTATGGGGCATGATGTCCAGCCAGTCAGTCCTGAACTGATATTCGCCGCGCAGTTCAGCGGTGAAGGCTCCGGTCTGCACATCGGCGTCGGCATCGCCCATGCCGAGAGAGGAGGGCAGATCCATGTTCAGGCTGTGGCTGCTGATGCTGTAGCCCACGGAAGCCAGGAGGTTCAGGCTGTCGCGGTTCCAGCCCGCGTACAGGTTGGCTCCGCCGAAGTTGTAGTTGTCATCCGTCGAGGTAACGGCGCCCTGGCTTTCAGAACGGCCGGCTCCGCCGTGCACGGCAAGGCCCATGCGGAGCATGCCGCCTCCGAACGAGCCGATTTCGGTGTCGGCGCCGATGGCGAGGCCGCCGTAATTGCCGACAACGGAATTGTCAGAGACGTTCATGCCGTGAGTGTAGATATTGCCATACATGGGCGTGGCCCACACATCGGTGCCATCCTTGTGGACGGTGTTGCCGGAATCGAAGTTTCCGAGAGACATATGATGAAGGACGGTATCTGAAGCGGCGTTGGCAAGACGGAGTGCCGTGTTCTGAACACCGGCCATGACAGCGGCGCGGGAAACTTCATTGATGGTCGTGACCGCGGTCTTGTCGTCAGGCATGTAGAGAGGTTCAATAGCCCGGCTCAGGAAACGCACGCCCATGGAGTCGGACTCGGTATTGTTCAGGTTCTGGGAGAGCATCGCCGTCAGGGCTGTCGCCGGAATGACACCGGGAAGAGCCTGGGAGACGTCCTGCACCTCAGTCGCCACGACAACCTGCTCACCTTCCTCAGTGACAGTGCCCCTGATAAGACGGTTGGCCATGAGGCTGGCGCCGCTCCAGATGGAATCTCTGCTCAGTCCATCGGTAATAATGTACTTCGTGTTGGCCTTGGCATTGGTAACATAGAGCTTGGCCCCATCACCGACAGAGAGATTGCCGCTGTCGCTGATCATGGCTTTCTGGGAAGAAACGTCTCCGCTCACCACAAGAATGGAGTCCGAACCGAAGGCAGCGGTGGCATCGCCGCTCACCGTACCAACATGGAGCTTGGCACTGTTACCCAGGGTAACCGGCTGGCCGAGGGCAAGCAGCGATTCACCGGAACCGGCGCTGACGCCTCCCTTGTCCGGCATAGCCACAGTCGCCGCTGCGCCGCCGGAAAGAGTCATGGCGCCATTCAGCGTGAGCGAGTTCTTCATGTTGAGCTCGCCGCCGGTCATATCCACAGAGCTCTTTTCCCCGACAGTCAGGCTGTCAGCGTTCACCGTGCCGCCGGAAATATTGATCCTGCCGGCAGGGCTCTTGTCAGACGTCAGCGTCTTTTTTGTCTTTCCGTCAGTACCGATATATTCGATGTCAGGAATCTTGACGAGGCTGGCATTCGCCAGATTCAGCGTGCCGCCGCTGACAGCGATGTCATTCTTGACATCCCAGTCCTTGATCACGTTCATGGTGCCTTCCTGGACAGCCACATGCCGTAGAAATCGTTAAGCTGGCTGTTGATGGTCAGCGTGCCGCCGCCCTTCTTGGCAAGAGTCGAGCTCTTAACCTTGGCAGATTCATCGAGCGACAGAGAACTCGCGATGGAGTCCATATGTCCGCTGGCATCTTCAGCACCAATAGTCAGGGTAGCGCCGTCAGCGATATTGAAATTCGCGGTGCTGTTCCTATCGAGGTAAAGGAAGCCGCCGGAGACAGGAGCGGCAACGGCGCCGTACGTATCCTCCCAGGTGGATGCTTTTCCTTCAACTGTATTGCCGGAATAAATCATATCCTTCGTGACATTAAAATTCAGGATTCCCTCCTTGACACCAACGGCGTTATTTATAGCTGCATCGGCGTAGATGGCTCCGCCATTGGAATAGCCATCAGAACTGATTTTGTTGCCGGAGAATTCAACATTATTCAGATCGATGGTCATACCTTTATTCATAATACCACCAGCGCTAACACAATATTTGGCAGAGATCGTATTATTTTTAAAGGAGCTATCTGTGATTGTTACTGCAGTACCGCTGTCTTTTCCATAACCAGCAAAATAGATTAACCCAATTACACCACCTTCAGCAATGGAATTAAGTGTGTTGCCTTCGATCTTGCCGTTTACTATTGTTGTATTTTCGGTAGTAGCGGCCCAAGATGAGTAAGAACCTTCGACCGATTTATTCACCCATTCCCAGCTCGCTGCAAGGGCAGGACCAGCTCCCGCCGCCATCAACGCTGACGCCAGTGCCAGCGTCCCGAAGGTGTTCAGAAGGTGACATTTTTTCAGCACTGCCCGATACCTGTTGAGCAGGTTCCCAATGGCCTTTTTCGTCTGCATAGCATTTCCTCCGTTGGCTCCAGTACACAAGACACGGCAGATCCCTGGCGCAGAAAGAGCGGCGCGTCTCTGTTTCCTCTGATAGCTGAGTCCATTAAAAATGTTTCAAGGGACTCTTTGGCTAGATTCCTTGCCCAAATTATGATCAAAAAAATTTTTTTTCAATAGGATATTTTGTAAATATTCAACATCTCATGAAGGGCCCGAGGGAAAAGGCTGACCCCTCCGGTTGTCCGGTCTGCCGGTAAAACTATAGAAAATCATTAAAATTTAGTCAGTAATGAAAAATATTCAGACAGATTATTTTGATTTTTATTAAAACAATAATGATAATAATTTTATAATATTTAATTCTCCTTTGTTTTGGCGGTAGCATTGCCTTTCTCCGGAGAAAGCCTTATCGCGATTTATAAAAAATTTTTCTTGGTATATCAAATTTTAAATATTTATTATTTCATTAACTGTACAAAAAATTCTTTTAACTGCGAGAGCCCAGATACTGTCATCCTGATAAAAGACGCTGAAAAATTTGTCTATTGGCATTTCCAGATACCACGTAAATTTTACCTATCCGCAAAGAAGCTGTTTTCCCGGGGAAATAGCAGACAGAATATCTGTAGTATTACAGAAAACAGAGAAAAAAAATCAGAAAAATTGGAATTCTTTTAGTGTAGGATATTTTTGAGATGTTTTTGTATTGCTAAATTCAAAATATTCTCGGTAGTAAAAATTTGTTTGATTATTCACTCAATATTTAAACACCCTCCGAATGGGGAGACGTCCGGGAGCCACTGAGCCGGGAAAGCAGGCTTTCTCTGAGAGCGTAACGCGACAGTCTGCCAGCCGAAGGAAAGACCAGGATTCCCGGATTCCAGGTGTATTTCTCTTATCCGCGCATTTCTCCTCGTGCTCCCGTTCCATGAACAGGCCGCAATGGCCTCTTCCCAGACCGGCCCCCTTGGCCTGTCCGCACCTCCGGGATGCCATTCGTCTGCAGTCAGGCACCAAAGCTGCGGCAGCATATCCTGTGGAAAGACAACAGCCGGGTCTTCCGGGGAACTCCGCCAGGGCTTTCCCCCATGGTGACTGCGCTCATGGAGCAATGGAGCATATAAAAAGCCTGTCCGGATAGCACAGCTGGCACTGCCCGCTCCAAGGTTACGGGGCTGAGGGGCAGGGCTGACTGCTTGACGCGGCATCCCGGGTGCGGAAAAGATAGGACTTTCATGGTATAAAGGAAAAAAGCATGCACAAAGGCCTGACACAGGCGGGGGAGATCTGAGATGCTACTTTACTCGACCATACTCGATATCAGTCCGGCTCTGACAAAGGATAACTTCATTCAGCTGGTCATAGACTGGAACCAGAATGATCAGCATGAAGAAAACATTATCAGGGATCTGCGGTGGAATGGCGAGCGGAACATCCGCTTCGGCAGCGACTGTCTCTGGCTCGACATAGAAGAATGCCCTGCGCACAATATCATCGCTGTCCGCTACGAAAAGCAGCAGGATAACGGTGCCGTCTGGGACACGGACTACATTATGAACTTCGGGGAAATGAAGATGGCCGTCCGGCTGGACAGGAGCTACACCGAAGACGCAGCGATGGAAAACCTGGCGTTCTCAACCCCGCATTTTCTGACGCTCCTTATCGGGAAGGGATATCTGAAGGATGATCTGGATCTCCCCGTTGCCAGGGAGCCCCTTCTCATAACGCAGGGCAATCTCGGCATACTTCCCGATATTATCAGCGGTGAACGGAAATACCGGCTTCCCATTGTTTACGTCTCGAAGACCAGCCTCAATGCGGATCCCCTGGACTGCGCCAGGCTCGGGAGCAGGCTCAAGGGTGCAGCTCACGTTCTGTTGCAGAGTGATATCTCTCTGAATCACGCAGTCAGGAAAGCGTGCGGTGACCAGGGTGAATATCATGGAAGCGTCGGCATTTATTATCCCAACGGACGGCACCGGCGCTTCATCGACAGGGAATACGACGAGTATAACGATATTCTTCTGGAAAAAGTAACCAGTGCCGTCTTTCAGTACGACAACGCCCAGAAAATTCCGCAGCTCTATACCTGGGACGGCGTCACTAATGCCATCATGCGGGAGAAGTGGGACAGTCAGAAAAAGATGGCCGCCGAAACGGCCCGGCAGGAGGCCGAGGCGGAAGTGCAGAAGTACATGGGAGAGTTTGATCAGGAAAACGAGAGGCTCCGGACCAGGCTGGATGAGCTCACGCGCGCCAACTACTCCCTGCAGCAGGAAAACCAGGCCATGCTGGCACGCGCATCCGCGGCTCCCGATACGCCGGTTCTGGTCCGCGGGGACGAGGAAGATCTCTATCCCGGCGAAATCCGTGAGATGATCCTGGACGCCATCAGCGAAAAGCTGAAGGACTGCCTGCCGAAATCCCGGAGATATGATGTCTACAGCGATATTCTGCAGAAGAACGGGTACAGGCATCTGACGGAAAAGCGCAAAACCGTCATCAAAAATCTTTTCAAAGGCTACAGGACGATGACCGATCCCATCCGTCAGGAGCTCATGAACCTCGGGTTTACCATCAGGGACAAGGGGAAGCATTACAGGCTTACCTACTACGGGGACAGCCGCTACAAAACCACGGTGGCGAAATCCGCATCGGATCACCGCGGCGGGAAAAACGACTCCGCAGAAATTTCGACGAACATGTTTTAGCCGCGGACTTTCCCCCGTCTGCGGCAGATTTTCAGAAAACAAAAAAAGGAGCAGAACAATGATTACCGTATACGGCATGCCCACCTGCGTGGACTGCAGCTATGTTGATGCCCAGATAGAAGGAAATGAGAAATTCCGCTGTGTCGACATCGGCGCTCACGTGAAGAATCTTAAGGAATTCCTGAGGCTCCGCGACACCAGCCCTGCCTTCGATGACGCGAAGAAGAACGGCTACGCGGGAATCCCCTGCTTTGTCCTTGAAGACGGAACCGTGACGCTGAAGCCTGAAGACGTGGGACTCAAATCCAGGCCCGCTGACGGAAGCGCCTGCCGTATCGACGGCACAGGCTGCTGAGCAGGAAAAAGCCTGGGAAAACGTTTTTCCCTGGCTTTTCCCTGTGCCCGGCAACCGCTGCGGTGCAGGACGCTCTTCTGCGGCAGGGAGCAGAAACAGAATGCCGGCACACTGTCCAGGAAAGGGAGGCTCCATGACCATACGGGAAAAGCTCGCCGGAATGACTGACGCAAAGTACAGGGATTTTTCCGCTCATCTCCTGCCGCCAGGGGAGCGGGTTCTCGGCGTGCGGCTGCCGGACCTGCGAAAGCTGGCCCGCAGCATCGCGGCCAGAGAGAACTGGAGAGCCTTCCTGAAGGCCGGTGAAAACGAGACTTTTGAGGAAGTGATGCTTCAGGGCATGGTCATCGGGTACGCAGAGTGCAGCGTGGAAGAACGATTCCGGCTCATCCGGGATTTCGTTCCGCGGATCCGCAACTGGTCAGTCTGTGACAGCTTCTGCTCAGGACTGAAATTCGCCAGGACCTGCCTGGAAGAAGTCTGGGACTTTCTTGCCCCGTACTTCCGCTCAGACAGGGAATTCGACGTGCGTTTCGCCTGCGTGATGCTCCTCTGCTACTACCCTGATGAGGAATGGCTTGAGCGGGATCTGGCTGTGCTCGGAAAGCTCCGGAATGAGCCGTACTACGCCATGATGGCCGCCGCGTGGGCTCTCTCCATCCTGTATCTCCGCCACCCGGGAAAGATGACGGCGTATTTCAGAAAGGACAGACTCGATCCGGTTATCCGGCAGAAAGCCATCCGGAAAATTCTGGAATCCAAGAAGCTCTCCGCGGAAGAAAAAGAGACCGTCAGGGCGCTCGGAAAATAACCTGAGTGGAACAGGCGTCATTTCCCGCGAAAGGGCAGGGCGGCATTCCCGCTCCATCCGGCCAGACTCCCTGTCCGCCATACTTCCGCGGCCGTCTCCCGTATGTCTTCCGATCCTCCGGTCAGCTCCCAGGCTGGTACCTTTCTTCCGCCGCTCTCTTCCGGACGGCGGATATAAAGCGGCCCCAGCGGAGGAAGCGCGGAGCTTCAGCCGCCGGGGCCTGAGAAAGGAGTCTGGTCACAGGGAGGGGAGGAAGAACAGCGCTGACGCGGTGAACGCCGGGGGAGAGCGGGGAGCTTTCCGGACGGATTACCATCCTCCTCCGCCACCGCCGCCGGATCCGCCGCCGGATGAACCGCCGCTGAATCCGGAAGAAGAAGACGTGCTGCCGCTGCCCGCGTAGCCCGATGTGGCAGCAGCGTACGCCGCTGCCCCCGCGCTCACCGCTCTCGTCATGGCGGAAGGGCCGGCGACGGTTCTGATGATCCGGCTGACTCTCTTCGGTGTGAACACCTCCTGAGTCCCGGGTTCGTCAATCCAGTCGGGCACGTAATTCAGGCGGGCCAGGAGGGGATCAAAACGCTTCTGCCAGGCTTCGGCGCAGTTCAGGGCCGCCGCGTACGGAAGGAGCTCCTCGTATTTTTCCACGGTGTCTTCCGGAGCGTTGATTTTCGCGAGCCTGTGCTTTTCAGCCGTGCGGATGTACATCTCGAGCCCGCGCATTTCCGTGTCCATCCTGTCCCCTCTGTCGCTGAGGCGCGCGCAGGGGCGGTAGAGGCTCCACACGGCGATACACATGACAAGAGCGGAACCGGCGAAGAACGCCAGGTCGAAATCCAGCAAAAAGAAAAGGAGAAGCGCAAGCATAAGAATCATGCCCACGCTCAGGACCATGCCCGCTATCCGGCGCACTCCCGAGAACACGGCGCGTGTTTTTTTAAAGCCGTAGGCAAAGAGCATGCACAGGCCGGCAAAGCCTCCCACAAAGAACAGCATCTGCGATGCAGTGAGCGACGGATCAAAGTTCAGACCGGGGTAATAAATGCCGCGGTCCATGGCAAACCAGAAAAGCCCCAGTCCGGCGGCTGTGCTGATGATGCCGGGGAGCCTTGTTTCGGTCCATGCCCCTTTCAGCTTCTTTTCATACTTTTTCTTAAGGTTCAGATAACTCCGGGTTATCGTGTCCCGGTCTCTGCCTTCCTTAGCACTGCGGAGGTCAATGACCGACTCCTTCCCGGAAGGAAAGAGCGCGCTCTGTACGCCCCGGATAAGGGCCGCGCACCATTCGGGAAGAGGGCGCCGCCTGCGGGGTGCGGGAGCTGTTCTGACAAGGGTGATGGTCTCTTTGTCGCTCAGGCGCATGCGCAGAAAACCATTGACCGCGGCCCAGAGAATGTCGGCCTGAATCAGGGCCGCGGGATAAGAGCGGTTTTTGAGACACGCGACAGCGCCGGGAGACATCCCCTCGGGAGCGTGGAATAGGGGGTAGGCAACGCCCCTGCGGCGGTGCGTCCACAGCAGGCGGAGAAGTAGAAAGAGAAGGAGCTGGAAGAGGGGGATAGCGGAGAGAGTCAGCGCACGGTTGTCCCCTATGAAGTCGGAGAGATTTTTTTCCGGCTCCGTGACGATTCCTTTCTTCCACCCGAAGGCTACGGTAATTCCCTCTCCGGGGCTGAGCGCCCCCGTTGTTTCAAGGGAGGAGGGGCCGGTCATCCGGTACTCCGCGCCTTTTGCGCCCAGAGCGCCCGTGAAAGCCGTGACAGCCTCAGGCGAAGCGCCGCCCGGGAGTTCCAGCGTGAACGACACGTGATCTATGGGAAATTTCCAGAAGTTGCCGGCCACATTGTAATAAATCTCATCGCGGGCAGGAAGGAAACGCACATGTCCCGTTGTCCTGTAGGTGAGCTCATAGGTATGACTGCCTCTGGGAGCCTTACTCTCTGGATCACCCATGGCCACGCCGGCTGTATACCCTTCTTCCGTGACGGAATACGGGGTGTCTTTCCCGTCGAGCTTCGCGGAAAGCACCTCAAAGCCATAATGGCGCAGAACATCGCCGTTTTCGCGGATCTTCACGGGATAGATGCGGTAAATGCCGTGGATGATGGCCTTATGCTCAATGCTGACGGTGATGCGCTCCGTCACCACGAGGGAGACGTCCTCCTCCACACGGGCTGTCACGGCATAATCCAGGATGCGTTCCCCGCCTTCGCCGGCAGCCTGGGACAGGGCAGGAAAAGCCATGGCCAGCAGCATGAGGAATATGATCAGCGTTCGTTTCATCAGGCCTCCTGTGTCCCGGATGGTCATGTCCGGCGGATTCCCCGGCCAGCGTCTTCCGCAGCGGGAATGGCCCGGGGCGTTTTTCCCGGTCTGTGGTGAAGCCAGAGCTCTGAGACATATTTCCCTGGCACACCGGCATTGTCCCGATGTGTCAGATATTCTCTCATATATTACATGAATTCAGCCTATTAACCTATATTACAGGGATGATGGAAGAGCGTTCTTCATCTTTTGCTTTAACATTCAGCATTCAGCCCGGTCAGAAGCGCGTCTTCTAAAAACCTATTCTGCGGCCCTGATTCTGGAGGCCGGATTCCTGTTTTGGGGATTCGGCCTCTGTCCGGGAAACGGCCGGCGCCGGAGCGGGAGCGGTGCCGGTATCGAAATTCACTTCGGGAACGCGGCGATCCTCCTCGCTGTCCAGTTCGAAGTACTCAACCCTGTTGAAGCTGAAAAGCCTGGCAATCAGGTTGCCGGGGAACTGGAGGACGTTATCATTCTGATCGCGGGCCGTCCCGTTGTAGTAGCGGCGGGATGCCTGGATTGCGTCTTCGAGTTCAGCGAGCTGCTCCTGGAGCTGAAGGAAGTTTTCGCTGGCCCTGAGCTGGGGATAATTTTCAGAGACAGCGAACAGGGAACGCAGGGCCCGGTTCAGGACGCTTTCGGCCTGCGCGACATCCTGCACGGCTCCGGAAGAGGCGGCCAGGGCATAGGCGCGGGCCTCGGTCACTTCCCGGAGGACGGCAGACTCATGCTGCGCGTAGCCCCTGACCGTGTTGACCAGCGAGGGGATGAGGTCATGGCGCCGTTTGAGCTGAACGCTGATGCCGCTCCAGGCCTCCTCCACAAGGTTCCGGCCGCGGACTAATTTATTGTAGTACGCGATGAGGAAGAGGCACAAAAACAGGAGAATGCCGGCAGACACAACGAGGGCAATGAGCATGGTGTAATCTCCATCTGATTTTTTTCAGGCGCGCTCTGCCACACGCCCCTTCTGGCAAATATGCCGGGTTTCCCCGTTTTTTGCCAGCTTTGGAAGGCTGTCAGGGAAACCCGGGCGGGGTAAGGAATGTCAGCTTTTCGCGGGAGCCTGCTTCTTTCTGGCGCGGGCTCTCAGAATGAGGGCGGCGCAGAGTAGAAGGGCGGCACCGAGCAGGCAGGCACCGAGCACGGGGCGGAAACGAATCCAGGAAAAGGCGATGACCAGGAGCGACCAGGCCGTTCCGATAACGCCGGAGACGAGGCTGGTGCCGAGGCCCACGATGCTGCCGATGAAAGGAACGACGTCAGCCAGCACCTGCAGGGGAGCCACGAGCATCCTGATACCGCCGATGCAGAGCAGGATGCCGGCGAGACGCAGAACCCAGGTCATGATGCTGTTGGAGCTCTTCGCTGCGTCAAACATGGCGTTCATATCCTGCTCGCCCATGCTGAGCTTCGAGAAGGTATTGCCGTTGGAAGCGCGGAACTGCTTAAAGGTACTGCCGGAAACCGTGGCGATGATGGAAATATCGTTCTGGGGAATCTCAGTGAAGGTCAGGCGCACGTCGCCCACGCGGGGCTCACTGGGAGAGCGGCCGAAGTACAGCATGTTGCCCTGGGTGTGCACCATGGTGGTCGGACCGCCGGCGCTCTGGGCAGAGGGATTCGGGTCGCGGGAGAAGAGCTTCTTCTGCAGCTCAGCGCGCTGTTCTTCCGTCATACTGATGTCGAGGGGCTTTGCGCCGGAAATGGACTTAACCAGAAACTTTGGGAAGCGGTAGGCGCCGAAGGTGACGTTATCCGCCATGAACTTCTGCGAATCCGTCTGGACGCGGACCGTATTCTCATGTCCGGAAGGGCTCTTGAAGCTCTGGGAATCCACAGGAGAGGAAACCCACTTTTTTGAGTAGGTATACGTGATGACGGTTTCCTCACCGCCGCCGAGCTTCTTCTTCGTTTCGGACTTCGACTGCTGGGTCCACTGATAAAATTCGGCCTTGCGGTTCAGCCCGATGGCGTTGACCTTCACGCCGAAGTCGGGGTCTGTCAGCACGTCCTTCGTCACCGCCCGTCCGGTCGCGTACACGGTCTTCCCCTCAAAGGCGGGATCGACTTTGCTTATGGAGGGCAGAAGGACGGTGGCAAGCTGCGCCTCGGCTATGGCGTCGCCCGTGCGGACAGCGCGGCCCTCGTTCCAGTACAGAAGGGCCGTCGCCGCAATGAAGAGGACGATGCCCACGCCGATTCCCCCGAAGGAACTGCCAAGCCGTGAGCCCCAGCTGGTACTTGTGGTTTCGGTAAAGCTGTCATTGTCGGACATATTTCACTCCTTCCGTAAAAGTAGATAGACTCAGTTTCTGCCTCTGACGCCCGTTTTCGTAACAGCAGTATGCACAAAGCGTTACAGGAATAAATCATCTCCGTAATGACTTCTGCAAAAAATACCGCTATAGATAGAGAAAATCATCTTTCTGACGACCCGCCGGGCACAATCGGAGAACCGGCAGGACAAAAACGGCTTTCCGTCCGGGGACGCGCCGCAGGGCCAGACCGCGGCCGGGAAAAAGGAGAAAGATCCTGATGAGCGGCCCATGCATTCCTCTCGGTAGAAGAAGTTCTTCCCAGCCCGGAAACAGGGGCCTCGTCCTTGTTCTGCTCCTCCTTTTCTGTCTGCTCCCTTCCTGCGACAGCGATCCCCTTTCACGGGATTATCCGATCACGCTGACCATGTGGCATGTCTACGGGGCGCAGACAGAATCTCCCATGAATGATCTCGTCGAGCGCTTCAACAGGACAGAGGGAAAGGAGCGGGGCATCGTCATCGAAGTGACATCCGTATCGAACTCCACGGCCATCCACTCCGCTCTCGTCTCCGCAGCGCGCCTGCAGCCCGGATCCGGTGATCTCCCCGACCTTTTCGTCTGCTACCCCAAGACACTGGCGGCCATGGGCAGCAGCAGGGCGCTCGACTGGAACGCATGGTTTTCAGAAAAGGAGAAGGAAGCCTTTGTTCCCGGATTTCTGGAAGAAGGCGTCCTTGATGGCGGCCTGCGGGTTTTCCCGATCACCAAATCCACCAACATTCTTTACGTCAACGCCTCCATTTTCGACAAATTCAGCAGGGACACGGGCGTCACCTACGAGGATCTCGCCACATGGGAAGGCATGTTCAGCGCGGCTGACAAATATTACCAGTGGTCAGGAGGCAAAGCGTTTTTCAAGTACGACGACTGGCTGCATTATTTTATGATCAATACCGAGGCCCTGGGCGATTCCTTCTTCTCAGGCGGCAGCATCAGCTGGGAGAGTCCCGTTCTGAAAAAAATCTGGACGCCTCTGGCCCGGGCCGCGCTTAAAGGCGAAGTCAACCTGTCCCCGGGATACTGCACCAAGGCCATGATGATCGGCGAAGCGGTCTGCGGCATCGGCTCATCGGCATCCGTCATGTACTTCAAGGATACCGTTACCTTTGCCGACAACACGACCGTTCCGCTGTGCCTTGTCATGCTGCCGGTTCCGCTCTTCAGGGGGGCAAAACCGCTTGCCATACAGCGCGGGGTAGGGCTCTGCACGCTCAAGTCCACGCCCGATCGTGAATACGCGGCGTCCATATTCTGCAGGTGGCTTGCCTCTGAAGACATCAACCTCCCGTTCGCCATCCGCTGCGGGTATTATCCTGTCACGAAGAAGGCGCTCGAACGGATCGGCAGGGAAGGCGGGGCGGAATTTCCTGATAACAGGCACAGGGATCAGTATAAAGTAATGCTGGACATTTACGCGAATTCGTCCTTTTACCGGCCGCCGGTCTTTGAGGGATACGCGGGTATCGAATTCGGCTTTGCCTCTGCCATGCTCGACGCATTCGGAAACTACAGGAAGAACATGTCCTCCGGAAAACTCCCGCCGGACTTCACGGCAGTGACAATGGAGGAAACAGCCCGGAACCTCAGCCCGCGGAGGGGAAGGTAGGACATCATGAGAGGCATCCTGCGGAAAATCTTCCGGAACAGGCCGTTTGCTCTGACCCTGCGGGGGAGGGTGCTTCTCTACTTCTTCATCCTGAGCACCATTCTGCTGACCTGCCTCATTCCGCTCCTCATCTCGTTCGGGCTCTGTCCCATGCCCCAGAAGGAGATCGGAAGGGCCCTCGATTCCTATATCATAAGTTATGAGCGCAGCGTTTCCGATCAGATGAGTTCCGCCGCGGCAAGGGCCATTCTGCTCGGACAGAAACTGTCCGAAATGATCGAGCGGACACTCAGGGCGGACGGCATCCCCTTCAGCCGGGGTTCCGACAATCCCGTGGAAATAGGAACCCTCGAGAACAAATCCGTCTTCTGGTTACGGAACGTCCTCCTGCAGTCGGACTGCAGCGCCAGCTTCGTCATTCTGGACGCGACGGTCAACAGCGCGCTTCCCGGCTCCGGGGATTCCCGCGCCGGCGTCTATCTGAAAATCGGTCATATCACTGTCACCGAACCTGTGGATCCCCAGCTCTTCCTTGTCAGAGGCCAGCCAGGGCTCTCGCAGCGGCACAAAATCGAGCTTCACAACAACTGGAATCTCGAGTTCAACGTCAGGAAGCTTCCTTTCTACCGGGAACTTCTGAAGGCGGCGGCTGATAACCCGGATGCGGCCCGGGGGTATTTTCTTTCCGGGCTGATTCCCCTGCCGGGCACTTGGGAAAGAATCATGCTTCTTTCCGTCCCGCTGCGCGGCAGCGATGGAACCGTCTACGGGATCTGCGGCCTCGAGATAAACTCTCTCTTGTACCGCCTGACACACAGGCTTCCCCAGCACGAGGCGAAGGGCCTGCTGGGCGTGCTGGCCCTGAAGAACGAAACGGCCGGCGGCGCCCTGCTTCGCGTGGGCAGCGGTTTCACAAGCGGAACAAATGCCGGGCAATTCAAAACGCCTGTCGACTTTGCCGTTTCCACCGGAACGAATTTCAACCGCTACACGGGAGGAGATCTGGATTATGTGGGCCTCGACAGGCCCCTGCATCTGGCCCCCATTTCCCTGCCGGGGCAGAGCGGCACATGGGTCGTCGCCGCGCTCACGCCGCGGGACAGGGCGATCAGCTTCTGCCTGAAGCGCTACGCCATCATCGGATGCTTTTTCCTGCTCTTCCTCGGCATCTCCTTCGTTGTTTCCCTTGTCCTCGCGCACAGGTATACCTCGCCCCTGCTGCTCGGCATACAGCGCGTCCGCGAAGGCGGCGCCACGGACAGCACCAATGTCAGGGAAATTGATGATCTCTTCGCGTACATGAAGGAAAAGGAACAGAAACTTCTCGCGCAGCAGAAGGAACGCGAACTCGCCATAGGGAAAAAGGAAAAGGCCGGCCATCAGGCTGACATCACCCCCTACCTGACCTTCATCGAACAGATTAAAACGCTCTCCAGGGCGGAGCGGCAGGTCTTCGATATGTACGCGGCCGGGCTGAACTCGCATGAAATAGCGGGCAGGCTCAACCTTTCGATCAACACCATCCGCACGCATAACAGAAACATTTACTCGAAGCTTTACGTCTCCTCTTATAAGGAAATGATGGTCTACATCCGCATGATGACGAACAAAGACGGGCAGGAGCAGCGCAAAAACCGTGTGTAAAGCCCTGGGCGGGCGCGTTCGGCAGGCGGAAGGAGAGGGCTCTGTACGCCGCACGGCCTGTCAGCGTCCATTTTCTGAGGAGGGTCCTGTCTGTGTGTCCATGACAGAGGACAGAAACCGGCGCTCTGGGAAGCCGCCTGTGCGCTTCCTCCCCGGACCTAAATCTTCCCACCGCTATCTTCGTCATCTCATAGTTATCTCCATCATTTTATGAGATATGATGGAGATAGTAACACTCCGGCGGAGCGTGAACAGGCGGCAGAATTCAGTACGGAGGAGGAGAACAGGCGCGTCCGTCCGGGGCTCTCCGTCGGAATACGCCAGAAATACGGAAAGACGCTTGCCAGATCCGTCATTCAGAGGCACTCTCAGAGCATAGGTTTAACTTCCAACGAAAGGCAGAAACATGTCTCAGAACCACGTCTGGATAGCTTTCGGCGATATTCACGAAAACTACGCCCCTTTTGACAGCATTCCCGAACTGGCGGAAGCGGAGGGCATCATTGTCACCGGCGATCTGACAAACTACGGCGGCCCGGGGAAAGCGGCTTCAATCATGCGGGTTCTGCGCGCCCGCTGTCCCCGTGTTTTCGCGCAGGCCGGCAACCTGGATACCCCTTCCGTGGATGAGTGGCTCACGGATCAGGGCTGCAATATCCACGCAAAGATAACCGGACTGGCGCCGGGTGTTTCCGTTCTTGGTCTCGGGGGTTCCACGCCCACGCCCGGGCACACGCCCCTCGAGTTCACCGAGGATCAGTACCGCGCCTGGCTCAGCCCCCTCACGGAAGAGGCCCGGCGCTGCGGCCACCTCATTCTCGCTTCCCACAATCCGCCGAAGGATACGGCATGCGACCGCCTCACGAATGGCATGCATGTGGGCTCCGAAGCCGTGCGTTCCTTCATCGGGGACGTGCAGCCCGAACTCTGTATCTGCGGACACATCCATGAGTCCATGGCTGAGGACAGCATCGGGAAAACAAAAATCATCAATCCCGGCATGCTGGGGGTGGGCGGCTATGCCGTCATCCGCTTCGGACAGGACGGGCTCTCCGCTGAACTGAAACAGATCCGGTAACGCGTCCCCGCGGATTCAGCCACCGGGCATCGGAAAGCAGCTTCTCTCCGGGAGAGGCAGACGTTCCGGAAAAACTGAAAGCCGCCCGCGCCGTACGGCGGGGCGGCTTTTTCAATTACTGCGTGAGATTTTTCAGTCTGCTCTTATTTGCCGTTGAGAAAATCAGCGAGCAGGGTTTTCTGCAGGACTCTCGCCAGGCACTCGAACTTCTGGGCGATGACGGCGACGCGGGAACGGCGCATCTTGATGATATCCGTGGAAATCACCACGGACATGGGCACGATGAAGTCGAAGAGGCTGGAATTGCCTTTCGCGTCAGAGGCGAAGAGATCCCGTGCTTCCGGGAAGACCGACCTGTAGTACCAGAGGAAATCCTTGTAGTTATTGAGCACGTTGTCAGTCAGGGAAACACTGGCGAGGGCCCGTGTGCCGATGAAGCCATAGCGCAGGCCGAGATGCTGGAACGAGAAGGGGATCCCGTCGCTCGCCAGGAGCAGATCGTCCGAGTCGCCGAAGAAAAGCGTATATCCGTCCGAAGGCTTTACCCTGGCCCAGTCATACAGATCCATGACCGAGGCGTTCACGGGATCCGGCACGCCCCGTACGGTTCCTTCGGCGTTGATAAGGGAAGCCAGCAGCTGGGCTCCTGCCTTCCCGTCCCTGTCACAGACAATAAGAAGTTTCTTGGCATCCATACCTGTTTCCTCGCTTACGGGCGCCGGGCTGTGCCTGTCTGAAGAAAACACGCGCCTCCCGCTGCGTCCGGTTAGTAACGGCGTTCGCCTTTCTTATACAATTTTTCTTCCCGGAACAGAAGATCACGGTTCCGGGCGCGTACAGAGGAACAGAGGAAAAAAGCCGGCCCGGTTTTTATACCCTGACATTCCAGGGGAGCTTCTTCAGAAGTTCTCCGAGACCGCAGAATCCGGTCAGTCCGGCAAAAACAAGCCCGCCGCCCACAAAGAGGGGCACGGCAAGAAAGGCCGGGTGAATGACGATGCCGCACAGCGTGCCAAGGAAGACAAGCGAGCCCGCAGCGATGCGCACCTGGCGTTCGAGGGAATACTTCATGCCGCGGCGCACGGGCAGGGCCGCGCTGATCCAGCCATCCATGCCTCCCACCATCTTATAAGCGGGTCCCCCTGCGAGGTCTTCGAGCATGCGCTCGTTCTGGCCCACGCGGTTGCCTGAGTGGCAGGTGAAAATGACAGGCTTTTCCGGCGTGGAGGGCGCAGGGCGCATATAACGGGCAAGGGAAAGGGGCAGAGGCTCGGCTCCTTCGACGTGCACGGATTCGTATTCGTCAGGCTCACGGATATCCACAAGGCGGGCGCCGTTCCTGAGAAGGTCTCTGACTTCAGTTGGTGACACTGGTTTGAGCATGGCAAAAATCTCCTCATAAATTTTTATTATTGTAATACATTCCTGATAAGCTGACCAGCTCTGAGCAGAAAATATTGACAGATCCGGCATCTTTCATGCAGGAGAAGCGCAGGAGAACAACCATGCCCATACGCCACGCCCATTTACATGATCTTGACCGCCTCTCCGAAATCGAAAACCTCTGTTTTCCTCCCAGCGAGGGGGCGGGCCGGGAGTCACTCAGGAACAGGCTCGCGCATTACGCGGATCGTTTCTGGCTGTACGAAGAAGACGGCCGCGTTGTTTCCTTCGTCAACGGCCTGTACACCGGCGAGCCTCACCTCAGGGACGAAATGTATGATGGCGCGGGCCTGCACGAGAAGGACGGCGGCTGGCAGATGATCTTCGGCGTGGATACCGATCCCGCGTACCGCGGCAGGGGATTCGCCGGCACGCTCATAAGAGAGCTCATCAGAGACGTGAAAAGGGAAGGGCGCCTCGGCGTGGTGCTCACCTGCAAGGAAAAACTCATTCCCTGGTACAAAACGTTCGGTTTTGAGGATGAAGGACTCTCGGACTCGACTCACGGCGGCGTGCCGTGGCATGAAATGCGCCTGACGTTCAGAGACTGATGGCGCTTTTTCCCGGGAAAAGGATCGCCCCCCCGGCACGGCGGGAAGAACGTTTTCCCGTCATCAGAGGCAGCCCTCAGACAGAGAATATCATCATGACGCCTCTCTGCCGGTCACGCGGAAAGCCCCGGACTTCCTCTGCGCCGGATTTTCTGATGGACGGGGCCTTATGCCGCAACAGAGCCACTCCCGGCCATGACAGCACTCCTTGCACGGGATCCCGGCTGGAAAATCCTGAGCCCATCCCGCTTCAGCCGGATCATCCCGGATTTCCGGAGACCCGATATCACATCCGGATACGGAGGAATCGGAAAAGCTCCTGAACGCACACTCCCTGGCTGCGCCGATGTACGCAATGACATGCTCGCAGCCCGGCAGGCGCAGCTTTCGGAAGAAGTCCGGCGGCAGGCTGTGACGCATGTGTCTTATAGAAATAAGCAAAAAACTGCGAGGATCGCAGTTGGGTCAGCGGCGCATGGCTGGCTAGTATTCCGGCATACATTTCATCAAACCCGGAGGATTTCTTATGAAAAACGCAATGGCATGTATGGTCCTGGCGCTGACAGCCGTAACCGGATTTTCTGTGGGGCAGGCTTTTGCTGCAGAAACGGGCAGGGCGCAGACGATTATCCGCAACGGCGAGCAGGCCGCCATCAGGGGGCCTGCCCAGTTTTTTACCGGCAGCGTGCGCATTGACCCCTTATACCCAGCCGGCAATGGCATGCGCTCCAGCGGCGGCAGCGTGACCTTTGAGCCTGGTGCGCGTTCCAACTGGCATATTCATCCTGTGGGACAGGTGCTGATCATTACCTCCGGTGTGGGGAGGACTCAGGAATGGGGCAAACCCCTCCGGGAACTCCGGCCGGGTGACGTGGTAATCTGCCCTGCCGGCGTGAAGCACTGGCACGGGGCCGCACCGGACAGCTCCATGACACACATCTCCATTTGCGAGGAAAAGGAGCCAGGAAAAGTGGTGGAGTGGATGGAAAAGGTGACAGACGAACAGTACAACGGGAAATAACAGCAGCAGGTCTGCCTCTGCCCGAAAGCGGGGGAACACATTCAGCGCCCGTATGAACACGCAGTGACTGAACCGGGGCCGCTGTAACTGCCATGGACGCAACGTTCATGGCAGGGGCGGGGAAACAGCCTATACCCGGAGAAATCCCATGCCGGCAGAAACAACACTTCGTCATGATACGGAAGGAGCTGGCGTGATCTGGCCTGCCGCTACTCCTGGCGGGCAGGGCGGCCGTCTTTGTTATGACAACGTCCTGGGAAAAGGAGGGGGCCCCGGGCCTGCGGCCGGAGCCCCTTCCGGAGGATTGCTTAGAACTCGTACTGAACAAAGAGGCTGCCGGTTACGCCTTCCTTTTTGCCGGCGTAGCCCTGCACACCGATGTCAACGGTGAGCGGCAGGTCATCCGTGGGCGTAAACCTGAGACCAAGCTCGCCGCGGCCGGAATCGCCCCGGATTTTCGGGGAATCGATATCGTAGCCGAACACGGAGGAAT
>ERZ773138.1597-NODE-1597-length-20470-cov-20.043155_pt1 | contig 20470 bp, 14 predicted proteins | sample MGYA00511114_ERZ773138 | MGnify/ENA primary metagenome ERZ773138 (study PRJEB29015, sample SAMEA2737805) | human gut metagenome | biome: human gut; feature: human-associated habitat; material: faeces | place: China | collected 2012 ...
CTTCGTAGTGGGCACTGGGGATCCAGTTGCCGTCTACACGGACACCGGCGAATTTCGCAAAATCGCCGTCGCCGCGGATGGTCAGGCCTTCAGAAGTGCTACCGTTCCAGGTACTCTTGGTGCCGTCAATGATCTTATACATATCTTTTGGTGCTTCCTCACTTGTCTCTGATGCTTTTACCTCAGGTTCACCTACTGTAAATTCGAAACTGGTAACTTTTTTCCGGGTATAAGGAACTATATCATCATAAGTCATTGTAACCGTCATGGTATATTTTCCGGACGGAGCACAATCCTGTGTCTTATAGCTTACCTTTACGCCTTGTCCAACTGTTTCACCGTTGTTGCCGGCATAATCAGTCGTTTCCACCTGAAACAAATCGTCTGCATTATCACCTGCAGCATTCGTAATATGATAGGATATGCTCTGAATTGTCACAGAGTCATAACTCAAATTCCATCCTGTATAAAAGGAGAAAGAACTGGTTGTATCATTGGGAAGCAGGCCTTCATTTTCTATAAACTTTGTGCTCAGATCCAGGTTTACAGCTTCTGCATATAAGATTAAGTGTCCCTTCTCACGGATCAAACTACATACTTCATATCCATAGCCGGTTGTTGCACTGCTTCTTCCAATTGGAGTCAACGTAATGAAATTTTTCACGTCTCCCGCGTCATCCATTATCGTTGCCTTAACCGTAGGCTTATCTGCAAAACAATATCCATCCTCCGGCTCTATGTAAATAACATAATGATGTTGATTGTAAGGAGTATTGCACCCAGTTCCATAGTCGACGCCCATACCATAACTCAGCGTGTAATGCTGATCAGGATCATATGCAAAATCCCACTCACTTAAGTTTACTCCTTGTCGTAGCCAGTTTATAGTATCGTCGGTTACTGCCGCTTTCGCTTCCATCCCCTGCCAGCCCCACAGCAGCATCACTGCCATTGCTAACAGTCCGATTCTCTGTAATATCTTTTTCATCTGCTTCCTCCCATTGTCAATACAAATCTATTTTGCTTTTTTCAGTCGTAAAGCACCCATTATAGTCAGACCTGCAGCTACAAGCAGCAATGCTTCGGGCATCCATCCCATCACACCTTCACCGGTCTTAGGCACGCTGTCCAACTCCGGCTGTGCAACTGCGGTGTTTGCGGCTACCGTAAAGGTGGTACTGGCGGAATCATCGATCCACATGATGTCCACGGTATGCTCTCCTTCTGCCAGGGATGCCAGATAGGAAGGCTTCAGGGTCACGATAGTGGAACCTGATTTTGCTTCGTAGTGGGCACTGGGGATCCAGTTGCCGTCTACACGGACACCGGCGAATTTAGCAAAATCACCATCGCCGCGGATGGTCAGACCTTCCGTGGTGCTGCCGTTCCAGGTACCCTTGGTGCCTTCGATGATCTTATAGGGATCTTCCTGGCTGTCATCGGTACCACTGTCAGAAGCTGATGTATCTGTATTATCTGTAGTATTTGTAATCTCTCCCGTTGTAAAGGTATATTTCAATGTCAGATACCGTCCCTCAACTAAGTCAATTGACGTATACTCCACTTGTGGATTTGTGACAATCCAGATGCTGTCATGGTTGAATTTATAGCCACGTTCTGCAACCAAGGTCAGAATTGCATAATACGTTGTGTTCGGTTCAGCATTGCCGATTGCCGCCTCATTCTCATTTCCCTCTTTCAACCACCAAATACTGTTCTTCGTAACATCAGTAATTCCTTCCGTATTAATCTGCCATTTTTTAGGTAAGGGCTGTCCGGCTACCGGTGGGGTGACTACCATGTCCAGACTGGAGATTGTCCGATCAACTGTGCCAACATTAAACGACATTATATCTGTTTCCCTATGTTCATCCCCTTGTGGATCATTATATACTGCTTTTGCATGCACCTTATATCCCGCCACTTTGGCACAGTTTTCTGTTTTATAGCTAATCCGCACTGTTGCAGTTCTGTTATCTTCACTATATTTTATGATTTTTGCATCAAAAATGTCATCTGCATAACCCACTCCATCATAGAAATTAAATGAAACATTTACTTTAGAAAAATCATAATATGAATTTATTTTTAAATCATACAAAAAATAAGATTTCTCATCATTTGAAACCAACTGTGCCGGTTCCGACAAGCTAGAATGAAATTCCAGATTGACTGCTTCACCTGTCATAACTATTTTACCTGTTCCCTTATTTGGAAGCAGATAATAATAACGTTGTCGAACTCTGTCATAGGTTGCACTTGCTTCTCTTTCATTAACATTATCCGTAGAATATACAACTTTCGGTGCTGTCAAAAACCAATATTTTTTTCCATTATAACTGTCATCTCCCGGGTATATAGAAAAACAATCATACATTTCACCACTTTCACCATCTACCATAGGACTTAGCATTATATGACAGTTTTTTAATCCGGTTCTATCAACTGTCCAGTTTCCCGTATAATCGTCCGCCTTCGCTTCCATCCCCTGCCAGCCCCACAGCAGCATCCCTGCCATTGCCAACAGTCCGATTCTCTGTAATATCTTTTTCATCTGTTTTCTCCAATCCGTATTCTTGTAAAATCAGGTTTACAGTCCCAGCAGCTGTTTCTTCTTCGCTTCGAATTCCTCTGCCGTAATGACACCCGCATCCATCAACGCCTTATACTTAGGCAGTGCCACGGTGGGATCCTCTGCCTGTACCGGTGCGGCCTGCGGTGCACTCTGCGTACTCTGGGTTGCGGCGTGGGGATCGATTACCTGTTCCTGTACCTGGGGATCAATGATCTGCATCAGATTCTGTGCCAGAGCATGCAGTCCTTCCGTCTTCTGGGTATAATCATCCAGATAGTCGATGGTGCTGGGCTGATCGGAATTGAACTTCGGTGCTCCCGTCTCCTTATAGAAGCTCTTCCAGTAAGGGTGCTCCAGCGTGATCTCCACAGCGAATTTCTCTACCGGATTCGGAATATTGAAATCCGGCTCGGTCATACGGTCTCTGTAATCCGGATCGTCTCTTCTGAAGTTATCGTCTCTTCTGCTGTCCTCCATGTTACGACGCATTTCTTCCATCATCTCATACTGATGCCGCAGCATTCTGTATTCATCGATTCTGGGTTTTAACTCATCTAAACGCTCCTTAATATTGCTCTTGTAGCTCCGGAAGTTCCCCTTTTCTCCTTCGTACAGTACCTCTCCATCCTCCAGAATACGGAAGGACTTAATGTCAGAGGGTTCCATGGCAAATGCTCCGTCAACAACTCCCAGTCGCAGTAGCTGGTGATCCATATCCAGTACCAGGCTTCCCTTGAAAAATCCGAAATCATAACGGTAAGTCTCTGTAAAGCTGTCACGCAGCGGCTTGTTGGCATCATAACACTTGATATATTCCCGGAAATCATCCAGCGTCATGGAATTGAACACACCATCCGGCAGATCGATCTTGGCTGCACACTCCTTGCAGAGATTCTGCCCCTCCACCGCTGAAGCCAGCAGTCTCGGTGTCGGACTTCCGCAGATCGGACATAACTTTTTGTTGTTTGTAAATAATCCCATCGTTTTACCCTCCTTAAGAATGTATATGGATTACATGATCTCAATTAATTTTTTCCGGTGATATCCGCAGATTCCCGCTGCGATACGATCCGGTATTCTGTGAAGCATACAATTATAGTTTTCCACAGAATCGTTATAGATCAGTTCACTGGTCTTCACCATATGTTCATAACTTTTTGTTGCTTTCCAGTATTTCTGATAAGTCTCCTGTGCCTGCAAAAGAGGCATGGTTTCCGAGATCTCTGCAATATTTTTCTGTACTCTTAATAATTCTCTCTGTTGTTCTGCTATCCACTCCGGCATCCCGGTCATTTCGACATTCTGTGCACTCTCCGAAGTAAATTTCATTTTCCGCAAAGTCTCTACATCCATGGTATGTCCGAGAAGCTCCGCCAATGCTTCCAAAGCCTCCCGTTCTGCGGAAAGCTGTACCAGTGTCTGATGCATGGCATTCCGGATATTTTCTTCCTGTATCTCCAGCTTACACCGTACCGATACGAGCCAGACACCAAAAAGGGAGGCAAGCAGCAATACGATAATTATAATCTCCATCGTTACTTCTTCCCTCCCCTTTTCATTCCTTCTACTCTCTCAAAATTTCTGATTGCATCTTACTGTACAAAATAAAGTCCATCATAACCATTCATATCAGACATAGCGATCAGTGTTACAGTATCTCCCACCTCAGACAAAAATCCGGCATAGGTAACCTCTGTTCCACCAAAATCAAGCGTCATCTTGATAGCTGTGTTGTCATCGGAATACTCATAAGTACCTTCTGCATTTCCGCCGCCCTGTACCATGGTAACTGCACCGTCTTCACCAAATACAAGCTGTAAGGTACCGCCATAAGTCTCCAGTGTTGCGTTCAGATCCTCTTCTTCCATCTCAACACCATCGATCATACCGCCGGCAAAGTTCCATTCTGTACCACTCAGATCCGGGATCTCCATAACTGCCACCTGTAACAGGGGACCGCCCTCTGCTTCTGTACCCGTCTCTGCTACAGTCTCTGTGGGAGCTTCTGTTGCTTCCTGGGTCTGTACTTCTACAGACACTTCTTCGTTGGTGTTCTCCACAATTACCTCTTCCTCACCGCAGGCTGTCAGAGACAATGCCAGTACCAGTCCCATCACACATGCAAAAGTTTTGTTCTTCATAATATATTTCCTCCTTCTTACAACATTTTTCTGTTGTCTGAACATATTGTACCGTATTTTACCCGTTTCAGACTCTTCATGACACCAATCGACCCAAATATGTTATAAAACGACCGGAGAAAGATTCTCCGGTCGCCTTGCAGGGTAATTCTATGCTAAAAATGTTTGGTTTTTACGAAAGAAATAATCAAAAAATTTATCTTTTAATTCCGAATATTTTCCATGAGGGATCGGAATCTGTATGCCATCTGTCATGGTGATGGTCTTACTGGAAATATTCTGCACATAATCCATATTGATGAGATAGGACCTGTGGCAGCGGACAAATTGTTCGTAATCTTTCAACTGTTCGCACAGATCATCCAATCTGCCGATACTGTCCAGTACTTCTCCGTCCTTACGGTGGAACAAAAGTGTCCGTCCCATCACCTCACAATATTGCAACCGGTCAAGATCCAGTCTGGTGATTCCGGTTCTGCTGCGCAGGATCAAGCTGTTTTCCTTATCTTTGTGGCATTCCGAAAGTACAGAATCCATCAGGCGGTAAAAACTTTCCTGCCAGATAGGCTTCAACTGGTAGAAATATGCGCCTACCGAATAAGAATCCACAGCATACTCTGCCGAAGATGTCAGATAGATAATCTTTACCGAAGTATCATACTGCCGGATTTCTCTGGCCGTACTGATACCGTTCTGCGCAGGCATCAGCACATCCAGAAAAATAATATCCAGCCTCGTTCCTCTCTCCACTTCCGTCAGCAGCTCCAGCGGACTGTTAAATGAGGCATATATAATATCCTGATTCCGTTCTACCCGATACTTGTCCATCAGCGCACCAAGTTCTCTCAGTACCGACAGATCATCATCACAAAATGCTATTTTTATCATAGGTTTTCTTTCTCAGTTTCCAAACTCATCTGTAATTTCCATGACAATTATACGCACACTTGAAGCTTTCAGTCAAACAATATTTCCTCCACTGTTACGAATTGGAATCCACGTTTCTGCAGAACATCCACCACTTCCAGTGCAGCAGTCACAGAAGTATCATAATAATCGTGCATTAAAATAATATCACCGTCTCCGGCCTTTTCCACCACTTTTGCCGCAATACACTCTGCATTGTGGGAGCACCAGTCCAGTGGATCAATATTCCACAGCACCGGGAACATATTTAATTCTTTTTCAAAACTTTTGTCCCAGCTTCCATAGGGTGGACGAACGAAGCTCACCTTTTCCCCGGTAATATTTTCCAGGATCTCATTGGTCTTTACCAGTTCCTCCCGGAACGTTTCCCTGTTCCCGAAGGTGAGTTGGATATGACTGTACGTATGGTTTCCGATCAGATGTCCTTCCTCCTGTTCTCTCCGGATAATATTGGGATAATTCTGTGCATTCTCCCCGGTCACAAAAAAAGTTGCCACCACATTTCGTTCTTTTAAACCATCCAAAAGCTGTTCTGTATACCTCGGATGCGGACCGTCATCAAACGTCAGCGCAATCTTTTTCACCACATCTTCCTCTCCGGTGATCTTCCCGGTCGATACTTCCTGCGAAGCAGGTGCTGTAGTATCCTGACGTTTTCCTCCGGCCCACAGGCATAACATTCCCATGATCATATCAAAAACCAGAATTCCCACCAGCGTTTTTTTCATTTTCATCCATCCGCTTACTGCTTTCACAGAAAATATATGCATCCGGACAAACGGCAATTCCTCGCAGCAAAAAAGGAACTTCGGAGCACAAAACTCCAAAGTTCCTTTCTGTTCTATGTCTGTCATCAAATCTTGAATACAGAAATCTCGTTCTTGAGACCTTCCATATTCTCATCCAGTACACTTGCCGTATTGCTCAGCTTCTCTACATGCTCAAGCAACTTATTAGCCACATCATTAACAGTCTCGGCACTTCCCGCAGTCTCTTCGATGATATCCGAAATATTCTTCACTGCTGCTACCGCTGCACTACGTTCGCCATCAGCCTTTTCTGTACTTGCTGCAATATCCTTCAATCCCTCGATCAGCTGCCCCATGCGAGCCTGCATCTCACGGAATACTGCAATTACCTCGTCCACTGCCTTGGTCTGAAGCTCTACCATCGCCTGTGCCTGGCTTGCGCTGTCTACACTGTTCTGCGTCTGTGCAGTAATGTTCGCAACATTATTGCTGATCTCACCGGCTGCCTTGGCGGAATCATCTGCCAGCTTGCGGATCTCTTCCGCTACCACAGCGAAACCTCTTCCGGCCTCTCCCGCTCTGGCTGCCTCAATGGAAGCATTCAGGGACAGCAGATTGGTCTGCTCCGTGATCTCCGTGATCGTACCGACAAAGCTGTTGATGATCGCGGATTCCTTACGAAGAGATTCGATACTGTCACTTACCTTTGCAGTCATCTTGGTCGTCTCACCGGCTCTGTCACCCAGTACCTGTACGATCTCCATTCCTTTGTTGATCATACCCTCGGTCTCATCCACCAGTTTCTCAACACGTTCTACCACGCGGCTTACTTCCTGCATTTCATTGGAGAGGACATCTGTCTTCTCCACACATTCCTGTGCATGTCTGGACTGTTCTTCCATGCCTTCGTTGATCTCTCCGATGGCTCTGGTAATATCCTGGGAATACTCATGGATCAATTCGGAAGCCTGTCCTACATTCTGTGCGGATACTTCCAGTTCTCCGGTGGCATTGCTTACCTGATTTACCAGCTTCTTGGTATTCGTGATCATATTGGTCGCAGATCCTGCCAGATCCTGGAACTCATCATGTCCCTTGGCAGATACCGTCACGGTCAGATCGCCCTGTGCAACATCACCGAACTTTCTGGAGATTCGTTTCATGTTATTCTCAATACCGGCAGTAATAAAGATACCCACGATCACCACGATCACACATGCCAGGAGCACCAGTCCAATGGTCATATTACGGATCTCCATAGCCTGGCTGGTCACCACACGCATAGGCACCAGTGCACAGGTGGTAAAGCCCACTTCCGCACTGCGACTATAGATAAAGAGGTATTTTTCTCCACGGAACTCCACTTCCGCAGTGCCGGAATCCGATACTGCCTGCTCCATTACCCCATTATAAAATTCCTGATCGACGAATACTTTCTCATCCTCAGCCAGAGTACTCTCTTCACCGTCTTCCAGCTGCTCCACTACCAGTTCTCTTCCACCCGGAGTGATAAATCCGATGATACTGTCATCACCGATATCGATCTCCTTCAAAAAGTTCGTAATAGCCAAAGGCTTCATGTCAATAACAACGCAGGCATTGTTAGACTGGCTCATCATCTGGAAAGACAATATGTAGTCCTGCTGCGTCTCTTTTACTTTTTCATCCAGCACCGGATGGCTGTCGATCCACTGTGGGATGCTTCTTCTGCCTTCGCCGGAAGCTACCGACTCCTTATATTCATCCAGGAATCCATCCACACCGGAAGAAAGCTTAGTAGACAAAAGTCCCACACCTTCCTTGGGAATAATGTGCATATGGCTGATGAATGGGTTGGACGTCTGCACTGATAACAGATTCGATTTCGTGGATGTCAGGAAATTCAGTTTGTCTACCGGATTATCCTCGAACATTCCCAGGAAATATTTCCGCAGATCATCGTCATACGCATATTTCAAACCCTCGGAACGGATAAAATCACAAGTCATGTCCAAGTATTCTGTCGCCATGCGCACAGTCTGTAACGTGGAATCCGTATATTTCTCACTTAAGCCTTCCGCAGACTTCTGGTATGCCGAAATGCCGATAATGATCATGAACACGATCGGCACCAGGAAACATACTACGATCTTATTGCGTATACTGAACAGTTTGGAGCTTTTCCCACTCCTGCCGGATGTCTTCTTCGGTGTCTTTGTCTTTACAGCCTTCTCTTTCGGTATTTTTGTCACTTTTTTCTCAGGTTTTGGCTTCTTTTGGGAAGCTTTCTCTTTTTTCCCCGCAAAAAGAGATTTTTTTGTTTTCTCAACATTCGTACTCATACAATATCCTCCGGTACCTGTAATCATATTAAGAAGTATACCATGATTTTTGCTATAATGAAACAACATTTTATGCGCTTTGCTATATTTTTTTGCGCAATTTTAACAAAAGTCCATCTTTTTTAAGAATGTTTCTGTGAATTTTACCTGCTCTGCCAGATTCAATATCTGAATCTGTAATTCCTGCCGCCGGTGCAGATCATCCCATGCTCGCAGCTGTCCGGTCAGCATCCTGTTTCCCACCAGTGCAGCGCCACTAAGTGCCGTGTTGCCGCCGGTCACGGTACGATCTGTAAGTTCCTTCGGAAGCAGTCCGATGGCTGCAGCTGCCTTCGGATCCAGGTAATAGCCAAAGCCTCCTGCCAGCACTACCTTGGAAATATCCGAAAGTCTGATTCCATAGCTTTCCGTCAGGATCTCTATGCCTGCGGCAATGGCTCCCTTCGCCAGTTGTACCGCACGCACGGCTTCTTTCGTGACAAGTACATCTCCGATACGGATCCCCTTCGTAAAATAGGGTTCCTTTAACAGTCCCTGCCGATCCATCAATCCCTCTTCCAAAAGCTTTTGTAACAATTTCACCATATCCGCGCCCCAGATACCACGGTTTGCCCCGCCCTCGAAGGCAGGTCCGGCCGCCGTGGCACATGCACATAGCTTTTGTCTATTCCCCAGTGCCATCTCACCGTTGGTCCCCAAATCGATGAGCAGCATGGGTTCCTCCTGCTCCAACATTTGACAGGCCAGTATTCCCGCAGTGATGTCTCCGCCGACAAAAGCAGACAATCCGGGAATGATATGGCAGGAAATGCCTGCGATCTGCGTGTCCACAGCTCCGCAATGACTTACCTGAAAAGGTGCCCTGCCCAGTTCTGCCGGATCCCAGCCCATCAGCAGATAGGTCATAGTGGTATTCGCCGCAATGACCATCTGTATAGACTCCTTCTCCTGCAGCTTTTTGGAAAAACGCTGCGCTCCCTTTTCAATGAGGTCCAGGACTTTTTTCTGCATATCCGCTGCTTTCCCCGGATCCCTTGCCGCCTCTATCCGTGAGAGTACATCGGCACCGTAGCTGACCTGTGGATTCACACTCGGAAAACTGTCCACCACTTTACCGTCTGCATCATAGAGCTGCATGGCAATGGTAGTTGTTCCGATATCCACTGTCATCAGCCGGATACTTTCCGGATTCTGTAAAGATAACGGAGGAAGCTCCAGCTTTTCCGTCACCACCTGCATCCCCCGGATCACTCCGGGACATCTGCCGCAGCCGGTGCAGATCAGACATCTGGTTCCCTTTTTCCCTGTAAGACTGCTGGTTGTATTATACAAACTGATTCCTCTCTTCATTGTAATGATAATCGATGGATGCCAGCTTATCCCTGATCTCCTGTTCCTTCACATCCAGATCTTCGCAGAGCTGCTCCAGGCTTCCGTAATAGTCACGGAGTTTCAGATTGATAAAGCTTAATAACATGACCGGATCCTGTGGTATCATAAAAAAACCTCGCTTTTAAAATATTATTACTATAACATCTTAAACGAAAAAAGCGAAAATGACAAGTCTGCCACTTTCGCTTTTCGTATTACTGTTTATTTATTTTTAGAGCCTTTCTCACATTTGGCGGAAAGCTTATCGTCCTCTACGGTAATGACGATGGTATCGCCCTCCTCCACCTGATCTGCCAGGATCATCTTGGCAGCCAGGGTCTCCACATACTTCTGAATATAACGTTTCAGAGGTCGTGCACCATAGACCGGATCATATGCGTTATCCACGATGTACTGCATAGCCTCGTCCGACAGACGGATCGTCAGCTGCTTATCCTCCAGACGCTTATTCAGATCGGCAATGATCAGATGAATAATGCCGCCGATATTATCCTTGGTCAGAGGCTTGAACAGGATCGTCTCATCCAGACGGTTCAAAAATTCCGGACGGAAATGTGCACGCAGGTCGTTCATGACTGCTGCCTCTGCCTCCGGCTTGATGGTGCCGTCTTCGTTAATGCCGTCCAGCAGGTAGCTTGCACCGATGTTGGAGGTCATGATCAGGATGGTATTCTTGAAATCTACGGTACGACCCTGAGAATCGGTGATACGCCCGTCATCCAGTACCTGTAACAGTACATTGAATACATCGGGATGCGCCTTCTCGATCTCATCAAACAATACCACGCTGTAGGGTTTTCTCCGTACTGCCTCGGTCAGCTGACCACCCTCTTCGTATCCTACATATCCGGGAGGCGCACCGATCAGACGGGAGACAGAATATTTCTCCATGTATTCACTCATATCGATACGGACCATGTTGTTCTCGTCGTCAAACAGTGCTGCTGCCAGACTCTTCGCCAGCTCCGTCTTACCTACACCGGTAGGTCCTAAGAACAGGAAGGAACCTATGGGCTTGCTGGGATCCTTGATACCGGCTTTGGAACGGATGATGGCTTCCGTAACCTTGGTCACGCCTTCGTCCTGCCCAACTACACGTTTGTGCAGTTCTTCGTCGAGGTGAAGGGTCTTGTTACGCTCACTCTCGGTCAGTTTGGCTACCGGTATGCCGGTCCAGCGGGAAATAATCCTTGCGATCTCTTCCTCCGATACCTTTTCATGCACCAGAGACATATCCGATTCGCCGACCTTATTTTCCTCCTGCTCCAGCTGTTTCTCCAGTGCAGGAAGTTCGCTGTATTTTAATCTGCCCGCTTTCTCATAGTCTCCTTCCCGCTCTGCGATCTGGATCTCATTGTTGATACGGTCTCTGTCCTCACGCAGCTTGGAAAGCTTATCTACGGATGCCTTCTCGTTATCCCACTGTGCTTTTCTCGTATTGAACTGATCCTTTAACTCTGCCAGTTCCTTCTGCAGATCAGCCAGACGTTCCTTACTGATCCGGTCATCCTCTTTTTTCAGAGCAGTCTCCTCGATCTCCAGCTGTGTCACCTTACGTTGCAGTTCATCCAACTCCGTAGGCATACTGTCCATCTCGGTCTTGATCAGGGCGCAGGCTTCATCCACCAGGTCGATCGCCTTATCCGGCAGGAATCTGTCGGTGATATAACGGTTGGAAAGTACGGCTGCACTTACCAGCGCATTATCCATGATCTTAACACCATGATATACTTCGTAACGATCCTTCAGTCCACGCAGGATAGAAATCGTATCCTCCACGGTGGGTTCTTCTACCATAACCGGCTGGAAACGACGTTCCAGAGCGGCATCTTTTTCAATATACTGTCTGTATTCATCCAGAGTGGTAGCACCGATACAGTGCAACTCACCACGAGCCAGCATAGGTTTTAACATATTGCCTGCATCCAGAGCGCCATCTGTCTTACCGGCACCAACAATGGTATGCAGCTCATCAATGAACAGAATGATCTGTCCATCGCTGTTCTTCACATCATCCAGTACAGCTTTCAGACGTTCCTCAAATTCACCTCTGTATTTTGCACCGGCTACCAGTGCTCCCATATCCAGTGCGAAGATCTTCTTGTCCTTCAGTCCCTGCGGTACATCACCTTTTACAATACGCTGTGCCAGGCCTTCCACCACAGCGGTCTTACCGACACCGGGTTCACCGATAAGTACAGGGTTGTTCTTCGTTTTACGGGACAGGATACGTACCACGTTACGGATCTCGCTGTCTCGTCCGATGACAGGATCCAGCTTCTGGTTTCTCGCTTTCTCCACCAGATCCTGACCGTATTTTTCCAAAGTATCATAAGTAGCCTCCGGATTGTCACTGGTAACTCTCTGGTTGCCTCTTACGGTAGACAGAGCCTGTAAAAAACGCTCTCTTGTGATGCCGTATTCCTTCCAGATCTCGGCGATCTCCTTGTTGGGATTCCTGATCATGGCAAGGAACAGATGCTCCACGGAGACATATTCATCTCCCATCTGCTTTGCCTCATCTGATGCGCTGACCAGTACCTTGTTCAGATACTGACCAACATAAGGCTGACCGCCCTGCACCTTTACTCTTTTCTCCAGAGCCTGTTTTGCACGGTTTACAAAGTGATCCTTTTGGATCTCCATCTTTTCCACAAGCTTTAAGATCAGGCTGTCATCCAACGTCAGCAGACTGTACAGCAAATGCTCCTGCTCAATCTCCTGGTTGCCATATTCCATGGCGAGCTTTTCACAGCCGTTGACGGCTTCTATGGATTTCTGTGTAAATTTATCAATATTCATAATCGTTCGCCTCCTCACTAAGGTGTTACAATTTTGTTTTTCACATTAATTTCTTAGACAATGAACTGATTTGTTTGAATTGTTTTGTTCCAATTCCTTTGTCCGCGCCTTCGTCAGACAGATGCCACAATCTCAAAATCTCTCTTGTTTCATCTGTTCTATAGTTAATATAACACATAGTGTAAGAAAATCAATTAAGAAAGTATAAACTTTATATAGAATCTTTCGAAAATGCATAATTTCCCCTTTGCATTTTCCATGATACGATTGATTGATACACTTTCACTTACGCTATTTCACAACAGACGTGCATGATTATAAAGAGATATCAGTCATGGGTCTATGCAGAAAAATCTTGTTTTCTGATCCCCTTTTCTGCCATAATATCACTCCAGAAGATTCACTTTGGGTCTATAGAAAAAAATTTGCTCTCCAGATACTCATTTTTCATGATATGAGTATCTAAAATGATATTTTTTCTGTATAGACCCACCGCGCACAAAAATCTATGATATCTACATAAAAAAAGTATCTGGAAAGCACTTTTTTCGCTATAGACCCAAATGGCGCTGTCACCGCATTCCGTCTGCTCATAAAGCAGACCGCAACACGGTGGCGGCGCCATTTTTTCATCATTTGCTATTCCTATCCGACAACAAAGGGCAGCCTTATTTTGCAGTAACGCCCTTCACTTCATATCCGGCATCGGTCACAGCCTTAGCCAGTACATCATCTGCCACATCGGATGCCAGTTCCACGGTAGCGTTTTTCTGCTCCAGACTCATGGTAACGGTTTTCACGCCTTCTACTGCCTCCAGTGCCTTCTGTACGGTTCCGGTGCAGTGGTTGCACATCATTCCTTCGATACTGATTACTTTTGTCATTGTGTTTGTCCTCTCTTTCTCCTGCTTTACATCTTGTCTGTTATTTTGCTCTGCGGGGGTCTTCAGTATGCACTGTTCTTCCTCCGCAGCTGCATGCGTTATCTCTATTTCCTTACGGGCTGCTTCCGGTACTCCTTTTTTCAGCGGGGTGAATCCACTCTTAAAGCCTCTCAGTCGCAGGGCATTTCCCACGACGAAGATACTGCTTAAGCTCATGGCTGCCGCGCCGAACATGGGATTCAGCCGGATCTGGAACGCCGGATACAACACACCGGCTGCCAGAGGGATGCCGATGCAGTTGTAGAAAAATGCCCAGAACAGGTTTTCCTTAATATTGCGGATCACGGCACGGCTCAGCTTCATGGCAGTCACCGCATCCCGAAGATCGTTTTTCATCAGGATAATGTCGGCACTCTCCATGGCGACATCGGTACCTGCGCCGATGGCCATACCCACATCTGCTGCCGCCAGTGCGGGAGCATCGTTGATACCGTCACCGATCATTGCCACCTTGTGTCCCTGACGCTTTAACTCGCTGACCTTTTTCTCCTTATCCTGCGGCAGTACCTCTGCCACGACTTCGGCAATCCCCAGCTTCTGCCGTACGGCTTCCGCGGTGCGGCGGTTGTCTCCGGTCAGCATGATGACTCTGACACCCATTTTCTCCCATGCGTTGATTGCTTCATAGGAGGTGGCTTTGACCGTATCTGATACACCGATGATGCCTAAGAATTTTCCTTCCTGAGCCACCAGAAGCGGTGTCATGCCTTCGTCCGCCATGCGGTTCAGACCTTCTGCAGCTCCCTGCGGCAGTGTGATATTTTTCTCCTGTAAAAATGCAAGATTGCCTACATAGAACTTCGTGCCTGCCGGGAATGTCACACTGTCTGCATCTGATCTTGCAATTCCGGTTGCCGGATTCTGTTCTGCGATCTTGCCTGAATTTTCCGGTACATCCGCAGTACTATCCCTTTTCCCTGCATAAAATACCGCCGTGGGACCATCCTTTTTTGCAACTTTCTCTGCATGGAAATCTGCTGCCAGCGCACCCTCCACACCACGGCCGAAGGTTGCCTTGAAATCCACGATCTCCGGAATTGTCAGTTGGAAGCTTTCCGCATATTCCACTACCGCCTCTGCCAGCGGATGCTCACTCTTTTTCTCCAGTGCCGCCGCGATCTGCATCATGGCATCCGCAGGAAAATCACTCTGATAACCGCCTGCTTCTTCTACTTTTAACTTGCCGCTTGTGATGGTTCCGGTCTTGTCCAGTACCACGGTGTCGATCTCCTTAGCCTGCTGTAAGGCTTCCCCGGTCTTGATCAGGATGCCATTACCTGCTCCTACGCCGGTCCCTACCATGATAGCCACCGGAGTAGCCAGTCCCAGCGCGCAGGGACAGGAAATCACCAGTACGGCAATGGCTGTGGAAATAGCGAATTCCGCAGTGGCGCCGTTTAACAGCCATACGACCAGAGTGATCAGGGAAATGGTCATGACCGTAGGCACAAAGACCCCTGCCACCTTATCTGCCAGTTGTGCGATCGGAGCCTTGCTGGCGCTGGCTTCCTCCACCAGGCGGATGATCTGCGCCAGCGTCGTATCATCGCCGACACGATCCGCACGGCATTTTAAGAACCCCGCTTTGTTCACGGTAGCGGAGACCACATGGTCGCCCGCCTGCTTCTCCACAGGGACACTCTCACCGGTGATAGCCGCTTCGTCCACGCTGGAGTTACCCTCCAGCACGATGCCGTCCACCGGTACCAGACTTCCAGGCTTTACCAGAAATACATCACCCTTTTGCAGGCTTTCCGTAGGTACTTCCTTCTCCTGTCCGTCCTCGGTTACGAGGATCGCCACCTTGGGAGCCAGATTCATCAGCTTGGTAATAGCTTCACTGGTCTTGCCCTTGGAACGGCTCTCCAGATATTTTCCCACGGTGATCAGGGTCAGGATTGTTCCGGAGGATTCAAAATACAGATCGTGGGAATAATGTTCTACTACTGCCATGTCGCCGTAGCCTAATCCATAGCTGATCCGGTACATTGCGAAAATGCCGTACACAAGCGCCGCGCCGGATCCCATGGCGATCAGGCTGTCCATGTTCGGACTGCGGTGCGCCAGGGTTTTAAATCCTACGGAGAAAAACTTCCGGTTCACATACAGAATCGGCAACAACAGTAAAAACTGTGTCAGTGCGAAATTCATGGCATTGGCATTGCCGTGCAGGGTATTCACGATAAATGCAGGGACCGGAATCCCGAACCATTCCTTGAACATATGATGCATGGACACATACATTAACGGAATCAGGAATCCGATGGAGATTCCAAGCCGCCATTTCATGGCTCTTGCGTCCGCATCCAGCTTCTGCTGCAATTCCTGCTTGCCGTCGGCTGCGGACCTTCCTGTACTTCCCGCATTCCCGGAAGTGCTCCGTCCGCCGGCACCTGCCGCACTGCCTTCGGTCATTACCGAAGCACCGTAGCCTGCTTTCACCACAGCATCAATGATTTCCGTCGAAGTGATCTTCGTCTCGTCATAGGTCACATCCATGGTCTCTGTCAACAGATTCACGGATGCTTTTTCCACATTTTCCAGTTTATTGACTGCCTTTTCCACATGCGAAGAGCATGCAGAGCAGGACATTCCCGTAACATGATATCTTTCCTTCACAATACTACACCTCTTTCCCTATCTGTAACTGTATATTTTCGCCCTTATTTAAGCGTATGCTCTCCGCATATCCGCTGAATGAATTTATTTCGGGCGTGTACAACCTCACAAGTCTTTACTTTAATTTTTTTACCAGTTCTACCGCTTCCTCCACGATAGCAGTATTCCCTTTTTGAATCTCCTCAACCACACAGGTCTCCATGTGCTCCTTCAGGATTGCATAACCGAATGCCTGCAGGGCGCTCTCCACCGCAGCTACCTGTGTCAGAATATCTCCGCAGTAGCGGTTTTCTTCCAACATCCGGCTGATACCGTTCAGTTGTCCCGTCATGCGGCTTAAACGGTTCTGTAATTGTTTTCTTTCTTTTTCAGAGCGGGGTGTTGCCTTCTGGTGGCAATGACAACATTCCATGTCCTTTTCTTCTGATTTTTCCTCTAATTTCTCTTCTATTTGTTCTGCCATACTTTCTCCCATTTTGAATCCGGCTGCTGCTAATTTTTCCTATCTGTCCGTATATTCTTTATTGTCCTTTGGTCACATAACAGTGTTCACAATCTGCGGAACGACTTATTGTTTCTGCAATGTAAAATACCCCATATGGGTATCTTGTCTTCTTCTACAAGATATACCCCTATAGGGTATTTGTCAAGAGGTATTTTTTAATTCCTGCCATTTCACCTCTGACCAAAACTGATCCTTACGATCTGCATCTTCATGATTCTGTCGCCGGTTCTGGCGAGGAAGCGGAATAATCCGCTGACGGAAGGGTCTCGAAGATCATTGTAGCCCAGCATATAGCCACGGCTTGTAACCTGCAATCTGCTGTCCCACGGGGAAATCTCACTTTTCGCATCCGAAACCGCAAAATACGCACCCACATCCTGAATTTTAGCGCTCTTTAGCCATGTCTTTGCTATCATCTTAACCGCTGTCCGGTTCGCCGCGTCAAATACCAGCACACCACCGGGAAAACTGTCAGCCATTGCCTGTACCAGCGTCCTGACTTGCTCCGTCAGAAAATAATAGAATACTCCGGAGGCAAAGAAAATCGCCCCTTCGGACGGGTCGATTTTGGTAAACCATTCCGTATCATTCAAATTGCAGGGAATATTTTCCTCACGGTCTCCGGCGGGCAGTAATTGATTGCGTACGGCGATAACATCCGGGAAATCCAGATTGTAAATTTTACAGCTGCCATTGTCACAGGCTCTGCCGGTACCGTCAAGTCCACAGCCCAAATTGACCACCGCTGCATCAGGATGGTCTGCCAGGTAATTTTGTACCTCCCACGCAAGGTCATTCTGCCGCATGGCAACCTCCAGCGAACCGAAACGCTGCATCAGGCCGTGGGATTTTTTCTCCACCTGTGAAAAGTCATAGTCGATCTGGTCGATCAGGTGTACCGCCATCTCGTCCCGATATAGGTTCGGATACAACTCCGAGCATAGCTTCCGGGAATAAAGCGGGATGATCAGTGTCTCCTGTACGGTGTTCTTCTCAATCTTGTATTTCATGGTCATCTCTCACTTTCTTGCATTTTTGCCATTTTTTGTTAGTTTTGTCTAACCATTGTATAGAGCTATGTGGTTAGTTTGTGCTAACTTACGTGTCTTAGAAAAGCCACATTACTGCGGCCTTTCAGCTGACTGTTTTTGGTTTTCGCTCCTATTATACTGAACTTCTTTCCGTTTTGCAAGGTAGATTTCCTAATGCTTTTTTATCCGCGCTTTCTCTGAAGTAAGATTCCCATAGTAATCAGAAGAATTCCCCCGAAAAGTAACATGATCTCCGTTATATAAGTTGCGATGCCTTCTCCCGTCTTCGGTACTACATCCAATTCCTGCGTCACAGCCTGCGTTGCAGCAGGCTGTGCATCGGAACTGTTGTTATCGTTTCCTTTAGAATCCTCGTGAGAGCTTCCACCGGTACTGGTACCTGCGGTCGTCTTTTCCTTTTTCACAATGACATAGGTAGAAAACTGATTGGTCTCGAAGGTGACTTTTCCATCGATCACTTTCGTAGGCAATGCAGTGGTAGTTCCGTTATGATCTCTCACTACCACGTAGTCATAATTTGCATCGTAGTTGTTAATTCCAAGACTTAAGGTGATCGGATTGGTAAATTCCGTAATCTTTGTTTCCCAGTTCGTGCCATCCCCTTTGGCTACGATCTGGTTCAGATCCAGTTCCACTGCCTGTGCCGATACCGCTCCTGCCACTTTCTGTTGTGCCGCCGTCATATCGTATCCGGTACTGTCGGCAACTGTCAGCTGCAGATTGCCGCTTCCTGCTGCATTGGCGCCGTTGCTGATGGATGCGGAAGTCACTTCCTTTGCTGCCGAAGTATCCACCGTGTCCTCCGCTTTTTCAAAGATTCCTTTAAAATGGATCTGGGTATTTGGCATCGTAAAAGTAAACGTTGAAACATCCTTTGCCGCTGCAAGACTTATCCCATTTAGTGAAACTCCCTTCAATTGGTATCTGTAATCCGGCTTCAATTCCACGGTAACCTTATCCCCCGGCTGCACCACCAGATTCCCGCCTCTGTTGTCTCCAACATTGTTTCCGTAGGGATCGTTGGTATTCGGTGCAGTACCATTTATTTGAATGATCCGGGCTGTGCCATGCTCCAGATAAGCATCCTCTCCGTAGGTTTTCGAATCATATCCCCATGTTATTGTAATTCTCTCTTTGTCTACCTGAAGGGAGTGGATTCCTTTTTCCGTCCATGTCACCGCATTTTCCTGTGAACTTCCGGCTCCCTGAATCATGTATTTTCCGGAACCGCTGTTAAGTACATATACTTTTACCGTGTCCACAGAATCGTCCACTCTGTATTCTGCTCCATTCACGGAAATTTTGTTTTCCCCGATCCATTCTTGCAAAGTCTTATAGGTATTTTCAATTCCTATATAGATTTCGATATTATTATTTTTCCATGTGGCATAATCGTTTGAAGAGATACCGTCACCTTCTAATCGAAAACAGATATTGTTTCCCGTTCCCGGATTCGGTCCAGGGGCATTTCCTCCCGATGCTTCGAAACTGGGTTCAAATTTCAGATTCGCATTTTCTACCTTGGTTTTATAAATATACGAAGCACCATTTGTGGTCATGCTTGCTACTGCAATGCTCTGACCATTCACCATAAAGCTTCTCAGCACACAATCCTTGCCCGGTGTCAGTGTTATGGTAATCTCTGTTCCTGTTGCCACATCCGCCTGTGCAGCATCCCCCTGTAATCCGGCTCCTTCTATTTCCATACTACCGGCAGCATATTGGAATACACCATCCTGCACCCTGTCCCACAGTGTATGATCATCCGCGCCCACCTTATATGTCTGGCTGTTGTCCTCTGCTCTTACATGAAATTCCGGCAGAACTCCCAATATCAGCACCAGTGCCAGTAAAAAAACAAATATCGTTCTTCTGCTTTTGTACATCTGCGCATGTCCTCCTTTTGTATATATATACTCATAGAACATCCACTTTTTTCAAGTTGACATTTGTCTCAACCTGCCAAATCCACGCATTTTCTGCATTCGTGGGTATCACAATGTCAATCCTTCTCTCATACCCACGCTTTCTCTGCTCCGTGGGTATCACAATATCAATCCGCCTCTCATACCCACACTTTCTCTGCGTCCGTGGGTATCACAATGTCAATCTGTCTCTCATACCCTCGCTTCCTCTGCTCCGTGGGTATCACAATGTCAATCTGTCTCTCATACCCTCGCCTCCTCTGCTCCGTGGGTATCACATCGTCAATCTATCTCTCATACCCACACTTTCTCTGCTCCGTGGGTATCACATCGTCAATCTATCTCTCATACCAACACTTTCTCTGCTCCGTGGGTATCACATCGTCAATCTATCTCTCATACCCGCGCTTCCTCTGCGCTGCAAGGCGCACACTAAAAAAGCACAGTCCCATAGGGGCTGTGCTCAGACTGTAGACAAAACGCTTTTGGTCAGCACTCCAGAAGCGTTTTTCTTGTTT
>ERZ773138.1606-NODE-1606-length-20377-cov-4.982187_pt1 | contig 20377 bp, 18 predicted proteins | sample MGYA00511114_ERZ773138 | MGnify/ENA primary metagenome ERZ773138 (study PRJEB29015, sample SAMEA2737805) | human gut metagenome | biome: human gut; feature: human-associated habitat; material: faeces | place: China | collected 2012 ...
TTCGTTTATCCTATCTAATTCCAGAATTACAAAATCTCATTGATGACAATAAGATCGGCATGGTGACCGGTGTAGAACTATCCTATCTCACCGCAAAAGAACAGCATGATGTCTGGGATGAGATGGAACTCACCGCATTTGAACATTATCCAAACAAAGCACAGGCGGTCGCTATGCGAAAGCTGTCCAAGGCAGGAACATTGGATATGGATGCCGTTGTAGACATCATGGAAGTTGATAAGCCAAATCAGATCGAACACGTTCGATATGTTCCCCGAAAAGAAGATCTTCTGGAACAGATACCGGCATATCTGAAACCAGAAGAATGGAAAGCTAAAGACTTCACCGACTTTATCGGAAAGGCAATTGCGTTTTATGCAAGTTCGCTGCAAGAACAGCACGCACAGGAAATTGCAGACCGTATGCAGGAAGCAAACCGCAACCGAAAGCCATGGGAACGTTCCATTTAAGATGAGTGATAGCGAGAAAAGGAGTAAAGATTCATGAAAGTTAGAGTAAACAACATTCCGGAAAAGAAACCGCTGCCGTTTTGGATCGTAACACGAAAATTCGCCGTTGAAGAATTTTCGGAGATCGCCGAAAAACTAAAGCACAGCTGGATTCCTTTTCCGGAGCCGCTGATGTACAGCAACATCCACAGAGAGTATCACAACATCTCTCTTGGAGCAAAGGTGCTGTACAGCTTCATGCTCAATCGAACACTGGACTGGACAAACAATCCGTTTCATGAAGGCAAGCAGTTCTGCAACGAAAACGATGAGGTCTATGTGTCTTTTCCGCTGGAAGAAGCTGTAGACCTTGTATTGTTTGCATTCGAACATGGACAGAATGGTGATATTCTTGTTCAAAAAGCTCCAGCTTGCACTATCCAGACTCAGGCAGAGGCTGTTTGTGAACTCTTTGGTGGCAAGAAGGAAGACATCAAGGTTATTGGTATTCGTCATGGTGAGAAGATGTATGAGACATTGCTCACCAATGAAGAATGTGCCAAGGCTGAAGATATGGGTAATTTCTATCGTGTTCCTGCAGATAATCGTGGATTAAACTATGACAAATTCTTCAAAGAAGGTGAAACGGAACGTAACACACTTACTGAGTTCAATTCTAATAATACTTATATATTGAACGTAGAAGAGACTAAGGCTAAAATTGCAGCTCTTGATTACATCAAAAAGGAATTGAGTGGCGAGGGTAATTTCGTACAGTGATAAAATTATGAAGATATTAGTAACAGGTGCCAAAGGTTTTGTAGGGAAGAATCTTTGCGCCCAACTTAATAATATTAAGGATGGTAAGGCTTGTTGTTATGGTGAATTGAAGATTAGTGACGTATTCGAGTACGATCTTGACTCTACTCCAGAACAACTGGATAATTGGTGTAAAGAATCCGATTTCGTATTCAATCTTGCTGGGGTGAATCGTCCAAAGGACAATGATGAATTCATGAAAGGTAACTTCGGTTTTGCAAGTACATTGCTTGATACCTTGAAGAAATATCATAACACTTGTCCCGTCATGCTTTCCTCTAGTGCACAAGCCTCGTTGACTGGTCGTTTTGGTAACAGCGAATATGGTCGTAGTAAAAAGGCGGGTGAAGATCTTTTTTTACAATACGGCAAAGAGACAGGAGCCAAGGTTTTGATCTATCGCTTTCCGAACCTTTATGGCAAGTGGTGTCGTCCAAACTATAACAGTGCGGTAGCCACTTTCTGCAATAACATAGCCAATGACCTGCCTATACAGGTCAATGATCCGAGTGTAGAACTTGAGTTGCTCTATATTGATGATCTTGTGGATGAAATGATTCATGCCCTGAAAGGGGAGGAACATCATTGCGAGTTCGAGGGGCTTGATGTACATCCGAAGGCTGACGGCAGATATTGTTATTGCCCTGTCACCCATAAGGTAACGCTTGGTGAAATCGTTGATTTATTGCACCAATTCGCGGAAATGCCCCAGACATTGATGATTCCGGAAATTTCTGCCAACTCGTTTGCCAAACGTCTGTATAGCACATTTTTGAGTTACTTGCCCGAAGAAAAAGCGATCTTCGACTTGAAAATGAACGTGGATCAGCGTGGCAGTTTCACAGAACTTGTACATACCTTAAACTGCGGCCAGGTAAGCGTTAATATCTCCAAACCAGGCGTTACCAAAGGTGAACATTGGCACAATACGAAGTGGGAACAGTTCATTGTGGTTAGCGGACATGGACTCATCCAACTCCGCAAGGAGGGAACAAATGAAATATTGAACTATGAGGTGAGCGGTGACAAAATACAATCCGTTATCATGCTTCCCGGCTATACCCATAATATCATCAATCTTTCCGATACGGAAGATCTGGTAACAGTTATGTACTGTAATGAGATATTCAATCCGGATAGACCTGATACGTACTTTGATAAAGTAGAAAAATAATATGGAAAAACAACCCAAACTTGATTATTCAGATATAAAATTCAAGGACAACGGCAAGTTGAAATTGATAATCGTTGTCGGCACACGTCCCGAGATTATTCGTTTGGCTGCTGTCATCACCAAATGTCGTCAGTATTTCGATGTGATTCTTGCCCATACCGGTCAGAATTATGACTACAATCTCAACGGCATATTCTTCAAGGACTTGAAATTAGCAGAGCCGGAAGTTTATATGGACGCTGTAGGTGATGATTTGGGAGCTACTTGCGGTAATATCATTAACTGTTCCTATAAACTCTTCGTACAGACCAAGCCTGATGGGGTTCTTGTACTCGGTGATACCAACTCATGTCTGAGCGTTATTGGAGCCAAGCGTCTCCACATACCTATTTTTCATATGGAAGCTGGAAACCGTTGTAAAGATGAATGTCTTCCGGAAGAGACCAACCGTCGTATCGTTGATATCATCAGTGATGTGAATATGGCATACTCGGAACATGCGAGAAGATACCTTGCCGATTGCGGTTTGCCCAAGGAACGTACTTATGTCACGGGATCACCTATGGCGGAAGTACTCCACAACAATCTCGCAGAAATAGAAGCAAGCGATGTGCATCGGCGTCTGTGTTTAGAAAAAGGTAAATATATTCTGCTCTCTGCCCATCGTGAAGAAAATATCGACACCGAGAAGAACTTCCTTTCGCTTTTTACAGCTATCAATAAGATGGCAGAGAAGTATGATATGCCGATTCTCTACTCATGTCACCCGCGTTCTCGTAATCGTCTTGCAATATCTAGTTTCCAGTTTGATTCACGTGTCATCCAACACGAACCTCTCGGTTTCCATGACTACAACTGCCTTCAGATGAACGCTTTTGCTGTAGTTAGTGATAGTGGCACACTTCCTGAAGAGTCTAGTTTCTTCACAAGTGTTGGTCATCCATTTCCTGCTGTCTGTATTCGAACCTCTACTGAGCGTCCGGAAGCAATTGATAAAGGTGATTTTATCATTGCAGGTATTGATGAGAAGAGTCTTTTGCAAGCTGTAGATACTGCAGTTGAACTGTGTAAAGATGATCAACACGGTATTCCTGTACCCGACTATGTGGATGAGAATGTCTCAACTAAAGTTGTGAAGATTGTACAGTCATATGTGGGTATTGTCAATAAAATGGTTTGGAGAAAAAGTTAACTCATTATAAAAAGCTAAATATGAAGACTATAATGCTCGTTTTCGGAACTCGTCCAGAGGCAATCAAAATGTGCCCGTTAGTGAAGGAGTTGCAAAAGCATGCTGATATGTTCAATACCATAGTGTGCGTGACAGGTCAGCACCGTGAAATGCTTGACCAAGTTTTAAAAATATTTAATGTAGAGCCTGACTATGACCTCAACATCATGAAGCAGGGACAAGACTTATATGATGTGACGGCACGTGTGCTTACAGGTATGCGTGATGTGTTTAAGGAATGTAAGCCCGATGTGATATTGGTGCATGGTGATACCACTACTTCAATGGCCGCCGCTCTTGCTGCTTTCTATCAACAGATACCTGTGGGGCATGTGGAGGCAGGACTCCGTACACATAATATATATAGTCCATGGCCAGAGGAAATGAATCGTCAAATAACGGGACGTATTGCAGAATATAACTTTGCTCCAACTCCATTGTCTGAAAAGAACTTGCAAGAGGAAAAAGCGCATGGTAATATCTATGTAACAGGTAATACCGTGATTGATGCACTCCATATGGTAGTTGGGAAACTTAGAACAGATACAGCGCTTTCCAAAGAACAAGATGAGATTCTTCTTCAAGCAGGTTATGATGTTACTCGACTTCAAGCAAATAAGAGACTTGTGTTGATTACAGGTCATCGTCGTGAGAACTTCGGTGATGGTTTCATTCGCATGGTGACAGCCATGAAGGACCTTTCAGAAAAATATCCTAATGTGGATTTCGTTTATCCGATGCATCTCAACCCGAATGTGCGCAAGCCTATTCGTGAGGTGTTTGGTGAAGATTTGACTCGTCCAAACTTTTTCTTCATTGAACCGCTGCAATATTTGGAGTTTGTTCATCTCATGTCAAAAGCTACAATTGTTCTTACCGATTCAGGAGGCATACAGGAAGAAGCGCCAGGCCTTGGCAAGCCCGTTCTCGTGATGCGTGACACAACGGAGCGTCCTGAAGCTTTAGTAAGCGGAACTGTTCATCTTGTGGGTACGGATTACGACAAGATTATGAATGAGGTAAGCATATTGCTTGATGATACAGAGGTATATGAAAAAATGAGTAAGGCTATAAACCCTTATGGTGATGGGAATGCGTGTCATCGTATTACAGATATTCTGGCAGGTAAGGAGACTAACTATTACGATAAGTAGACATTGCAGGTTGCATTATTGTGGGTTGCTAGTCTAATGTTGTACTGGCAAGTTGTCTCACGGTGGTCACAATGAATGCATATTTCGGTAGGATGTATGTTTACTCCGACCGAGATGGGATGATTAAAATACCTTTTTCAGTACATCAGCAATGCCGTTTTCAGCAAAAGGAGATGGGTTGCCAAAATATAGAAGCATTCTAAAAGTCGGGCCAAGTGTATCCAAAAGCATGAGGAAAGCAGTTTTCATATATTCTTAAGTAGGTGTTCAGAATTATTTTAATATATGAAATATTCTAATTAATGACAGATAATTCAGCAAATAACAAACGAATAGCAATTAATACAATCTTGCTGTATATTCGTATGCTTTTCACAATGGTAATATCACTTTATACTTCAAGAGTTATATTGCAGGTGTTAGGAGCAGATGATTTTGGAATCTATAATGTAGTAGGTGGAGTTGTTGTTTTGTTTTCGTTCTTAACGAACGCAATGACATCATCCACCCAAAGATTTCTTAACTATAACTTAGGTTTAAAGAATGAAAGTAAAGTTTCACATATTTTTAATGTATCAATATTGACGCACTTTACAATATTTTTGTTGGTACTTTTATTATCAGAAACTGTAGGGTTATGGTTTGTTATGACACAACTTAACATTCCTGTAGGAAGAGAAACTGCTACTATGTGGGTCTATCAAATGTCTGTTGTTACCACATTGATTGGCATTATGGTCATCCCTTATAGAGCCTCTATAATTGCAGCAGAGAGAATGTCTATTTTTGCGTATGTGTCAATCCTTGAGGTCGCTCTCAAACTTGTGGTTGTGCTCGTACTTTCATATATGTCGTTTGACAACCTTGTGATGTATTCCATTCTCCTAACTTTAGTAGCTCTATTAAATTTTTTCATCTACCAAATAGAATGTAGGCGAAAGTTATCGTTTACAAAATACCATTTTGTTTGGGATAAAAGCCAGTACAAGGAAATGATGTCCTTTTCCAGTTGGTATCTTTTTGGAGGAATGGCAATGGTGGGCGCAAAGCAGGGTATAAATATTTTGATTAACATTTTCTATAATGTAGCAGTCAATGCTGCAGTTGGAGTTGCCAATCAGGTTCGTAATGCCGTTTTTGGTTTTATAACAAGTTTTCAAACAGCCTTTAATCCACAGATTGTTAAACTTTATGCTGCAAAAGATACAGAGCAGCTACTTGCATTGATTTATAGATCTTCGAAGTTTTCATATTATTTGTTGTTTATAATCTCTTTTCCAATACTGCTTTTCTGCAAAGAGATTCTTTCCATTTGGTTAGTTAATGTTCCAGATTATGCAGTTGTATTCACTCAACTTGTAATTATAGCATCATTTACCGAAGCACTATCGGCTCCTTTATGGACAGCCATTGGTGCAACTGGTAAGGTTCAGAAATATCAAATATTAGTTAGTCTAATTGTATTTTTGGACGTGCCATTAGTGTATGTTGCCTTCAAATTAGGAATGCATCCAACGACAGCATTTGTTATAACTTTGATTATCGGTGTACTTGCTTATCTATATCGTTTGTTTTATATCAGAAAATTTGTTCCATATCATATAAGCCAATATATCAAAAAGGTTGTTTTGCCATGTTGTGTGGTAACAGTTCTTTCTATTCCTGTTCCATATATCCTTTATGGATATGGTACGTCCACTATTAATACAATATTGCTTGCTATTGGAACAACTGCCATATCAACAGTAATCACATTGTTTATTGGATTGGACAAGAGTGAAAAAAAAATTGTAAAATCAATATTTAATAAAATGCTTAAGAAGATTTCATGAAAATAGGAATTTTAACATATCATTTCGTTTCCAATTTTGGAGCAAATCTTCAGACATTATCAACTTTTGGATATTTCCAAAATGTAGGGCATGACCCCATTATAATAAACTGGGTTCCAGAAGATTTGGAAAAGTATTATGAAAAGGTCGTTCCTATAGAACAAAATGTAGCTTTTCATCAGTTTGCTAAAGACAGATATTCGAGTATAACGAAAGTTTGTCGTAATAGTTTGGATATTGCAAGGACGATAGAAGATGAAAACATTGAACTTGTAGTGATTGGAAGTGATGCAGTTTTGACATACATACCAATTGTTTGTCGTTTCCATCTTACAAGGAGAGGTTTTGTTTATAAAAAGCCATGTATAGATTCCGATTTTCCAAATGCCTTTTGGGGGGATTTCGTTGAATATCTCGGCAAATCAGTGAAACTTGTCGTTATGTCTGGTTCAGCCCAGAATACAAATTATCCAAAGATACTGTTCAAGAAGTCTCAGTTTAAGGAAGCAATAGATAGATTCTCGTACTTCTCAGTGCGTGATGTGTGGACACAGAGCATGATACAGAAGTTGAGCAATGGGAAGTTGACTCCAGTTATAACCCCAGATCCTGTTTTTGCGTTTAATCAAAATGTAAAGACACAGTTTTCCAAGGAATATATCATGGAGAAATTTGGACTTGATGAGAATTATGTATTGGTTTCTGTTGATCATGAATCAATATCTGCAGAGTGGGAAAAACAAGTTGAAGTTGAATTCGCTAAAAAAAACTTTACTGTTTATAAGCTGCCTCAAGCAAATAAACCAGCAAAGCATGTATTGTCTCATAGGATTAAATTCCCTATTGACCCTATGGAGTGGTATTGCTTGATAAAATTTTCCAAAGGATATGTTGGCGAACTTATGCATCCTGTTTTGTGTTCTTTGCATAATTCTATTCCACTATATGTGATTGATACTTATGGATTTACCAAGAAAAGAGAACCTTATGGTATTAACCCTTTATCGAGTAAGACTTACCAGATTATTAGTAGGTTTGGGTTGTTGGATAACTATTGCAATGTTAATCTCCCTTCAAGTATTGCTACACCAGTTGAAGTAGTATCTAGTGTGCTAGGTTTTAATAAAGAAATGTGTACTCTAAAAGCAAATCAAATGCTTGGTGATTATAATAACATGATGAATAATATACTTATGGTATAATCGTATGAAAAGAATAGTATATATAGCTCCTCACTCTTTTCCTATAAAGAGTTCGGAATCTATTTGTAACTCGAAGGTTGCTTATGTGTTGGCATCTATGGGTTATCAGATTGATGTTTTTGCTTGTTCAGATTCTTCTACATATCCCAAAGACTCAAAGATAGATCAGTTCCTGCAGGAAGTTCCCAATATGAGAATTTTTACAGTAAGGCCTTCGAAAAAGAACTTTTATAGAACAGCATCTATCACCTCCAATCTTAAATGTGTTCCGCATAACCTCAAAGTATTTTTTAAAACAGGCTTTTACTATAATGGTATCTCAACTCCTTTTGCGGTTCTACAAGCCATTGAGAATCTCATCAAGAGCGAAGGTGGATTTCATTATGATGTTATGATTACAAGGGGATTTCTGACAGATGTCGTAGGTATAACTTTGAAGAAGAAATATGGTGTCACTTGGATTGCAAACTGGAACGACCCATTCCCTTTGAAACGCTTTCCTGCTCCATACGGTCAAGGTTATGATGCTAAGTTACCATTTTTTGAGAATAGGGTTTATGAAGCTATTCAAAAATATGCGGATATACACACGTTTCCAAGTTCTCGACTCAGAGATTATATGCTCAAGTGTTTTACACATGTTAAGAAGGAGAATACAAGAGTCATCCATCACATGGCACATTCAGAATTAACGCAATTCTTTAATAAAAAAAATGCCAGTGAATCTATTCTTAAAATTGTAAGTTGTGGAAGTGTAGGTGTACCAAGAAAACCAGAGGTGTTTTTAAAAGCCTTATCAATAGCATTGAAAGAAGTTAATGTGAAATTGAAGCTATTTTTTGTTGGCTTTTATAGTGATAGCTTGAAAAGCCTTTCCAAAGAGTTGAGACTTTCAGATATTGTTGAGTTTATACCTCCAAAGAGATACTCCGAATGTATGGACTTAATATCCTCTTGTGATGTTTCTTTAATTATTGAAACTACTTGTGAAGAGGGCATATACCTTCCTACTAAATGTGTTGATGCCTTTCAATGTAGCAAACCTATCTTCTGCGTAAGTCCCAAAATTGGTACACTGAGGGATATTGTTGAAAAATTTCACGTAGGTTATATTTCTGATATTGATAACATTGACGATGTTGTTTCCCAAACAAAAAGAATGTTAAATGACCATTTACAGCACCAATTGCCTGTTGCAAATAAAAAGATAGCTCCAGTATTTTTTGAAGAGTATATAGCTGAACAATTTGCAGAATTATTGAAATAATTACAATACATTTGGTTAGATATTATGAAGTTGTTAAGGGCCGTAGTATTCATATTCCTACTAATAGGATTGTTTTATTTGGAGGCATCAAGAATGTTTGTTGTTGAAACATCTATCCACTTCTCTATTCTGTATCCTATAGGTGTGCTCTTATGTTCTTTATTTATTGTTAAATCAGGAGGTGTTTTTTTAGATAGAAACAATAGAGGAATACTATTACTTGTGGTTTGGTTATATATCATAACCTTATTGCATAGTGTTTTTACTCCATTGCCAGCAAAGTACTGTTATGTAACATTGATTTTACCTTCTATATGTTTGTACTTACCACAAAAGCTGTTGAATAGTAACTTTAATCAGAAATATTTTGATAGAGGTAATATTGTAGTCTTTGTATTGTTGCTATTCTATTATTTTCATAATTATCAAAACAATATTTTTATTGATATAGATAGTCAAAATAACTCTGCTTACACAGTGCTGTTTTTTGCTCCAATCTTATTATGCATAAACAATAAGTATATCAGGTATGTTGTTTTGTTTTTGACAGGTATCGCATTGTTCTTTTCGCTTAAGCGTTCAGGTATTGCTGCTTTTTCTCTTGGTCTTGTTGCTTTTCTGTATTTTACGATTAAAACTTCAATTACTCAAAAGAACAAGTTTATTTATTTAATTTTTATCTGCATTTGTTTGTATAGTTCTTTAGTTCTTTTACAGAGCATTTTAGGAGAACGAGCTGATTTGTTGTCGAATAGATTTACTCAATTAGATGATAGTGGTTCTGGACGTGACGAAATTTATAAAGCAACTTGGAAATTGATAGGAGAAAACAGCATTATGGATTTTGTCATAGGTCATGGTTATGGAGGAGTATTAAAAAATTCGCCTTTAGCTTGTTCTGCACATAATGATTATTTGGAGTTCTTGTATGATTATGGTGTGATAGGGCTGGCTTTATTACTCTCTTTTATGCTAAAATTCGGGCGATTAGTTATTGGTTTGATACGAAAAAAGTCAAACTATGCAGCTCCTGCAGCTTTTACATTTGTAGTTGTTTTGATAAATTCTTGCTTTTCACATGTTTTTTACTATGAGTGGTATTTGTTACTTATTGCAATATTTTGGGGATATTTAAATTGGAATGTAAAAAAAGAAAGTGTAGTTGGTCAATAGAAATTGTCTAATATTCAATTTAAATTTTGTAGTCTAATCTCTCTTAGTTAAATGTTTTCTTAATCAGAGGTTTTTGTCTTTCTCATATTCTTAAATCTGATGAGTAATCGTTTACTCATATTTAATCGTCGGTATTGTCCAAGTGGAGTTTGAACCAATCGTGCGTTAGTTTATGCAAGAGAAGAGGGGCAGAATTAGAGCTTAATCTGAAGATCTATTATCAAATAAGTAATGGAAGAAGAATCAAACCTAGTATCAATATACCAAGAGTGAAGGTTGTTAACCTATGGGAGAATGATGGCTGGTTTGCAGGAAAGTTTAGATTTATATCATTCGTCAAGAATCTATCCCGATTTAAGAAGGAAGTGAAAGTTGGTGGTTGGGTATATCAGTATGGAATGATGGATTATCTGTCTTTGAATATTTGTGTAGTATTTATTGCTATTTTATTATTAGTATGCATTTATGCAAAATTGTGATATATTTTATCTATTGACCAAATAACCATTGAATAGCATAATAGGGTCTAAACAGTATACCCTCTTTCTTCTTGTTCTTGATAAAAGTGGTGATATTTTACGATTTTATGGCCCACTTAATGAATCGGGGGCTTAGGTGTTGTGCTGTATTGCTTTGTACTCAAAAATTTAATTTTAAGAGCTGGAGAACTTTGATTATCTTACTTTCAGGAGTTTTGTTTATGTTTTTGTTCTTTTTGGCTCTTGTAATTGGATATGGTGTTGTGTACTTGGTCTTTCTAAGAAAAAAAATGATAGCTGTTCTCTTTACGATATGTTTTACATTGTTTTATGTTCAGACAAAAGAAGCCCCTGTATTGTATAATATATTGTGGCAACGTTTTGAATGGGATGAGACAAATCATAAATTTAAGGAGGATAATAGGAAAAATGATGCGGTTGATAAGTTCTATGATGAACTGAAAAAAAGCTTTTTGGTTTGGTTCTCCAAAATCCGAAGTAGAAAGGTTTTAGAAACTAGTAGGGGAGACATCTTCATATAAAGTAATTGTACTTAATAGTGGCATGATTTTCCTTGTTTTATATTTATTGTTTTTGTGATATTAGCTAAAAAACATAAAATAAATAATAAGGCTTTTATACTTGTGGCTAATACCTATTAACGTCCTAACATCTATAGTGTAGTTATGATATTCATCTACTCATGTTTTGCGCTGGGGACTTGATAATCTGATAGAAGACAAAAATAAACTTAAAAAGAAAAAGTGTCTAATATGAAAAAAAGAATACTATATCTCTCAGCACTGTCATCTCAACGATTGATAGATGGACTTTATCAGCAAAATAAGGTAGATCCTGGATTTGCGGTTCAAAAGTTTAACAGGTTGCTGGTTAGTGGTCTAATAGAGAATTTAGTAGAAGTGACGGTATTGTCAGCTCCTCCAGTAGGAAGGCATAACTCTTCAAAAGTCCTTTGGCACAGGCTACGAGAGACAGAGAAAGAAATCACATACAGTTACCTCAACTTCATTAATTTTTCAGGATTACGTCAGATTTGCTTGGTTGTTGAAGCTTTCTTTAAGACACTTTTTTGGTCAATAGGAAAGAAAAAGACTGAGAGTGCAGTTGTATGTGATGTATTAAATGCGAGTATTTGTGTAGCTGCTATTATGGCTTGCAAGATAACTGGAATTCAGAGTTTGGGAGTGATGACGGATATGCCAGGATTGATGGTTCGTTTTGAACGTGAGCAGAGGTTACCGTGGAGAACTCGTATAGCTACAGGTATTATCAAGTGGTGCTTGAATAATTTTAAGAAATATGTATTTCTTACAGAAGCGATGAATGTAGTAAATGAACGTAAGCGCCCTTATATTGTAATGGAAGGAATGAGTGATCGTTTTATGGCTACGTATAAAAGACCTTTTGAAGCAAAGGATATCAAAGTTGTAATGTATGCCGGTGGGCTACATGAGCGTTATGGCCTTAAAAAGCTTACGGAGGCATTTATGATGCTTCCTCAAGAGAATTTTCGTTTGAAATTATTCGGGTCAGGTCCTTTCGTTGAAAAACTAAAAACAAAATATACAAAGAAGGATTCACGTATTCAATATATGGGAGTTGCTCCGAATGCAGAAGTGGTGGCTGCAGAATTAGATGCTTCTTTGCTTGTTAATCCACGTCCTACTCATGAGGAGTTTACGAAGTATTCTTTTCCTTCAAAGAATATTGAATATATGGCTTCCGGTACACCTCTACTCACTACTAAACTACCAGGAATGCCAAAGGAATACTATCCATATGTCTTTTTGATAGAAAATGAGTCTGTTGAAGGTTATGCAAAGGCACTAGAAAGAGTATTAGCTCAGTCAGATGAAGAACTCTATGTATTTGGAGAAAAAGCGAAAGATTTTGTTCTTGAAAAGAAAAATAGTTTTGAACAGGCGAAACGTGTAATTGAACTTATTAAGCTATGAAGATACTGATAATCGGTCCGGGAAAAATGAAATATATGCCATATATCCATTTCTACTTGGACAATATAAATTGGAAAGCACATGATATGCATGTGGCTTATTGGAATCGTGATGAAAAAGACGAGAACTTGTCCCAATTCGAGGGTTTACATTTGCATGAATTCAAAAGATTCATGGTAAATGATGCTCCATTGAAAACAAAACTTTGTCTTTTCTATTCTTTTCGCAGGTTCTGTGTAAAGCTCATAAAAAAACACGATTTTGACTGCTTAATAGTGTTACATTCTATACCAGGAGTTGTTCTTTACGATTGGTTGGTGAAACGATATGGGGGCAAATATATCTTTGACTATCGTGACTCGACATATGAACCTCGTGTAAAGTTCTTCAAAAGAGCTGTCGGCAATATTATCAGATGCTCTCGGATAACTTTTACAAGCAGTGATGGTTTTAGAGAATATTTCCCTAAAGACTGTAAAGACAAGATTATCACATCACACAATCTTTTGGAAGATTCTCTAAAACATAGAGAGTATAAGAGAATATGCTCCGAGAAGATTCGTATAGCTTTTTGGGGATTTATACGTCATGCAGAGTTGAATAAGTTTCTTATAGACAGAATAGGAAATGACGAACGTTTTGAATTGCATTATTATGGACGTGAACAGATAGATGCCTATACTCTCAAGGAGTATGTACGTATTAATACTTACAGTAATATTTTCTTTCATGGTGAATACAAACCAGAAGATCGTTATGAGTTTGCAAAAAAAACAGATATAATTCATAATATATATCTGGATGATAATATGTTACGTGCTATGGGCAATAAATACTATGATGGGGTTATTTTCAGAATTCCTCAGATTTGTTTTCCGGGTTCGCAGATGGCAAGGATGAGTAATGATGCCCAAATAGGCATATCATTGGATCCAAGAGATTCTGGGTTTTGTGATACGCTATGCAATTACTATAATCAGATTGATAAAGTTTCTTTTAATCGATTTTGTGATGTTGAATTAAATCGTATATTGCTTGAGTACAACCGAGGGTGTGAAATCATTTCTGGAATCTTTTCAAATAGCTTATAAAAAAGATAAAAGATAATTCAAGGTATATATCAGCTATTTTCTATTTCTGTTTGATTGAGAAAGTTAGTGACGAAATGACAATAAATAATCAATATGAAACTATTATTCATGCTCAACAGTGGGTTCGATACATATGGACCATCATTGCATCTTTACAAAGCTTTATTTGAAGATTTACTCAAAGCTGGGCATACGATTCATTTGCTTGAAAGTGTATCTACCCGCAAAGATCCGGTTATTCCTGATAGTATTGAGAAACACCCAAATTTTTCTTATGAACTGATTCCTCTCACTATAGCGAAGAAGAACCAGTTTGTGAAGCGTTATCTGTCAGGAGTTCTATATAGCTTTAGAGCGAAAAAGTACTTGAAACGTTGTAAAGGAAAGTTTGATGTTGTTCATGTTCAATCATGTCCTTGGGCTCCTTTCTTGGTGTCAATAGTGAAGAACATTCTTAAGATTCCTACAGTATTCAATGTGCAGGATATGTTCCCTGGGAGTTCTATCGCAAGTGGTGTGATGCCTCAGAAATGGATGCAGCAGTTCTTTTATAGATTCCAAAGAGTGGCTTATAAGAATGCTGATATTATTACAGTAATTTCAGATGATATGAAGACTAGAGTTGTTACTCAAGGTGTACCGGAAAATAAGGTGCGAGTGATTGTAAATTGGTATGATGATAGTTTTGTTAAAGAAATTCCTTGGGAGGAGAATGAATTTGTTAAGAAATATAATATGAGTCCGGATATATTTTATGTACAGTATGCCGGAACCATGGGGTTTGTCTTTGACTATAAAATGGTACTCAAGGTAGCTGAGAACTTGAAAGAATATAAAGATGTTATATTTCAGATGATAGGTTTTGGCAGCCAGTATGATCAGTTCATTGCGGAGGCAAAGGAGCGGAGACTTGATAATATTGTGTTCTATCCGTTAGAACCTCAACCTATGGTACCACACGTATATAGTGCTTGTTCTATTTGTTTTATCCCATTGAAACGAGATATTATTGGAAATTCAGTTCCAAGTAAGGCTGGACTTTTAATGTCTTGCCGTCGTGTGATTGTCAATTCAGTAGATGAATGGTCGGATTACTATAAGATGTTTGAACGTGAGGATATGGGGATTTCAGCATCTAATCTTGATTCAGATGCAGTAACTGCTGCTATCCTCAAACTCTACAACAATAGAACCCTTATTGAACACTTTGCTAATAACGCACAGTCTTATGGAAAGGCATATTATTCAAGAACAGTAAATACAAAACTCTATAATGACTTATATGTGGAAATGGGAAATTGGGGAAAATGAAAAAAGTAATTACATACGGTACATATGACCTTCTTCATGAGGGGCATCTCAATCTTCTCCATCGTGCAAAGGAACTTGGAGATTATCTAATAGTAGGTGTTACCAGCGACAGTTTCGACAGAGGGCGAGGTAAACTAAACGTGCGCAACAATGTATTGGAACGTGTAGAAGCAGTTAAGGCGACTGGATATGCTGATGAAGTAATCATTGAGGATTATCTTGGGCAGAAGATTGACGATATTCAGCGTTATAATGTGGATATTTTTGCTATTGGTTCAGATTGGGTAGGGAAGTTTGATTATTTAAATGAGTATTGCAAGGTGATCTATCTTCCTAGAACCGAAGGCATATCTTCTACTATGCTTCGTGAGCAGACCGAGGAGGTCTATCGCATTGGTATCGTTGGCTCTGGACGTATTGCAAGACGATTTGTACCTGAGACAAAGGTGGTTAATAGCGTAAAAGCGACTGCGGTCTTTGATCCGAATAAGGAGAGTGCTGATGCATTTGCTGCACAATTTGGAGTGAAGGCTTATTTTGATAAGTATGAGGAGTTTTTAGAAAATGTCGATGCTGTGTATGTAGCATCTCCACATTTGACTCATTACGATTACACAAAGCAGTCGCTTTATGCAGGTAAGCATGTACTCTGTGAAATCCCTTTCATGTTGTCTGCTGCTCAGGCTTATGAACTTTATGATTATGCTGAAATTAATAATCTTGTGCTTCTTGAGGCCAGCAAAACTGCTTTTTGTCCTTCATTCAATCATCTTGTGACTCTCGTGAAGAGTGGTGTGATTGGAGATGTAGTAGATGTGAAGACTTCTCTCTCCAAAATGGTTTCTGCACCTACTCGGGAATTGGATGTAGTCCAGGCGGGTGGAGCTATGAATGAGCATGCTCCTCTTGCTTTGATGGCAATTATTAAACTTCTCGGAAAAGAGTACTCTGATTTTGATTTCCATTCAAAGGTTGAAAATGGGGTAGATGTATATACGAAGGTTGTATTGAATTATCCACATGCTACATCCTCTGCAACATTGGGTATCGGTGTGAAGACAGAGGGCAACATGGTGATTTCGGGAACCAAGGGGTATGTGTATGTTCCTGCTCCATGGTGGTTGACTTCTTTCTTTGAGGTTCGTTATGAGGATCAGGCTAAGAACAAGAAGTTTTTCTATAGCTATGACGGTGATGGTCTCCGTTATGAAATACAGGAATTCATGTCAATGATTGTGAACCATCGTAAGAGTTCGTATAAGCTTCGTAGGAGGGATAGTGTGACTGTTGCTGAGATAATTGAGAAGTTTAATCTAAGAGAAAATTATAAGGAGATATGACAATGAAATATGCAGTAGTGACTGGTGGTACTTCTGGGATGGGATTGGGAGTCGCCAAAATGCTCCTTAGTAAAGGATATTATGTATTTGCAACTTACGTAGGTTCTGATTTTACAGAGAAAATTGAAAACTTTGAAGCTCTTAAAATCGACCAGACAAATCGAATAGAGGTGTATAAATTTATTGATTATGTAAAGAGTAAGACTGACCATTTAGATTGTTTGCACTGCAATGCGGGTATATCTATTCGTAAGTCTTTCACGGAGTACGAGGATAAAGATTGGGATGCGATGATGGAAGTAGCTGTAAATTCTCATTATATTATATGTCGTGAATTCTTTCCAATCATTCCTCCAGGAAGCCGTATTCTCTTTACTGGTTCACAAATGGGAGTTGACCCTCATGCAATGGTGTTGGCTTATGGTGTTACTAAGTCTGCGGTTCACGCTCTTTGCAAGAATCTTGTGAAGGAATTTGAAGGTACAGGAACTACGATTAACACTGTTGTTCCTGGATTTGTGGAAACTCCTTGGCAAAAGGAAAAGCCAGAAGATATCAAACAGAATATTTACAAGAAAACAGCCATACATCGTTTTGCTACTATTGATGAGATTGTAGATGCATTCCGTTTTTGTATTGACAATCCTTTTGTAAATGGTAGTTTAATCGAAGTGAATGGTGGGTATAACTATAAGTAATTCGATATGGCGGAACAAAAAATGCATGGTTTCCGTGCAAGATTAGACTATATATTAAAGCATAATTATGCTATAAATCGTATATTTAATTGGACGGCTAGTTCTTTTATGAAAGTATGGGGATATTTTATACCTTTGGATGATGAGATGATAATTTTCAGTGGACACACAAGAAGGTATAATGATAGTCCTCGTACTCTTTACGAATATATGTTAGCTCATCCGAAAAAGTTTGGTCGATATAAGTGTGTGTGGGCTCTTGAAGATCCGGAGAATGTAGATATCCCGGGGAATCCAATTAAAGTAAAATCTGATACTCCTAAGTACTTTAAATATACTTTGAAAGCAAAATATTGGGTGACATGCGTAAATATAGAACGAAGTCTTCACTACAAGAAGAGAAAATGTCGGTATCTCAATACATGGCATGGGACTGCATTTAAGCATATAGGTAATGATGCTGGTGTTAGAAAGGATTTTGACTTTAGCAGTGTAGATTATTTTTGCTACGCCAGCGAGTATGAAAAAAAAATATATATGAATGCTTTCAGGACTCGAGAAGATGCAATGATACCAACCGGACTTCCTCGTAATGATGAACTTTATCATGTAACTCCTAATGAAATAGGCAGTCTTAAAGATAAGTTGGGATTACCACGAGACAAAAAGATAATATTATATGCACCAACATGGCGTGAGAGTACAGATAACGGGAAGACTTGTGCTATCAAACCACCTATTAATATAAAGAAATGGGAAACAGAGTTAAAAGATAATTATATAATTCTTTTCCGTATGCATGCTTATACTAATCAATTATTGGGGCTTGAATTTAATGATACTATTCGTGATTATTCAGCATATCCTAATGTGAACGATTTATTCAAAGTTGCGGATATTCTTATATCTGACTATTCCGCATCAATGTCTGACTATGCTATTTTAGAACGTCCGGTCCTCTGCTTTACTTACGATTATGAACAGTATCGCGATGAAAGGGGGCTTTATCTGGATTTCGATAAAGATATGCCAAGTGGGATATTGAGAACTGAAGATGATGTGTTGAAATATATCAAGAATATGGATTACGAAAAAGAGTGTGAAAAGACTCGTATAATGATTAAAGAAAAACTGATACATTTGGGAGGGCATGCTACTGAGATGTGTTTGGTGAAATTGTTTGAAAAGTAAATGGAAGAATTATTATTTACGGGTGGTACGGGGTTCTTGGGTAAGAACATAGGGTCAGTTCTGGATAAAATGTATAATGTTACCACATGTGGTATTACTTCACATGATGATATAAAAGCTAATTTGGCTAAAGATGTACCTGATTTGCCTCATCATTATGATGTAGTGTTACATGCTTGTGGTAAGGCTCATGTGGTGCCTAAAACTGAAGCTGAGAAACAGCTATTCTTTGATATAAACTATATCGGTACAATTCATTTGTGTAATGCACTAGAAAAGGTGGGTACACCTAAGGCTCTTGTTTTTATTAGTACTGTGGCCGTATATGGTTGTGAATTTGGTGAACTGATCACCGAAGAACATTCGCTGGATGGTGATACTCCATATGCTAAAAGTAAGATTTTGGCCGAGGAATATCTGACTAAATGGTGTAAGATGCATAATGTTATTCTCGGAATCCTTCGTCCTTCACTTCTTGCAGGTAAAGGTGCTCCAGGTAATTTGGGTGCTATGGTAAATGGTGTGAAGAAAGGGTATTATCTGAATATTGCCGGAGGCAGGGCCGTGAAAAGTATTTTAATGGCAGAAGATATTGCTCGTATCATGCCTGCTTTGGTTAAGAAAGGAGGTGTATATAATGTATGTGATACATTTCAGCCAACATTTGGCCAAATTAGTGAATCGGTAGCAAATCAATTGGGTAAGAGGAAACCTATGAGTATTCCGATGTGGATGGCTAAATGTATGGCTTTTGTCGGTGATTTTTTAGGTTCTAAAGTTCCTATCAATAGCTATAAATTAGAAAAGATGACCAAGAACCTTACATTTAGTAATGAAAAGGCACGTAGGGAACTTGATTGGGAACCGCTGGATGTACTAACAAATTATAAAATCTGAAGTGAAAAAGGAAACAAAATTTTATTTCGTCTTATTCATAAAGCATCTCTTTTGAGATTTTTGATGACTATAATCTTCAAAATGTACCTATAATTATAGACAAAAACATTTTATTAAATTCAGACATAACTATTCCTATGACAACATATATTATTGTTTTTATTTTACTTCTCGTTACAGAACTAGCCTATTTTCATCTTGCGGAGAAATGTAATATCATAGACAAACCCAATGAACGCTCATCACATTCTACTATTGTATTGCGCGGTGGAGGTATAATCTTCTTGATCGGTGTATGGATCTGGGGTGCTTTCTTCGGATTTCAATATCTTTGGTTTCTGGTAGGCTTGACACTTGTAGCAGGCATTAGTTTTGTAGATGACATCCATTCATTACCGGACTCTGTAAGGTTAGTCGCTCAATTTTCAGCTGCCACAATGGCGTTTTATCAGCTCGGTATATTACATTGGTCAATGTGGTGGATAATACTGTTGGCACTAATAGTATATGTTGGTGCCACGAATGTAATAAACTTCATGGATGGAATCAATGGCATCACAGCGGGATATTCTTTGGTTGTATTGGTTTCGTTGGCCCTAGTGAATATGAATGGTATTTTTGTAGAACAGAGTTTGATCATATCAACGATTCTAGCTTCATTGGTGTTTTGTATTTTCAATTTCCGCCCAAAAGGAAAGGCTAAATGTTTTGCTGGGGATGTTGGCTCTATTGGTATTGCCTTTATCATTCTGTTTCTGTTGGGCAATATGATAATTAAGACCACAGATATTACTTGGTTGATATTTTTATTAGTATATGGAGTAGATGGATGCTTGACAATTATTCATCGTATTATGCTGCATGAGAATCTGGGTGAGGCTCATCGTAAGCATGCTTATCAGATTATGGCTAATGAATTAAAGATTGGACATGTAAAGGTGACATCTCTGTATATGATTATGCAGTTATTGATTTCTCTTGGATTTATCTATCTCTGTCCCAATACAGTGCTTGCTCATTGGCTGTATATGGTTACTACATTGGCTGTATTGGCTATTGCTTACATCTTGTTTATGAAAAAATACTACCATTT
>ERZ773138.1608-NODE-1608-length-20376-cov-4.542690_pt1 | contig 20376 bp, 10 predicted proteins | sample MGYA00511114_ERZ773138 | MGnify/ENA primary metagenome ERZ773138 (study PRJEB29015, sample SAMEA2737805) | human gut metagenome | biome: human gut; feature: human-associated habitat; material: faeces | place: China | collected 2012 ...
ACCCGGACCATTCAGATGTACCTGTTCCAACCACCCTAGTTTCTCACGATGCGGACAATCCGTAAACACAGATTGCATATTGCTGCGAACCGCTTTCTCGATCAATCGATGGGCAGCATTAAATATCCGGTTGGATGATTCGAAAGTGGAAACTTTTCTAGCTGAATTATAGACGAAACAGGATTGAATATTTTTCAATACAGGCAATTTCTGCGGATTCTTCTGTCCTTTTAAGACAGCACCCTCTACCTGGATATATCTAAAACCGTAATAAGAGAAACGAGGGTGCCAGGTTTCATCACCTTCCCCTTTCAGAGTGTATTCGTAATAGTGCTGACGCCCCGTTTGACGCTGATTGCAAGCACCTTCATCCGTTAATGCTTCGGCTACAATCAAAGTCACTTTCTGTCCACGTTTACCACGTACTGTTATTTCCGGAAAGCCAGCCAGATTCTGTCCCATATCCAATACAAAAGCAGAAGGATCGACTGTTCTTTTGGTCGATATGGAAGCCGATGCTATTTGTTCCGCATTTAGTTTAGTTACCTTTTGAATATCACAGCGTTCCATGATTTTCACCGGAGCTGCCATCTGTGGACGAAGTACTCCTTTAGGAGCTTCCTGTACGACTACCGGACGCCAGTGACTGTCATCAAAGCCAATCTGATTCCATCCTTTCTGTTCACGACGCGCATCATAATCTTCCCCTCCATATATGCAATTGAAGGTTACCGGACTAAAATCATATTTCCAGTTATTATCGGAATGAACCGTTGTACATGTTCCATCTTCGTAGTTAATAACCAGCTCAAATAAAAGTGTGGGAGGACCAAAGCTGATCTGTAATTTGCGATAACGTCCCCCCTGCACATTATAGAATCCATTCCCCAATAAGATTCCTACGACATTTTCACCACGCCGCAATTGTTCCGTTACATCGTATGTGTTATAGTAAACAGTTTTATCATAATCACTCCACAGTGGAGCAAATTCACTGTTGCCTACTTTCTTGCCATTCAAAGAGAATTCATAGAATCCCAAACCACAAACGTATGCGGTTGCCTCCACTATTTTCTTGCCCGGTTTACGATTTGTACCCCCTTCTGTCGCATCTCCTACCTGGAATGTTCTTCTCAAACAAATACTTTTCTTTGCCAAAGTGTCCACTGCTTCCCAAGCTGCTTTCACTTCCGGTTTCTTCAACTCTCCACCGTGGAACTTACGCCCTTCCGGTAAATGAGCATTTTGTCGGGTAATAGCTCCAATCCACTGCCCAGAAGATAACCTTTCGGGTACTGCCCGGAATTTCGCTTCACTGCTCCACTCGGAAGGTGTATCTGTCTCATCCCAAACACGAACGCGCCAACTATAATTAAATGAGTTATCAGGACGTATATCTGCCCCCTTTGTAGAAACTAACTGGCTCTGCGAAGAATAAACCTTCCCACTATTCCAAACGGAACGCCCTGTAAAAGCTTCCCGAATATCAATCTCATAGGCAGATTGTCGTGTCCCATTCTCCGGCGATTCCATCACCCAGCCCAAACGGGGTGAACCTTCGACCACTACCAGTCCCTCCTGCATCTCACAGGTAAGACGACTGATGGTTATATTCTTTGCCTGTACAAAACAAGACAAACAAATTAGCAATGAAAGAAGAATCTTTTTGAATTTCATTTTTCAAGTATCTTTTATTTGTTCGAATTTAAGAGGCACCACGGATTACACAGATTCACACAGATTAAATAAATATGTATATCAATACCCTAATTCACTATGGGGATTCAACGAAAATGAAAATAATCTGTGTGAATCTGTGTAATCTGTGGTGAACTCTAAATTATCATTTGAGTGCATTTTCACAAACGATTTTTGTCAAGGTATCCGCCTGCCCTACTTCCTTACCATCTACAAAAATGCGTAATCCTTTTCCGCAATGATAACGATCACCATTCTTATCCCAAAGAATCGTCAGATTATGACCGTGATATAATACATTATCCAAACAGAACCACTCCCACTTGTCGGCAGGAATTAAGGGGTTCACTTCAATCGTATTATCCAAACGCGGACGAAGCCCGATCAATCCTGTAATTATCAGGTCGTTGAAAGTAGAATGGTTATAATAACGGCTACGTTCCTGATCTCCTTTCAGCCAATAACCGGTCACCTCATCCAAATATTCACCAATATAGGGACGCCCACGATGATACTGTGATTCCACATACAATTCCATCTGACGGAAATATACACTGTCAGACAATACAGTCTGCGGATAATTATTCATAAAGTTAGCCATTGCTGTCAATGTCTGTGCGGAAGCAAACGGCCAGATAGCACCGTCCCACTCACACTTGCCTACTCCACGTGTACGAAATTCCGGATGACGACGTTCTGCGGTTGTCAGTCCATAAGGAGCAGAAAAGCCTTTTTCATCCATAATTTCCTTCCAGGTAATTTCATACTTTTGGGCGGTATCCGGCAGGTTGAAATACCAGGGAATATATCCGATTGCTTCACGCACATTCGCAGAAGAGTCCGTACGCATCGTCTCAAAAAACTGATGACGTGTATTCCACAATTCATTTTCTACCAGATTTTTCAGAGTATCTGCTCTCATGCCATATTTCATAGCCATCCCCTCATCACCGGAAAGAATTCCTATACATGAAAGTGCTTTGGCATTGCCATACATATAGCTATTGATTGTCGGCCGGGCATATTTCTTCTTCCGTCCGCCACTGATTGATTCTTCCATACCATCCTGTACGTCACCCTGCCAATACAATCCGTTCTTCAAACGGTTCGTACGTTCCCAACGCTGGTATTCGGTTTCCAGATCTTTCTTCATATCCAGCAGATAGTCCTTATCACCATCTACCATGTAACGAGCCAAAACAGCATCTGCGTTCCATGAGCTGAACTTATCCATTTTCTTCATCGGACCGCCATCATTGCCACGATACCATGTATGAATAATCTGATCCAAATATTTCGGATCACGCAACCAACGGCTTTCATAAATGTGATGTCCAATTGCACAAGCAATCAAATTATATTTATCTGAATAAGAACGCTGAACGAGGAACTCGGTCATGCCATAGCCAACAGGAGTCTCCTTGATATGCTTACGGATTGACCACCAACGATAATAATACATTTCTTCAAAGTTATGTTGCGGACACTCGAACAAAGGAATATTTTCCTCCATCCATTCCGAAGCCTTTGCATTGGGAATTGCCTGAACAATATTTTCGTCTTCCATACCGTTGAAATAGTCTGCATAATGACTGAAGTCAGCATACTTTAAAAAAGCAGAAGACGCATCCTTATCTGTAGAAGATGTTTTCACATTGGCAATGCCATATTCAGCCAATGGATCTTGTGCACCTGCATTCGGCAAATCATAAGTCTGGTCGGCAGGAGTATCTACAGTCGGGAATGTACGAGGTACGCCAGTACGGAATACGATTCGCTCCACAGCAGCCACGGGCGCATAGAACATACGCAACCCTACTCTCTTACCATCTACATATACTTGAATATTACGATCAACAGTAGAAAGGACTGCTTCTACATGATAAACCTTTCCTGCTTCATATTTCATCATATTTGCAAACCGGGAGCCGCCTTTCAATCGGAAAATGCCATCATCAGTAAGTTCCATACGAGAACAGGCTATTCCATTCTCATCCAGAAATTCAATCTGGAGTGTGCCTTTATTATTCTGGCCGGCTTTCAAATCAAATGATACTTTCAATTCTTTAGAAGCCGGAATTTTACGTTCCACTTTGGCATAATCAAACGGATCTTTATCCTGCAACTTCAACCATTGATCCTCCAAAGAAACAGGAGCCCAAACCGGAGAATAAATATTCCAGTCAGTCAGTTCCGCAATTGATTTATTTTTTGAGAAATCATCATCCGCATGTGCTGAAGCATTTATTTCCACCGGGACAGGAATACGAGAAATCCACATATCTTCCTTGTTCACACTGTAAGAAACCCACAAATCACCATCAGCAGGCACTCCATTGCCTTCCTGAATACCACGCGGATATTGAGGACCGTATGATTTATAATTTCCTCCATAACGCATGGGAGTGATTTCGCCATGTACCAAATTCAATGTCGTATATTCCAATCCATCTTTACTCAAAGATATAGCCAGCGGCCAACGAAATTCCGACGGATTATATACAGTAGCGTATGTACCATCACTTAAACGCTGTCCCCAAATTTTCGCGTTGCTGTTGACGAAACCTTTTGCACGAAGCACAGGCTCTGCCCAGGTATGTCCGCCATCCTCACTGATAGAGGTAAGCGCATGTTTCCAAAGACTGGCAATACGTCCATCCGGCAATGTATAACAATTGAATGCTTTGTATCCTTTCTTCAGCGGGAGAATAGGATCTTCACGGTCGGCTTCTTCCACCCACTGCATCATATACAGCGGATTGTCGAGAATTTCCTGGCAAGCCCTCACAAACTCACGATCCTTGCTTTTCTTAAAATACGGATAATCAGTATTCTTTTCATTAAATCCATGATTATAATAAATGAAATAGATCGGTCCGTAAGAACCGTCTTTCTTTATTTCACGAACCACCCGACCAATACCGTTTCCATCATTGGGATCATCCTTTTTATCCAAAGCAACTCCGTAATTTCCCATTGTAATCAGCTTGCCGGATTTAGAGACATAGAATCCGACACGCTGGTGCATAATGGCAATCAGATCTTTGGCCTGTACACCCGGACGAGATTCTTTGGTGTATCCATCGGGAACTTTATAAGGAGGAAACACTATTTCCGGATTTGTCCAGCGATATCCATCCTTCGAAGTCATCAGAAAAGTCTGTGAAGGCGGTACGTGTTCGTCAGAAGGGTCTGCCAGGTATTGATAGAAAAACTGTCCATTCCAATAAGCCAGCATCGGCTGATGATTATACGTCCATCCATTGCCGTTCGAAGCATCGGGATGTTCACGATTGGCACGCACCAACTGAATGTTATGTACTCCGACTACCGGAGACAGTTGTCCATCGTGACAAGCAGGGTTCGATAATTCTTTTCCTGTATAATGAATTCTATCTTGTGCAAAAGCTGTAGTAGTCAGCCAACCGGCAGCCAGTACAAAAAGAATTTTAGCAGAGTTGTTCATGATTTATTTCTGATTTAAATTGTTTCCGGGTTTATTTCTTTTCTTCGAGTAATGCTTTTACGACTGATTCCGGAGCCGTAAATATGGTCCCATGCTTATGCCCTACAGGGATGCTTACCTCTTCTGTTATATCTGTAAAGTTCCGGAAATCCTTCGTACGCATAGCGCCATATATTTTTTTCTTATATACATCAAAATAGATTAGATAATCGTCTCCTACTTTCTCTACAGACGGGCCTTCTACAAAGGATTCTGTGAAAGGCTGGGATGCGGGTGAATAAGGTCCGGTCATAGAATCGGAAAAAGCGATTTTCAGATTACGTTCCGGACGGGTGTTATCCTTGAGTACCATTACATAGTCATTCTTTGCCCGTTTCACGATAACGGCATCAATGGTACTGAATCCCGGATCATACAAAAGTTTTGCTTTCGAAACGGTTTTAAAATCTTTTGTAGTGATATAGTATAAACGATGATTATTATTCTCTTCTTCTATCCCCTTTTCGAAACGCCCGGGGACACAGGAAGCCCATACTACCATAAACTGATCGTTCTCGTCGTCATAGAAAATTTCCGGAGCCCATACATTAATAGTAGTCGGTTCGTCTGCCATTACAGGAATCATCTGTTGTTCCGACCAATGGATCAGATCTTTGGAATGTGCGTAGCCAAATCCTAAATCACCTTTCCAACTTGTAGTCCAGACCAAATGGTAGGTTCCATCCGGAGTACGTACCATCGAGGGATCCCGCATGAGCTGGTGCTGTCCCAGTTCCGGCTTTAGCCAAACTCCCGGAATACTGTCCCAATGCATTCCGTCCTCACTATATAAGTATCTCAACCCCTCATCAGCCGGCTCATGAAACGAAGTGAACATGTAGTAGTCTTTGTTCCCCCCACAAGAAGCCAGAAACAGAAGACTTATTGCGGCTAATGTATTTCTTAACTTTTTCATTTCTATATTCTATATTTGTATCTTTTATACAGAGGAGACGATAGAAAGCGCCATTTGTACTCAAATATACTAGAAGAATCAATAGATTCAAAATTTATATACGATAAAAGGGCGACTCTCCGAGCCACCCTTTCCACCATCAAACAAACTAACCATTTACAATGGGAAAGAATTTCACTTCTTTTTATAGTATCTTATTTTTTAATTATATAGAACCTCCACGGGCTTTTATACGTTTATACCATTCCTCTCGTTCTTTCTTCAGGTCATATCCACGTTTAGCCAGATAGTTGTTGATACGTCCTTTGTATTTTCCGAAAGCAGCATGTTTCTTATTCGAATTTTCTGCATCCAACGCAAATTCACGAGCCTCTATCAACCAAGCATAGATTTGAGCTTTTTCTTCTTCTTTCAAAGTAGGAATCATGTCCAGATGTGAGTCATAAGTCACTTTTACTACTCCATAAGTCATGCCATCTTTAACAGCTTCTATTTGCTTTTCATCAAGAAAGAGAGATAAATTGGCTGGAAAAGCGAAATGTGAACGATATAGTGCCGCATCTTTTTCATTTTCCGCAGCTTTCAAAGCTTCATTTTTAGCCTCACCAGTCAACCCGGATTCTTTTACTTTCTTGACTTTCGCATCCCGTACCTCATAAATATCATTTAATTCGAAGTAACGATTGGCTATGACATTGCGAACATCTTCGGCTATTTTCGCATCTGTAAGTCCGAGTTTATCGACAATCTTTTGTGATCGGCTGACAATAGACTTTACATATTCAGGATCACGATTCTCTTTATTTAAGTCGACCGCCTGTGCAGACATCCAACTGGAAATAAAAAGCAATGATAGTATCAGTATCTTTTTCATTGATATTGTTTTTTAGGTAAGGTGCCGAAAGGAAAATCAATTCCGGCGCCTTACCATCGATTACATTAATTTTCCTTTTTCAGCCAATGTATCGTAGTTGTTCTTCATATCTCTCCAATCTACTTTATGCTTTGTGCTGATACCGTTGATATATTTTTCAATATTAGTATATCCGTCACCAGTACAATCCTTATTGGCATCACTCGGATCATTCGGATTCAAGCCATTGGCTATTTCCCATTCATCCGGCATACCGTCACCGTCTGTATCTACATAAGGAGTACCTTTATATTCCGGGAATCCACCCATCTGGCGAATATCTGTAATAATACCTTGCTTATAAGAATCTTTTGGCAAACGACGATATTTGAACTGTCCATCTTCTCCCATTGACTTTGGAGACAAACCGGTAAGATCACCATAAGCATCTTTCGGAAGTTTCTTTTCATAATAAGGAATACCCGTTTTCGCTTCTTCAATAACACGTTCGTCTACAATATCACGGCAAGGAATAGTTGCACCTGCATGTTTTAGCACATAGTCATAAGCATCATTTGCGCCCATAATATTAATATATGGCATCTCAAACGGTTGATAGCTACGTATGTTTTCAGTATATCCATCAGTATTCGGTTGATCTTCAATCTGAATACCCCCTTTCCAGTTGTCTGCTGTAATGGCAGGATAACCTTCCATGATGTTTCCGTCAGCATATACACGTCCATAGGCTTTATAGTTCAGCTTGCTACGTCCTGCTTCCGGTTTCAAAATACGATGTCCGACATTAGAGTCTTTCGGTGTAGCAGGTCCCGGCTTGTAGTAGTTGTTAATCATATTGAACATAGCGGTATAATCACCACCATCAGAAGAACGGTGAACCCAGTTGAACACTACATTATTGACAAAGTTGAATATTCCATTCCAACCGATAGAAGGATTACGGCCTGCGTTGCTAGCCCATAAGTTACGGACAAACGCACAGTTTTCACCTCCCAAAGTACTACCAAATGCATGGTTGTATGTATCCAGTGCTTTTGCAGAGATCGTGTTTTGAATCGTTACATTTACAGTAGGAAGTTTCAAATCTTTGCTTTCATATTGTCCTTCACTCGGATCATACATATGACGATAGAAAGATATATTCTCATCCAATCCCCATGAACAGGAACAATGGTCAATCATGATATTACCAACAGGGTTCCCTCCGAAAGAGTCATCACGATGCCATACTTTCGTTTCTCCACGACGGAAACGCATGTGACGTACAACGACATCATGTGTATCCACCCAAAATGATTCGCCGGCAATACAAACGCCATCACCAGGAGCTGTTTGTCCTGCAATCGTAACATAGGGAGCACGAACAATAATCGGAGATTCCAGACGGATAATACCTGCAACATTGAATACGATAATGCGTGCACCACCAGTTTCACATGCTTCGCGGAAAGAACCCGGTCCACGGTCGTTCAGATTTGTTACAGTAATCACTTTACCACCACGACCACCGAAACTGTACATACCTCCACCTTCAGCACCTGGGAATGAAGGAATATCAGCTTGTGGCAAATCATACGGACGACCAGCCCAAGGAATATATGGGCGACCTTCCTTTGCTTCTTTCTGCACTATTGGCAGTGCTTTCGCCCATGCTTCATCAGAGCGCTTCCGCTCTTCAGTCATCATCTTTTTATAGTTTTCTTTGGCTTCGTCGGTTATTTGTGGGTATTGCGCCCATGCAACAGTCGGAGTCAACATTGCAGCAGTAAAAGCTGCTAATAATACATGTTTCTTCTTCATTTTTATTTGGTTTAGTGAAGTTGTTAATTCAAAAATACAATAATAAGACGAAAGAAAAAAAGATTTGTAATCAGTAGAACAGAAATTATTATTCAAAATATGTTTTTCCACACAACCTAAATCTTTATAAAAAAATAACGTCTCTAATCCTCTTATTCAAGAGGCATTAGAAACGTTATTATATAGACAAATCGAAAATAATGAACTTATTCTGCTAATGGATCGAAAGTACCATTAGCACCACCATTGTTATAATCTGCCCAGCCAATAGTTTGCGGTAATGTCTGATTAGCCTTTTGAGCTCCTTCCGCAAAACCTAGGAAATAATATCTAGGAAGAAAATTCATATACTTAGGTGTATGATCAGTAGTATATGCATCACCTTTCTTCATTTTACGCGTCAGATAAGTATTATAAAACTCTACTAACTTATTCTGTTGACTGGAAATATCCTCCTGTCTCAAATCTAATGCATCCGGACGTGTTACATCTTTTAATGGATCTGGATTTACCCCATTTATTTCCCATGATGTACCACCAAGTCCTTTACTCTCATGAGCGCTACTTACACGGAATTCAAGATTATCGCGACGCTGTCCATTTAGTTGTTTAAAACCTAAATAAGTACAAGTATTTCCATTCCAACCAGATGGGAGCCATGTGTCAGGTGCTCCTTCTGCTCTTTCCGCACCACCATCAAACAACATCCAACGACGTAAGTCATCAAAACGTTTACCTTCATAAGCCAATTCAATTTGACGTTCATACAAAATAGCAGCAAAACATGCAGACTGATCACTTGACAAATTGGTTTGCAACCCAAAATTATTTGTTGACGTATATCCCACACGAGCACGTATCTTCTTCAACTGTTCAACAGCTACTCCCATTTCACCGGCGCCACATGCTGCTTCCGCATAATTCAACAACACTTCAGCATAACGAATCTCCAAATATGGACTACCACTAAATTTAAAGCCGTTTGCCTGGCTAAATTCATACCTAGCACTTGAATTTATATCTAAATCGTCCGAACGCTTACGTATATAAAATCCCTTGGCATTTGTCAGCAAATTATCAGAACCATATGTATTAGAACTACTAGCTTCCTCATTATCTCTATCCGTCTCATTCGCATACCAGACATAGTTCCACAAGTTATACTTCTCACCTGTATATGGATTATTATTACTTGCATTTCTAGGATCACCATCAAAAGCCCAACGCACTCCGGGAAAAGCAAATGTTCTATAAAAACGCGGGTCACGATTTGCAAATGGCACATTCTTATCATATGCAATAGACGATTGATCCAATGTGGTATAGGTATCACATGTAGAAGGTCTCTTTCCATCTGCCATAGGAAACATATCAACCATCATAGAAGAAGGAGTTTTACCACCACCTCCCATTGTATTTGATGGTCGTATACCATGCTCCCATGAATTATTCTTACTGAAATCAGGAACCCCACCTGTCGCTTTATTGTTATATAATGTTACAAATACTGCCTCTGTGTTGCCATCAACCATCGAAAAAACACTTGCCCAACCTGAAGCATTAGTTCCAACGTTACTCTCATTAACTAAACCATACCCACAAGCATTTATTCTAGGCAAATCTGTAGTAATTTCATTATAAGCCTTCTTCCAGCGTTCTACATCATTCTGACGATTAAACAATGGACTTGCATAGAGCAATAAAGTGCGTCCTTTCAAAGCTAGTGCTGTACCTGAAGTGACACGTCCAAAATCACTTGAAGGCCATCCACCATTTTCTGTAAACGGAGCTAGTAATTGTGCGGAGAGTTCCAAATCCTCACAGATAAAATCAACACACGCTTTCGTTGTCGAACGTGGAACGACAGACTCTGCCACCGGTTCTTGTACTTCCGTTATAATAGGTACTCCACCATACCACTTTACTAAATTATAATAACACCATGCACGGAAAAAATAGACCTGTCCCAATAACTCATTCTTTTCTTCATCAGAAAGAGTACTATTCTCTATACCATAAATAACATCATTACAATTACGGATACGTCCCCAAACACTTGCCTGGATATTATTACCGCTATTATGAAAATAATCAGGAACCGTATTATTACCACTCTGACTAGTCATTGGAGCATCAGGATCTACAAATGATCCAAATCCACTGTATTCCTCTGTGGATTTAGACTGGAGGTCTGCTGCCCCCGTACTATTATATTTCCAACTAGGGTCAGAACTTGTATTAGGCAGGCACCATGCATATATATCATCTACACGTGCCTTTGCACCACTGAACGTGTTATATGTACTCGCATCTACATAGTCATAATTCTTCTTGTCTTGCAAAAATTCATCACTACATGAAGTGAAAGCACCTATAGCCATTAAAGCAACACTGAAAGCTATTATATTTTTTCTTTTCATTATTATTTCTTTTTAGAATGTCACATTCACACCAATAGTAAATTTACGCAAAGTAGGATAACTGCCATAAGAGGTCATTGGATCTATAAAATTATCAGGATAAGGATTATAGAAACTAAATAAATTCTGTCCTGTCACATTGAAACGACAACTTTCGATACCTATCAATCTTGTAAACTTTGATGGTATAGTGTATGCAAGTGTTAAGCGGTTCATACTAACACGAGTTCCACTCACTCTCCAATATGTAGAATTCACACTATTAACACTGCTCCATCTTAAGTTCGGATATATAGCATTGCGATTAGCTTTTACAACCACATTTCCTGATGCATCAACCACATCATTATAAACAAACATATTATCCGTATTCCAGAAAGATGGCATATTGGTATATTCCAAATCGGTATAAGACCCTGATCCCGAACCAACCATATTACCTATCTTAAGTGCTGACGTTGGGATAAAACTATATCCTCCCCAACTTGCGCTTATCTGTGCAGATAAAGAAATGCCTTTCCATTCTGCACTCAAATTTGTAGTGAAACCATAAGGGTTATTGCGATTTGACAAACGAACTTGATCATTCTCATAGCTCACAACTCCATCCGGGCCGGCATAAGTTCCATCAGCCTGTTCTGCTCCACGAATATCTTTATAAATTAACATACCAGGCTTGACATTCTCTTTGGTCATACCCATATACGATGTTATATTATATTTAGTAAAATATTCATCTATGTCCTGATAACTACGAAACATACCCAAACACTGCATGCCCCATGTTCCCATATCTGTACGACTTCCTTCATGAATTTTCATATAGCGCTGATTGGTTTCCCAGTCCATCATAAGTACCTTATTATCTGTATATCCGGTATTTACAGATACTTTATACTTAAAGTCTTTCCCTATCCGATCTCTCCAAGTTACAGACAACTCCATTCCATAAGTATCCAACTCACCATAATTGAAATTTGCAGACTGTGTTCCTACCGTTCCCGGGATTGAAGCTGAATATGGAAGTAACATTTCACGATTCCATTCATAATAACCATCAATATTGAATGACAAACGATTATTCAATACATTGAAGTCCAGACCAAAGTTTGCTTTGTATGACTTATCCCAATGCGCATCACGGTTTACAGCTGAAATATCCTTATTAATTGTAATATGGTTACCTGCATTCGTTGATGTTCCGACGCCAAATATCGGCCCCTTATCTTTATCAACCGCATAATTTTGCATCCATTGCCATGCCTTGGTATTATCGCGTCCTGTCAAACCAAATGAACCACGTATTTTCAAATAATCAACCCACTTCACATTATTCTTAAACCAATCCTCCTGCGACATAATCCAACCTGCAGAAACAGAAGGAAAGAATCCCCAATAATTTTCAGGAGCAAATTTTGTTGATGCATCCGAACGAAGCAGGAACTCAAATAGATACTTATCAGCATAGGCATAATTCACACGGCCAATATATGATAATGTTCCAGATTCTGCACGCTTAAATTCTGTTGTAGATTCACTATTATACTGAACAAGATTCGACTGTCCATTTGTAAATTCATAAGGATTAGTAACCTGTCCTACTAAATATTCACTTTCTGCTTCCGATTTCTCGATAGAAAATAAAGCACCAACATGATGACTCCCAAAATCACGATCATAGGATGCGGTAAAGTTCATCTGATAATTATCAGCACGACTCATTGTACGAGATAAATAAGGATCCCCACTAGCATTATTTATAGCAGAACCATTATTGGCAAGTAAGAAATTATTTTCTCCCAATAATTCTTCATATAGAGATTCCTGTCCTTGAATAGGTGTATATAGATGGTTTCCACTTCCTGCACGTTTGGACATATAATAAAGTTCGTATGAGGAACCATATTGATTGTTTTTCGTTGAGTTGATACTCTTCGAATATGAGAATTTTAATTTTAATCCTTTCAACCATTTATTCCATCCAAAATCATATTCCAAACCAGCATTAATATTCATATTCGATGTTTCTGTTCGGTTATAATCTCCTGCATTTTGTAACAAAGAGAATGAATAATTTTGTGAAGAACTTACCTGTGAATTGCTAATACCATAAGGCACAATTGGAATACCATTTACTTCTTCAGGAATATAATACGGACGAACTAATAAAAGATTATAGTCTTTTTCGTCATTACTACCTCCGACCTTCACATTCGGCTTGTTTTTCTTACCATAATCACCAGAAACCTGAAGACTCGCTTTTAACCATTTACTAATCTTTACATCCACACCAGCACGATAGTTCCAACGGTTATAATCCAAATTGCCTAGATTACCATCTTGGTCAAAATAAGATATTCCTCCAAAATAATTAGCTCTTTCTGAACCACCAGTCATATTGATACTATGTTTTTGTGTTAATGCTGCTTTCCAATATTTATCCAACAGGTCGTAATTTAGCCCTTTCATTGCATTCAACTCATCTGCCTGAAATAGATCATTCTGTAGATTGATAGATACATCAGTTGGATCAGCTGCACGTACAGCATTCCAAAGTTGGCCATATTGATAAGCATTCAACATTTTAGCACGAGAAACCTCATCCACAACACCAAAAGTTCCACTATATGAGATTTTAGGTGCACCTTGTTTCCCTCTCTTTGTAGTTACCAATATAACACCATTGGCAGCACGGGCACCGTATACAGCAGCTGCAGCATCTTTCAAAACAGAAATGCTTTCAATTACAGACGGATCTAAATTATTAAATGCCGTTGCTCCCAAGTTTTCTGTCACATCACCTATCTTCACTTCTACTGGATAAATATACCCGTCAATAACGTATAATGGTTCTGAAGCTGTTCCTCCGATATCTGATAATACATCGTTCTGACGAATATTAATCCGTGCATTTTCACCAGGTCGTGCATCTCCACCATTAACACTAAGTCCATTTACCATACCACTCAATGTACTTGCCAAGTTACCAGAAGCAAGGTCCTGAATATCATCCATTGGTACAGTAGCAATGGCTCCTGTTAAATGCGCTTTTTTCTGTGTACCATAACCGACTACCACGACCTCATCTAACTGTTGAGTGTCTTCTTTTAATTCAATCTTAGTCTGCTTAAAATCTGATAATACCTGTGTTATATATCCTATATAAGATATTTCAACCTGTTTCCCGGATGGAACAACTACCATAAATTTACCATCCAAATCAGTTATTGTTCCAGTAGTTGTACCTACTACCTTCACAGAAGCCCCAATTATAGGTTCTCCCGTCGTATCTACGACTACCCCCTTGAATGTCACGCTTTTCTGGGCAAGAGCAGGTAAGGCCATTGTCAAAGCCAGAAATACGCCAAGACACAATTTGATTATATTATTTTTATGTTTCATCTTTATTGTATTATATATTAGCTTTTATATTACTTATACCAACGGGGGTCACCGGCCTTATTTCCTACAGCCACGCTACCATTAGGTTTGAAATTAACTCCACCTTTAGGTTGTGCTAAATCAAAGCTAAGATCAATAGGTCCTTCAAAATTAGGGTCTTCAAGCGTAGCATAGGGCTTGCCATTTGAATCCGTTCTTCCACCAGTGTCATTACCTTCAGAAGCCTTTGTTATTCCCCAAATAGTATTACCATCTGTATATCTTTTAGCTTGTGATTGTATAGCCTGATATAAGCGCCAACAATCATAGAAAATATTATATTGTACAGTAGTAGTTAAAGTATTTGTGTTAGGCAATTGATTCGCAAAATCCTTATTTGCCATTGTTTTACAGAATGTATTATAAGTAATTGTTATACTACCAGTATTATCCGTATTTCCCCATGTTTTTTTAGGTTGAGCATTACTTGAACTACTATAGCGCACAAAATAGCCACTACATGTAGTATTCAAATTATAAAATGTACTATTTTCAACTCGCAGATCTTTAATCCACCCACCACCATTAAAGTCAATAACAGAGTATGAGCCTTCATTATTCAATTGTACAATGCAATTTGTTATACGGAAGTCCTTTATACCATAATTTTTCTTGTTACCATAAATTAGACTATTAGGTATATTTCTAAAATTACATTCTTGAAATATAATAGGACTATTAATCACATAGAATCCCGAATTAGCCCCATCATTTGTATACCCTAAAGCATCAGTCGTAATAGAAGCATCCGGATTCTCACTTAAACAAAGAACCCCCTTTTGTGAGGACATATCCGTACACTCAAAATTAATATACTTGATTTTCAAGCCTCCCTGTGTAACAAGTCCGCCATTAGCACTAACCTTTATAGTCGGCCGATTATCTTTATCTCCACGGAATGTTACTGTGTTCAGTTTAAAGTCAGCTATGTCATCTAAGGTATAAACCCCTCCTGGTTCCAATACAAAACATTGTTCCTGATCCTGACTAAAATCTTGAATATGAGCATTGACATAAGCTGCTATCTCATCGCTTTCATGTATAGTTGCAACTGCAGCAAATGCTTTATAATCTTGAGTAGTGGCTGTTTGAGCATCCTTATTATTCAATTTTTCATTACCCATTGTTTGCACAGTAACCTGATAATTTGTGTCTTCCAGTTTTGGGAATACCATTGAACTTCCATCTACGATACTATCTGCCACTACTGCAGCTGGATTAACCGGATCGTTCATATTGTAAACATTCACTTTAAAACCACCAGCTCCCATAACTACAGGCCATGTAAGTTTCAAACTTTCTGATCCATCAGCATTAGTTAAGGTAGAGAAACTTATATTCTCTGGAGATTCTAACTGTGTATTTGTCACACCTCCAGAAAAGGTTTCGTTATCGTCAAAACCTTTAGCACAAGAAACGAATAAAAGAATTGCTGATAAGCCCCATAACTTCCCGGCAATCTTCATTTTAATCTTCATCTTACTCTTCATAGATTAAATTTTAATTTAAACAAAAATAATATATTATATCTTCAAAATCTAAAAGTTCTTTTAAGGAAAGACGTACAATCAAAAAAAATGTAATCACTTAAAAGGATAAAAAATAGATTTTGCGCTTTTTTCTCTCTCTTTGTTATATTAACTATATCATAATCATCCTCCTATCTTTACTGAAACACTTCTTTCAAATACTTAATATTCGTGCCATAATTCTTCTTCACGTTTCGCACATCATCCTTATCACGTGAACGTTCTACTACTAGCCATCCACTCCATCCCATCTTGTCCAAAGTCTTTTTCACCTTATTCATGTCCAATCGTTCATTAAAAGGCAGAGTCACTCCATCTGTATCCGTACAGTGAATCTGGCAAATATGCTTTTTCCCCAGAATCTTCAATTCCTTACATAAATCCCTTCCATTCTCCAATGCATTTTGAAATTTAAAATAGATCTTGATTCCCGAAGAATTAATTTCTTTCAGCAGTTTCACATCTCCTTTAGCATCCAGTTGAGTTTCAATGCCGATAACTACTCCTTCAGAAGCAGCCATATCTCCCACCTCCTTCAAACGTTTTACAACTTCTGTTCGAAGTGCTGAATTCTTTTCCCATCCAGTTTCGATTCCCCCCAAAGGAAGAAAAGCTACTTTAGTATTCATTACTCTCATTGCATGAAGGCAGTCTTGAACCAACTCTTTATAATTAGCACGTTCCAGAAAAGACTGTCCGTAGAAACCGGACATAGCAATAGAAGAAACCTCTAATTGATATTTTTGAGCAGTTTCACGAAATAGCTGCTGAAAATGAGGTTCCCGCAATTTATTATCAAACATTTCTCTCTTGCCAAGGCCACCCATATCTAGTTCGACGCCGTCACCATTCAATTCGTGTACCAATTGAAATGAACCGATTTTCTGACGCTTCAGAATCATCCAGTCACATACAGCTATTTTATAACGTTGTTCCTTTTGCTGCGATCCGGCAATCGCTAATAGAGGGAAACACTCTGCAAGTATTAATATCCAAAGGATATGTTTGAATAAATTTCTTCTTGTTTTCATCTTATTGCCTACAATTTACATAGTAGACGTATGAAAGAGATTTTTGTAATCACCTATAAAACAGAGAATAACTATAAATGTGGCAGAGTATAGTCTAATGAAAATAAGATAATGACGGTATCCGGGAGAAATAGTGACGCTATTTTAGCCGGATACCGTCACTATCCCGAGCATATAGTGTCGCTATTTTCCGAGAAGTAACAATAAAAGTAAATGTAAAAAAATGGGCTGCCGGACCATAAGAAGTCCGACAGCCCTGTCAACCCAAAAACGATACCTATGAAACACTGTGTGTTATTTCAATTCAAATTTTAAATATTTGCCGTGAACAAGTTCATCATGTGTAATATGATATTTATTAAACTTTTGACCATTCAACAGTACCTTATCAATATATAAAGTTCCTGGTTGAGTGCGATTAGTTTCAATTATTAGCTCTTTCTCTTTATACCATTTCGGATCTAACCGAATCGTTACCTTATTAAAAACCGGAGTCGTCAATGTATATTCGGGTAGTCCGGGACAATCAGGATAAAAACCAATCATATTGAAAATAGCCCAGGAAGACATCGTTCCCGTATCATCGTTTCCTGGAATACCATCAGGTTTGGTAGTAAAGTACTTGTCTATTAAACGTTGCGTCTCTTTCTGTGTGCGCCATTCTTCACCTTTAAAATATGAGAATAAATGGGCATAAGCAATATCCGGTTCATTTGCCGGGTCATAAAGCCCTTCGTCAAAAACCATTTGTAGCTTATCAATAAAAGGTTTCTTTCCACCCATTAGTTTTGCCAAGCCATATACATCATGTGGCACATAGAATGTATAATTCCAGGAATTACCTTCATGGAAACCGGGATTCGGTTCAAAGTTCTCTCCTTGTCTCGGATTAAACGGACTGTAAAAAGTTCCATCTGGAAGAATCGGACGGAAAGTACCAAATTCTTTGCTATAATAATGTTTGTATCCCAGAGAACGCTTGTAGAACATCTCTGCATCTTTCTTTTTACCCAAAGCCTCTGCAAAGCGAGATAACGCAAAATCAGCAATATAATATTCCAATGCATGAGATACGGAATTGTCATACTGTTCGCGAAGAGGCACATATCCCTTGGACATATAATCATCATTATCAGGACGCATCAAGTTTTCCGCTCCGGGTAATGTAGCAGATTTGTACATTGCTTCATAAGCCAAATCAACATCAAAATCACGCAAACCTTTCATCCAGGTATCTACAATTACCGGAATACTCGGATCACCTTCCATTGTCAATGTTTCCCTGCCATATAATTCCCATTTAGGCAACCATCCATGTTCGCGATACATATCGAGCATTGTACGTACCATTTCCATCTGACGTTCCGGATAAACCAAAGTCAACAATTGATGAACATTGCGGTAAGTATCCCAAAGAGAAAAGACAGTATAGCGATCTCCTTTTGTTGTCAAAATCTTATCACTTTCCATTGCCGGATATTCTCCGTTTACATCCTGCAAAATATTAGGATGAATCAGCAAATGGTAAAGTGCTGTGTAAAATACAGTTTTTTGAGCATCCGTACCACCTTCTACAGTTATACGTGATAAGTCATCATTCCATTTGGAGCGTGCTTCAGCATGAATCTGCTCGAAATTCTTTCCAGCCTGTTCACGATCCAGATTCAACCGGGCATTTTCTATACTTACAAAAGAAACTCCCATTTGTACTTCTACCTGCTCACCTTCTTCTGTGTCGAAGGAGAAATAAGTACCGATGTCATCTCCTGCTATTTCTTTTCCGTAGCGAGTATAAAGTTTATACTTTCCCTGGTCCGGATCCCATTCAGCCTCAACACCCGTCATCGCACGTTGTTTCTTCCAATACCCTGTTGCAGAAGGGTTCTTTTTAACCCGTAATACAAAGTAAATAGGAAACACAGCTTGAGGGTTATAACAGAATGTACCAAGCAATTTGACTCCTTCCACCTCACAATCGCTTACACGACGAAGCATGGCACCGCTCTCATTCGTTAATCCTTCACCTAAATTCAACAATATATGACTTTTTCCTTTTGGAAAAGTAAAACGGGCAATACCGGTACGAGGAGTAGCCGAGACTTCTGTTTTTACGTTGTATTTAGTCAGATAATTAGAATAATAACCCGGTGAAGCCTGTTCATCCTTATACTTACTACCATATTCCTTATAATCCACATTCAGTTCTCCGGTAGTAGGCATCAGCAATAAAGAACCTAATTCCGGACAACCGACTCCACTCAAATTTACATGAGCATATCCGGTAAAGAAACAGTTTGTATATTCATAAGGCGTAGACCACCACCGTGCGTCTTTATCATAGGTATTTTCGGAAGATCCCATCACATTGAAAGGAACCACAGACATCATACCATTGGGGCAAATTGCTCCCGGATTGGTCGTTCCGAAATTTGTAGTTCCGATAAAAGGATCCACATAATCTATCAAAAGACTTTTCTTCTCAGCAGGGGAGCTTCCTCCCTCTCCCCCATAAACGGGAAGAAGGATGAAAGCTAATGTGTAAGTTAATAGAATACGTTTCATATCTTATTAAATGATACTTGTCCGTTTAGTAAAATCAATAATCTCCTGAATATATCCGAAAGCCATACCCACAACGGTATCCGCCGCACCATAATAAACGGCTACACGTTCACCGTCCTGTAAAGCTGCACAAGGAAATACCACATTAGGGACATCCCCTCCACGCGCATTACGCAACGTCGCAATCTTGTTTATGTTTACACTTAATCTAGTCATAATTCGGATCATAGTTTGCCGCAAATGTACAAATAATAGCGATACATTGGCAGCGTTCTGAGAAAAAAACACCATATTTGCATTTCATTAAGAAAGTACAGACGATGAAATTTGCCATATTTGGAAATACTTACCAAGCAAAAAAATCAACACATGCGGAAACTTTATTCCGCTTGTTGGAGCGGCGTAATGCCCAGCTTTGCATTTGCAGGGAGTTCTATAACTTCCTGACTTCCGACCTGCACATGACTATCGCTTCCGCCGAACTCTTTGACAGAGACGATTTTACAGCAGATATGGTCATTAGTATCGGGGGCGACGGTACGTTCCTGAAAGCAGCCAGCCGGGTAGGCAAAAAGAACATCCCTATTCTGGGTATCAATA
>ERZ773138.1631-NODE-1631-length-20101-cov-3.711464_pt1 | contig 20101 bp, 22 predicted proteins | sample MGYA00511114_ERZ773138 | MGnify/ENA primary metagenome ERZ773138 (study PRJEB29015, sample SAMEA2737805) | human gut metagenome | biome: human gut; feature: human-associated habitat; material: faeces | place: China | collected 2012 ...
GCTGCACCTCCCTTTTTCTGCCAATAAGAAGCAACTTCTTCACAACTGGTACACCATATTTCCGGCTTTGATGTGATGTACGCTAACAACTGATCCAGTATCTTGGACTTTCCGGGACTTCCTGATACCTGCGGATGAAATGCCGTTGATAGTACACCTCCAAAACGCAGGGTGCCATCCACCTCATCCTTAAAATTCGACAAAACATCTTCATAAGCGGATATACGGGGCAGTCCCGCCGGAATTGGCGGATACGCATTATAAACCATCTGAATATAATCATCCACCTCCTGTCTGCAGGAAATCCGGACCGTATGGGTCTTTTTACCCTTCACCTCCATAAACACCGGCAGTTCACTGCTCTCTCCCTGACAGGTGTACAATGTATTGGGATCATTATAAAGAACTTCCTCCGCTTCCTCGCAAAGTCTCCCGGTACACCGAAATCCTGCTGCCGGTTTTCCGATAATCCGTTTAAATATCTCCTGGCTTTTATCTATGATCGCCAGCTGTTCCTCCACCGTATCGCCATAAGACGGTTCATGGTAAAGACCGTGATGGGCGATTTCGTGTCCATTGTCCAAAATACGTTCCACCAGAGGAACATTTCGTTCCATATTAACTGCCGGAATAAAAAAGGTGGCTTTCACACCATATTTTTCCAGCAGATTCATAATGCGATCCACGCCTCGTTTCGGTCCATACTCTCCCACCGAAGGTCCCTTAATAAACTGCATACCATTTTCCATATCTTTGATCTTATTAAACCAGATCAGATTGGAGTCCATATCAAAGCCCAGGCAAAAAGCACATTTTTTTCCCTCCGGCCAAATATTTTCTGCCATATTCATCACCAAACCTTTCCGGATCACCTCAAAATTCGGGGATCCTTTTCCTTTTTGATGGATCACTGACCATCCATTACATAAATCGTGAAAACATCGGCGTAAACTACAGTTACGCCGACATTTCATTTTATTATTTATCGAATTTCACTGACGCGGATCCGTTTTTCCAGTCTGTTTCCAATCATACTCATTGATTTAACCAGAATATAATAAATGACTGCCGCAACCATTAACGGTTCAAAAGATAAATAAGAATCCGCCATAACCTGTCTGGAAGCTCTCATCAGATCCACCACACCAATAATAGATACCAGGGAAGTCCCCTTCAACAGTCCGATCGTCTCATTGATCATCGAAGGAAAAACTGCCTTCAACGCCTGCGGAAGTACGATGTCTTTCAGCGTATCCACCTGACTGATACCAAGTGCTTTGGCTGCTTCTCTCTGACCGATATCCACACTCAGAATACCGCCTCGCAGCGCTTCCGAAATATATGCTGCTGCATTCATGGACAGGGTAATAAAAGCGGATGTCATTGCGGTAAAAGTAATACCAAATAACTGCGGTGCCGCAAAGTATACCAGATAAATCTGAACCAAAGAAGGAAGGGCTCTGAAAATATCTGTATACAAAAAGCCAATAAAATTCAGGATCTTATTTTTTGTAATTTTAATCATTGCCAATGGAATAGATAAGATCAGACTGAAAATCAGAGACCCCAGCGTCACATAAATTGTTGTACGAAGTCCTTCTAGATACATTGGCCAATATTCGAATACGGTATTAAATTGAAATGTCATACTACCTCACTCCTTCTTTGGGTTTCTCTTTTTATTCTTCTGCTGCCTTTAATGCGTCGGTGTATTCTTTACCAAACCACTTTGTCTGCAGTTTCTCCATGGTTCCATCTGCCTCCAGTTCATCCAATGCCTTGTTAAAGATATCTACATATTCCGAATTCTTTGGAAGAACGATACAATATGGGTTATCGAGAACACCTTTGATCTCATTCATCGGAACTACCTTGTAAGTCAGATTGTCATATTTGTTGCAATACTCAAAAGCATTGGAGCTGTCCATAATGCAGGCATCCAGTTCAGAGGTACCGATCAGCGGGATCGAAGTGGCAATGCTCTCATATGTAATGGTCTTTGCTCCCTTAATCGTCTTTGAAAAGCTTTCAAACTCTGTTCCGAGAGTAACACCAATCTTCTTGCCCTTCAGATCAGCAGAAGATTCAATACCGCTGTCCTTTGGACAAAGAATAACCGTTACCGGTGTATAATAGCCCTGTGAAAAATCTACCACTTTCTTTCTTTTTTCGTTGCTGGAAAGAGCGGAAATGATATAGTCACATCTCTTGGATGTAATGGAACCGATCAAACCGGTAAAATCCATATCGTCCAGTTCAAAGGTATATCCCAGTTTATCTGCCAGCGCCTGATTCAGATCCACATCGAAGCCCTCAATGGTTCCACTTTCATTTTTACTTTCAAATGGTGCATATTCTGCATTGATCGCCATTACCAGCTTCTTTCCCTTTAACGGGTTGGAATCTGTTGCGGCAGCTGTGTCTTTTTTACCGGAGCTTCCTCCACAGCCGGTAAGACTAGCTGCCATTAATGACATTACTAAAGTGAGTGCTACAAACCCTTTTAATTTTCTCATAATGTTGTCCTCTCTTTCATATGTTTTTTATAGCAATATCCTGATAGAATAAAACCATTCTCTGTTGTGAAATGTATACTAAAAGAAAAATTCTCCCCCCTGCCAGCTTCTGGTCTGACGTCCGGGTGACGGCCATGTTCTTTTGGAATGAGTAAGACCTGTGCTGTATAAAAGCTCAGCCATGGAAACAATCGCATAAGCCGGATCCACCACTGGGATACCCAGCCGTTTTGATACCTCCGGTCCCATACCTGCAAAAACAAGACATCCCAGGATCAATACATGGGCACCGTCCTTCATACACTGCCTGCCACATTCTGCGATCCGTTCCAGCAGGGCTTCCTGATCCTGCGAGCCTGCCGTGGCGATATCCACCTTTACACTCCGGATCGATGCCAGTCTGCTATAGTCAATCCCTGATTTTCGGATCGTCCGGTCCGGTCCCACATCGCTGTCTGCGGAAGTGATCCAGGAAAACCGCTGCCCCAGTCCCACAGCTATCTGCAGAGAGCTTTGACCTGCTCCGATCACCGGTATGCTGACGGCCTCCCGGATGGCATCCATTGCCGGATCACCGGAACAATACAATCCGATCACATCATATCCGTCTTTTTCTGCCTGAACCGCTTTCTTATGGATAACATACTAAAAGATATTAATAGGTTTTAGTATGTTATTTTTTTACAAAAAAATATATGAAACCGGTTGACATATGAAAGCGGTTGACATATAATTTATTTAACAAATTAAATAATAAAAAAGAGCCGTTATAAAACGACTCTACTATATTTCACCTTTTTTAAACATCTCTATCATTTCTTTTGTTAAACCGGTATTATCCGGATTTAATACTTTTAGCTTCATAACCTGTCCCTCCAAAAGAAAAACGGCGCTATTACTAATTAGTAATAACGCCGTCGTTATCTGTGTTTTCATTGTATTCAGTATACAGTATATCTTTCCAAAAAACAAGTCTTTTATAAAATTTTCTCCAAAATCTCCATTGCCTTGTCAATTTCCTTTTCTGTTACGATCGTTGGAGCAATAAAACGTACCACGTTTTTGTTTGTTCCGCAAGTCAGAAGAATCAGTCCTTCCTCCAGAGCTTTTGACACAATCTCCGTAGTCTTTGCCTTGTCCGGAGCTCCCGTTTCATCAACAATTTCCATGGCAAGCATCAGTCCCAGTCCACGGACATCTCCGATGCAGTCATGCTGCTCCTTTAACTGATCCAGCTTTCCTCTGAAATATTCTCCCATTTTGGCCGCATTTTCCAGTGCACCATCTTTTGTCAGTACATCCAATGTGGCTAATGCTGCTGCGCAGGCAACCGGGTTTCCGCCAAATGTTCCGCCATGTGCACCTGCATTCCATGTTTCCATAATCTCTTTTCTGGCGATCACCGCACTTAACGGAAAGCCGGATGCAATTCCCTTGGCACTTGTCCATATATCAGGGCGTACCCCGAAATGCTCATATGCGTATAATTTGCCGGTACGTCCCATACCTGTCTGTACCTCATCAAAGATCAGAAGAATTCCATATTTATCGCAAATTCTGCGTACCTCCTGTACAAACTCCTTCGGTGGGACGATATATCCCCCTTCTCCCTGAACCGGTTCCATAATGATCGCAGCCACCATCTCCGGATCCACCAGCGTATGGAACATTTCTTCGAGCTTGTCAATATACGGTTTCCATCCCTCTTCCTTATATGGACTCCGGTACAGGTATGGATATTCTGCAAAATATACACTTGGCATCAGGCCTTCGTAATATTTCCGGTAAAGGGAATTGGAACCCGTAATGGACACCGTTCCCAAGGTACGGCCATGGAAAGAATCCCGGAATGCAATGATAGCCGGACGTTTTGTGTAATGCTTTGCCAGCTTGATCGCTCCTTCATTTGCCTCAGCACCACTGTTGCTGAAATATACCATGGTGTCCCCTCCGGTAAGTTCCACCAGACGCTCTGCCAGTCTGACATAGCTTTCATAATAAACAACATTATGTCCACCGTGAATCATCTGATCCACCTGTTTTTTGGCTGCCTCCACAACCTTTGGGTGATTATGGCCAATGTTGCACACTGCAACACCACTTGCAAAATCAAGGTATTCTTTTCCATCCTCCGCTGTCAGATAACAGCCCTTTGCACTTACAATGCCCAACTTTGTTGACCTTCCTGCTGCCGGAGGCATCACCTTCATACATCTCTCATACATACTGCTCATAACTCATTCCTTCTTTCTCATTATTTATTCTGCGTGATCATTTTGCTTTTCCCATACCCGGGCAATATCTTCCTCAGATAATTCAAATGGTGTATTGCTGATACTGCCTGCCTGAAGAAGACTTAATTTTGCGTACTGCTCTATCTGTTCCTGATCCAGCTTTGGCGGTTTTCCAATAAGCTGCTCCAGCGTGTCGCCAAAAGAATCCACGCTGTTCTCTCCCAGAAGTTTTAAGACCACATCCACTTTTTCTTTCACCGTTGTCTCACATCGCTTTAAATATTCCCTCACAAATAACCCATTGGCAATGCCATGAGGAATCTGGTGAAAATAAGTATAACAGTACCCAAGCCCATGAGGGAGTGTCACTCCGGTCTGGGCGATCACAAGACCTCCCATCAAAGAAACATATGCCGCTTTCTCCCGAAAGTTATAATCATATTTTTTACTCTTTAATCCGGGAATACATTCTGCAAAGGTTTTCATTCCCTCCAAAGACATCATTGTACTAAAAATGGTACTCCGTTTTGCAAGATATCCTTCCATTACATGAGTAAAGGCATCGATCAGAGTACTTACCGTTGTCTTGTCATTCATGGAAACTGTATACCCGGGATCCAGAAGAGCATACGCAGGATAAGTAAGGGAATTTCCAAAGCTGACTTTTGTTTCCATATCCTTTCTCAAAAGAACACTATACGGAGTTACCTCGCTTCCCGTTCCGGAGGTAATGGGAATTGCCACAATGGGTAATGCCTTTGTGAAATCATTCTTAAACAGATCCGCTGCGTGCATCTCATTGGCTGCCAATACAGCAATGGCCTTGGAAGCATCGATTGGAGATCCTCCACCGATTCCGATAATAAAATTCGCCTTAAATGCTTTTACCTTTTCTGTAATGTCTTCAACCGTTTCAATACTTGGATTGTTCTCAACCGAATCATATACTTCATATGCAATTCCGGCATTTTTTAAAACATTCGTCACATCATCCAATGCACCGCTTGCCTTTGCGGAATGTTTTCCCGTCACGATGGCTGCGCGTGATCCGCAGTATGTGAAAATTTCCAAATGATTTGTAATACAGTTTTTTTCAAAATACACTTTTGTTGGAATTTGAAATGTAAATTTCATAAAACTTTCCTCCATTCTTCCTGATGCTGTTCTATTTTTAAAATATTTCGAATGCAACAAAGGCGCCACCACATAAGTGATAGCGCCTTTGTTATCTGTATACAGTATACACCTTTTGTATGGATTGTCAATATATTTTATCAAGAAAGTAACATTCTTTCTCCTGCATTTTTTACATGCTCATACATTGCCTCGGAAGCTTCTTTAATCTTATTTTGCTCTAACAGATCAACAATTCTTTGATGCTCCTCTAATGCCGTTGGTGTATATTTATCCAAAGTACCCGAAAGAACTAAGTAACGTTTACAGACCATATTGATCTTTTCAATCATATCATATAAAAAAGTGTTGCCGGCATATCTGGCAAACGCCAGATGGAAATCATATTCTGCATCCAGAAAAACCTGATGATTTTTGGCCTGCGTCAATTTTTTCATGATTTTGTTTAATTCCTTGATCTGTTTCATTCCAATCTTTCCCTCCAGCAAAGAAACGGCAAGAGGTTCCAGACTGCAACGAACCACCAGAACATTGGAAATATCCTGACTTGTCACATTGGAAACCGTTACGATCTTGTTTTCATTTACTTCTGCCAGATGCTCCATGACAAGCTGCTTCAAAGCAGACCGGATCGGCGTACGGCTAATGGACAACCTTTCTGATAACTGCTCCTCCGTCAACAGATCTCCCGGCTTGATCTGATTTGTAATAATTTCATCTTTAATGATGGCGTATGCCTGCTCCGACAAAGTGACTGGTTTTACTATCTTTTTCTTTTTATCTGTGCTCATATATAATCTCCTTTTCCAATTATACCTATAATACTATATTTTAAAACAACCAGTCAAATTTCTTTTTTACCATATCCACCAGATATTCTGCGGTTCCATCCACTCCCAGCAGACTGCTGTTGATGAGAATATCTTTGTAATTGATATCCTGCGGTTCATATTTTGCATATCTCTTGTGATACTGCAGTCTGGCGCGGTCTACCTCCTGAATCATCCGCTTCGCTTCTTTTGGATTCATATTTAAGCTGTTGACACAATTATGATATCTCGCCTCAAACGGAGCATAAATATACACATTAATACAGTTCTTATAATTCCGCAGAATATAATCCGAACATCGTCCAACAATAATACACGATTCTCTGTCAACAATATCCGTAATTATTTTTTGCTGGATCTGAAATAACCGGTCCTGCATGCTGCGCTCTCCGGTACCAAGTGGAAAACGCATCTTAGATAAAAGACTGTTCCCGCTCTCCTCAATATCACTGACAACGGATACCGGCTGCTGCATCTCTTTTGCCGCCATTTCCACAATGTCTCTGTCATAATAATCGATATCAAGCATCTTTGCCATTTCCCTGGCAATGGGACGTCCTAAGCTGCCAAACTGTCTCGTGATCGTAATAACATATCTTTCCTGCATATTTATTCCTCCCCTTCGCATTTTTATATTAAGCAATGTCCGGTGCGGCTTTGCTTGTATACAGTATACAGTTTTTTTCTTTTTCTGTCAATTTACATATCATTTTCCTAATAATATTTAGAAAAGACGATAACAATATACTAAAAACGGGATAGAAACTATAGATAATAAAGAAGATAAAATAATACTGTCAGAACATAATGTCTCTTTCATATGATTTTCTTTTAATAAAAGCACCGTCATGCTTCCCACCGGCATTGCCATCAGAATGACACTGACCTGGGCAAGCTCCTCTGATATTGGTAATCTTTTTAATACCACCGCCATAAAAAGCGGTACGAGGATCATCTTGACGATCAAAAAAAGATACAGCTTCCACTGACAGAAAATACGGTATAAATGCTCCTGCTGTCCTATGGATATGCCAATGACGATCAGCGCCAGAGGTGTCGCCACATTTCCAAGATAGGTTATGGTTGTTCCTAAGATATACGGAAGCCGGATATGACAGACAAAGATAAGTAATGCCAGCAGACAGGACAATGTTCCCATATTAAGAAGCGATTTTAAACTTCCCGGATGAAACTTGCTGTCAGAAGGCATAACCAGCAGATAACCATATGTATATAAAAGAATATTATACTCCAGAATAAATATCGCTACATAGATCAATGCCCCTTTGCCAAATATGGACTGTACGACCGGTATCCCGATAAAACCGAGATTGGAAAATACAAAGATTAAAGAATATATCTTCTTTTCTTCACAGCCTCCTGCAAATATCTTTGATATGGGCACTGCCAGAAGAATCAATACAAGAAATAAAACGGCTGCCAGAAAAACGGTACCTGTAATATTTTCTTCCCCATTGTTGGAACTTCCGATCACACTGCTGACGATGATTGCCGGATTAAAAACCTCTACGATCAGCTTTGATAAGCATGCGCCATCCTTCTGTGTCACAAGCTTCTTTTTCTGTAAAATGTATCCCACCAAAATCAGCAGAAATATAACAACCATCTGCTTTAATACAATCCCTGCGTTCATTTTCTCTCCCCTTTAATCTGCTGACGAATTGTGTCATATCAGATTTTATTTCTATAACTTTTCAGCATTTTGTATACAGTATACAACTGTATTTTTCTATTGTAAACACATTTTATCATAATTATTTTAAAACTTATTTTCTTTTGTTTAAATCAAAAAATTTTGAAGAATTGCTATTTTCTTTTTGATGAAAACGTTATATAGTGTATACTGTATACAGCAAATTCCTTTTAACAAAAATCAGAAACAGGAGGTATCGCATATGGATCCGATCGACTACAAAATTCTTGAAATCCTGAAGAAAAATGCCCGTGAAAAAGCTTCCAATATCAGTAAGGAAATACATCTGTCTGTTTCTTCCGTTATTGAGCGTATCCACCATATGGAAAAGGAGGGGATCATTCAGGGATACACCACTCTGATCGATGAGAACAGTCTGGGTAACGATCTTACTGCGCTCATCGAAGTGCGTCTGGAGCATCCACAGTACACTGAAGATTTTGTGTCCTTCGTCAATCAGATCCCCTATGTGGTTTCCTGCTATTATCTTACCGGGAATTTTGATTATCTCATAAAAATCAGCTGCCGCTGCTCAAAGCATCTGGAGCAGCTTCATCAGATCATCAAAAGTCATCCCGGTGTCGATAATACCTGCACTCATTTTGTCTTGAAAACCACCAAAAATATTTATCATGTACTTCCAAAGGATTCTGCATAAAGTTTCAGGCGATTGCCTCCTTCAGGGAGGTAATGATTTCTTTTTCTATCTCCATACTAAATCCGTCCGTTCCCATTTTCTTTTGTTTCGTAACACCATCAACACATCCCAGTGCCACGATCTGTGCCATATATTCCTCGATCTCTTCATAAGTAATAAATACCGGCCTTCCGGAAAGCTTCGCCATATAAGCTGCAAGCGCATATGCCCCCCAATTGGATGTGGTAGCAATGATCAGATCATCCACGGTAACGACACATGGATTTAATTCAAGTTTTTCCAAAATCACCTGTCTGACATTTCCCATGCCAATCTCATTTCCTCCGTCCCCTACTCCAATTGTTGGGATTTTCTTTTCGGCAGCCAGTTCAAATAAAGTATCAATACATGCCGTCTGTCCGGTTATACTGTCTCCCCGCATATTGGCATATTCGTTTTCCAGATTATGACCACACCTCTCAATAGAGATCATGTATACCGGCCGGTATTTTTCAAGAATCTCCTCATAAACAGACTGATCTGCATCGATCGCAACATACTCCACAGAAATATTTTTTAATTCAAAGAAACCTTCACAATATTTGTCTGTAATCACAATCCCATGATAGCCTAATCCCTCCAGTGCTTTTGCCACAGCCAGTGTCCCAATGGGTCCGTCCGTTTCCGCATATCCGGCAACATAAAAACCTGTTGTGATCAGTACATTACCCTTTGGTGCCTGAAGCAGCTTCTCTGCTGCCCTTTTACAATAATCTTTCTGCAGATATTCTTTTAACAGTGTCATTCCCCGTTTGGAATAACGTAATGTCACTTCCTCCGGTGTCCCTTTATTCATAACATTCTCCAATCACCCGGCTCATTGGTGCTGTTGCAATTCCTGCTTCATCCAATGCCTTTTTTATTTTTTGTACAAACAACAATGCTTTCTCTCCATCCCCATGAACACAGACAGAATCTGCTTTCACCGGTATTTCTTTCCCTGTTATGGCAGTAACAGTCCCCGTCTGTACCATTTTCAGTACACGTTCGATTGCTTCTTCTTCCTCTTCAATCATTGCTCCCGGCTGTGTTCTCGGCACTAACGAACCATCCTCCATATAGGCCCTGTCGGCAAATACCTCTCCTGCTGTTTTCAGCCCTGATTTTTGGGCTGCCTGAACCATTTTTCCACTGCCGGGTCCCAACAGGATCAACTCCTCATCCACTGCCCGGATTCCCCTGCAGACTGCCATGGCAAGCTCCTCATCCTTATCGGCCATATTATATAATGCACCATGGGGCTTTACATGCTGCATCTTGACGCCATACGCTGCACAGAACGCTTTTAATGCTCCAATCTGGTATATAATAAGATCCGTGACCTCTGCGGGAGCGACCTTCATATTACGTCTTCCAAACCCTGCCAGATCCTGATATCCCGGATGTGCTCCAATCTTAACGCCACATTCTGCCGCCATCCGGACAGTTTTGTCCATGATCACCGGATCCGATGCGTGGAAGCCGCATGCAATATTTGCCGATGTGATCCATGGCAATACCTGCTCATCCATTCCAATTTTATAATTTCCAAAGCTCTCACCCAGATCACAATTTAAATCTACCATTTTCATCCACGATCCCTCCTAATCTGATCCATACTTCAATTCAATATTTCTGACATCTGTAATCAGCATATGTCCCGGCGCATGGGTGATACAGAAATCCGGCTTTGATTCCATAATGACATTTTGCGGTGTCACGCCACATGGCCAGAATACCGGCACTTCTCCCGGCCGGATTGTAACCATATCCCCAAAATCCGGACGGTCCAGATCACTGATTCCAATCTGCTCCGGTGCTCCAATATGAACCGGAGCCCCATGAACCCGGGGCATTGCCCCGGTTACCATAACAGCCTTCGACACCTGTTGATACGGTATCGGCCGCATGCTGACCACCATATTTCCCCGAAACACTCCTGCAGACTGACAGGGAATATTGGTTTTGTACATTGGAACATTACACTTTTCTTCAATATGACGGACAGGTATGCCGGTCTCCAGCATCTCTGCCTCAAAGGAAAAGCTGCATCCGATCAGAAAGCTCACCAGATCTTCTCTCCAAAAAACCGATATTTCCGAATATTCCCCCTGAAGCTCTCCATTTTTATAAATACGGTATTTGGGAATCTCCTTTGTAATATCGCAACCGGGTGCCATTGTTTTCAAAAAAGGATCTCCCATATCCCCCACTTCAAGCAACGGGCAGGACCGGGGATTTCTCTGGGTAAACAGCAGAAAATCATACGCATATTTCTTTGGCAAAATAACCAGATTGGCCTGTGCATATCCTGCACACATACCAGCCGTCGGTCCGGTAATTTCCTGCGCTGCAATCCTGTTTCTTATGTCCTTTGGTTTTGCATAAAAATAATCCATCATTAACCCACATCCTTCCATATCATCATTTTTTTGACGTCTCTTCTAAAAACATTCTTTTGATATCATTTCTTTGTACAGCTTCTGTGCCTTATCTACATCTATTTTTTTAAAGTGGATCCGATCCCCCGGCTTACACTGTGCAACCTTACTAAGATCCATCCGGCATACGGTACCAATCTTGGCGTAACCTCCCGTTGTCTGATGATCCGCCATCAGGATGATCGGTTTTCCGCTTGCCGGAACCTGAATGGAACCAAAGGTGATTCCATCGGATACAATGTCTGTACCATTTTTGCTCTCAATCATGCTGCCATCCAGCCGGTAGCCCATACGGTCACTATCCTCCTGCACCCGATAGTACCCGGAATAAAAAGTATGCAGCCCCTTCTGGGTAAACATTTCTTCCTGGGGACCCGGAATCACCCGTACCTCCACCTCGCCCGAATACTCCGGGATACTTACTTTCCGATTTTTAATTTTGGAAAACGACACACTATTCTGTCCAATTTCCAGTACATCTCCCCGTTTCAATTTTCTCCCATGAAAGCCGCCCATTTTACATCGTATATTTGTGGCATAGCTTCCCATAACCAATGGAACCGAAAATCCACCGGATACAGCAAGATACGTCCTACATCCCCTGGACGCCATCCCCAGATTCAGAACGTCTCCCTGCTTCGCTGTAACGGCCCGGTTTGTTTCCACCGGCTGTTCCCCTATCTCAGCCCCCATATCAGCTCCTGTGAGTGCAAAGACGGTATCCTGCGTGAACCTGTAGCTGCCACCATATACCGTAAATTCCAAAACTGCTGCAGTCTCTGGGTTTCCCACCAGATAATTCGCTTTTCTGTACGCCTGCTGATCCATAACACCGGAACAGGTCATACCTGACTGCTGATACCCGTATCGTCCTAAATCCTGTACAGTGGTCAGCATCCCCGGAATAATAACCTCAACTGCCATAATCGCTCCTTTTACTCCTGTATTACATCAAGTGAATATGTTCCCTTTAAAATCTCCTGTCGTATATCGTAATAATCCATAATAGAAATTGGCACAAAACGGATATATTCTCCGGCCTTAAAAAGAACAGGATCCTCCCGGTGCGGATCATAAAGATCTACCGGAGTTCCTCCGATCAGACGCCAGCCTCCGGGGGAATCCATGGGATAAATTCCTGTCTGATCACCACCAATTCCAACCGCTCCCTTGCCAATTTTGACCCGTGGTGTATCAAGACGCGGAACCTCCAGACGTTTATCCAACCCGCCTAAATACACAAACCCAGGCAAAAATCCCAACATATATATTTTGTAATCTGTCCCGCTATGAAGCTCTATGATTTCCTGTCTGGAAAGACCTGTTAATTGTTCCATTCCCGATAAATCCACGCCAAACCTTGCACCATAACAGCACGGAATCCGAATAATTCTTTTATGTACCACCGTGTCTGTTTTCAATTCTCTGCCAAGGACAGAGATTATCATGGAAAGTCTGGAATAAGATATCCGGAGCATATCGTAATAAATCATCAGAGAGCGAAAAGTAGGAACCATCTCCGTAATTCCGGGAATATTCTCCCGGCGTATTTTCTTCGCCAGAGCATGTACTTTCTCGTTGACTTCTTCATCTACCGACGTTCCAAATTCCGCCACCAGTGCGCTGTCACCTGCCGGCATTACCTTTATATCCATAATAATCCTACATCCCTCTTTTCTTATTCCGTTGCATCCATATATTCCTTTAAAAGTGCCTGTCGAAGTTTGTTTACAAGCTCCGTTGCCTTACCGCCAACCGGTTTTCCATCCAGCTCATCCGCACATAAACAAAGCTTGCTGGAGCTTGTCACAAGAATCTCATCTGCTGCAAACATCTCTTCCAAGGTGTAAGGAGTCTCACTGACCGGAATTTCCAGTTTTTTACACATTCTTATCAAATGTGCTCTTCCTATCCCCGGAAGGATCAGATTATCTGTTGGTGCTGTGATCAGCTTTCCATCCTTAATGATATGGCAGTTACTGTGTGCACACTCCGTCACGCGTTTTCCTGGCCTGTATAATACAGTCTCATCTGCCCCTGCCTTCTTTGCCTTTTCTGCTGCCATGACGGAGGGGATCAGATTTAAGGTCTTGATATTGCAATGGAAAAACCGGGTATCCGGTGTTGTGATCAGTTTGATCGGTTTGTCTCCGGCATCTACCGTATCAGGCTTTAACATGATCCAAAGATTTGCTTTTCCCTCCGGGAAGACGTGATTTCGGATACCGGTTCCCCTGGTCACCTGATAATAAACAAACAGATCACCGGTGTCCATTTTCTGAACCATTTCCTGAAGCAGCTCCTTCAGCTCCTGTTTTGTAACCGGCATTTCAATATCCAATAATCCGGCACTGTTAAAAAAGCGGTCAATGTGTTCATCGATTGCAAAAATCTTGTAGTTTCTGCATGGACCGGCATCATATACTCCATCACCAAACCAGCAGACACGGTCATTCATGGGAATACTCATTTCCTCAAGCTCTCCAAATTTTCCATTATAATATCCTAAAGTTTTCATCGTTTTTCCTCCATTTCATTTCTAAAATAAAAAAGACAGCAATAGAACTTTTGAAAGCTCCATTGCTGTCCGTCTGTTGATATTACAACAAGTATTTTTATGATTCACCCAAAGTGTATGCCGGTTTTTCGGGCTTGTCAAGACGAATGAAAATTTGCCAAATTTTTTCGGATATTTTGTTTTTCATCAAAAAATTTTCTGTCTGTTATGAACCTTTTTTTATTATTTAAGCCTGACATAGATCCATATTTTTAACCTTCTAATGCATCCCTCAATACCTTTACATTTTTTTCCATCATACTGACGTAGGTTTCTCCTGCGTCAAACTGCTGCCTTGTAACATTGTGGCAGGTATAAAAGGTCTCCACCTTTACCTCGTGCTCCTTCGTGGATGCTGCTTCCGCTACTGCCTTCGCCACCTTATCACTTGTCAGTTCAATCTTTAGTACCACCGGAAGCTTCCGTTCTTTCACCTGACGTGTGAGATATGTGATCGTCTCCGCACTTGGCTCCGTATCACTGCTGCAGCCCGCAAATGCTGCCGTATAATCAAGACCATATTCCTCCACAAAATACCGCAGTGGAAAACGATCCGCAAATGCAAGATATTTGTGCTTCGCCCGGCTTGTCACCTGCCGGATATCCTTATCCAGCGTCTGCAGCTTTTTAATATATTTGTCCGCATTTTTCTGATATTGTTCCTGATGCTCCGGGTCCACCTCCGCCAGATCCTTTGCAACCTGTGCCACGATCTTCTGTGCATTTACCGGGGAAGTCCAGATATGTTCATCTATCTCACCTGACGCATCAGAAGCTTCGTCTGTTTCATGATCGTGCTCTTCCTTTTCAGATGCGATATGATCCGAATCTTCTGTGCCATGTTCTTCGTGATCATGTTCCTCACCCTTTTCCTCCTGCATCCCTTCGACATGCTCTTCCACAAGAGTATCCACATGCCGCATCATCTCATCTGCCACAATGCCTTTATTATCCGCAGACTCTAATACCTGTCCAACCCATTGCTCATTTTCACCGCCATTATACAAAATCAGATCGGCCTGTCCCATCTGAATCATATCCGATGCCGTCGGTTCAAAGGAATGGGTGTCCATCCCGGCCGGCAGGATCAGAGACACATCGGCATATTTGCCTGCCACCTGTCTGGCAAAATCATAATATGGAAATAATGTTGCTACCACTTTAACCTTGCTGTCCTTTTTGTTTTGTCCGGGTGTCTGGTCTGTGCCTGCGGAAATGCTGCATCCGCTGACAACCAGCATGACGGCACTAAAACATGCCACTATCTTCCATAAAAACATTCCTGTTGTTTTTTTATCTGTTCTTTTAATTCTCATTTTTGTTTTTTCTCTCCATACATTCATTACACATACCATAAAACATCGTTCTGTGAGGATTTACCTGAAAGCTGTGTTCCTCCAGCACATGATCATATAACTCCTCCATATGGCTGCAGGCCATGGGGATCATATTGCCACAATTTTCGCATTTCAGTAAAAACGATCCCTCATCCTCTCCGGTATACTGATAGTGTGCCCCGCTGTTGCCATCCAATACAATCTTATGGACAAGGCCTTCCTGCTCAAATTTGTCCAAATGACGGTAGATCGTCGTGAGACCAACCGACTGTCCCTGCTCCTTCAGATGAGCAGCAATCTGGCTCACGGTCACATAACGTTCTCCCCCTGTCATCAGATATTCCAGAATGATCTTTTGCTGTTTTGTATGATAATGTTTTCCTTTATTCACTTAATTCACTCCATTCCCTCATAAAAGAATTTTCCGGCTCCCACCCCAAAGCCTCCAGGGGGGAGTTATTTGTCATATTTGAAAACCGTTTTCATATTACACACATTTAAGGAAAATGTCAATCCATTTGACCTTTCTGTTCTTTATGACTACAATAGAAAAAAACAGAAAGGATACGATGATATGGAACCATATACAGACAATGATATGACAGAAGACGTCTCCGAAAATGATGACAGCGATATCCGTCGTTATCTGCACTCTGCCACCGCTATTCTGATCCTGATCAATGTAATTATCTTCTTGAAGACAGATATTTCCGGTATGATCGGCGGGGAGGACGTCTGGATCGACAAGGGATGCCTCTCCTGGTATCATTTTTTTTACCGGCATGAATATTACCGTGTACTGACCTGTATGTTTCTCCATGGAGGAATTGATCATATTTTTAACAATATGCTCTGCCTTTTTTTTATGGGAAGCTTTCTTGAACAGCACATTGGCACTCCCCGCTTTCTGATCCTTTATTTTTCTTCAGGAATTATTGCAGGCTTTACGTCTATGGTTTATAATATGCTATTAGGAATAAACACATTATCCATTGGAGCATCCGGTGCGATTTTTGGTATTACCGGAGGTCTTCTTGCACTGGTACTTTTTCACCGTAAGGAAATTGAAATTGATTACCGCCAGATGATATTTGCTGCTTTCCTGAGCCTGTACAGTGGTCTGACGGATCAGGGTGTGGATAATGCAGCCCATCTCGGAGGCTTCTTAGGAGGACTTCTCCTGGGTCTTCTGGTTGGCATCCGTAAGCAGAGACAGCAAACAAAGGATTCTTTCGGATCCGGCTCTCTCTGGAAATAATTAGGAAATGAGGAAATATATGCAGCGAATCAATATTTATTATGGTGGCCGCGGACTCATTGAGGATCCCACCATCTATGTAATGAATAAACTCACAGAGGTTCTTAACGAGCTGAACATTGATGTAAAAAAATATAATTTATATGAGGATAAACGCGGTATTTCCGTACTCCCCAAAACACTGAAGGAGGCAGACGGCGTCATTCTTGCCGCTTCTGTAGAATGGCTTGGCATTGGTGGTCTGCTCCAGCAGTTTCTGGACGCCTGCTGGCTGTACGGTGACCGGGACCGCATCCAAAATCTCTATATGTTCCCACTGGTCACGGCGACAGCTGCCGGAGAGAAAACGGCATACCAGACGCTGGTTCAGGCATGGGAAATACTTGGAGGCATTCCCTGAAGGAATCTGTGCTTATGTGGAGGATTATACGGAGTTTGAAACCAATCCGGACTATGCTCTTCTGATCGAGAAAAAAGCTGAGAGCTTTTACCGTTCCTTCTCCAAAAAGATAACGGTGTTTCCATCCAGTACCAATTCCATCTGCGAAAATGTACTTCAGCCCAAAACCATGCACCTGACCCCTCAGGAAAGTGAGCAGTTATCTATGTATGTTTCCGACACCAATTACGTTCAGAAACAAAAAGAAGATATCGAGGAACTCACCAGTATGTTTAAGGGGCTTCTGGGAGATGATGCAGAAGAAACGGAGACCACACCGTCAGATATCTCGGAAGATCCATTTGCTTCATTTTTGAAGGAGCATTTTCAAGCTGTGACACCGTTGCACGTATGTTATAATCTCCAGTTTGAGGACGGAAGAATTCTTTCCCTTGAGATTGATAACGAACATCTGGAATGCCGTAATAAAGAAAACCCTTCTGCTAATGTCCAGATTAAAATAAATCACCAAACAGTAAAACAGCTTATGAACGGTGAGATTACCATGCATAATGCATTTCTCTCCGGTGCCGTATCTGCAAAGGGTGATTTCAAACAGATCCGTACATTTGACACGGTTTTTCCTTTTCAGCGGGCTTAATCAAAAAGAAAAGAGGTAAAATATTATGAGTAAAAAAATGGTAGACGATTGTATTTTCTGTAAGATCAACAAGGGAGAGATTCCTTCCACCACAATCTATGAGGATGACGATTTTAAGGTTATGCTTGATATCAATCCGGCTTCCAGGGGACATGCTGTGATCCTTCCCAAAAATCACGCAGCAGATCTCTTTGAGCTGGAGGACGAAGATGCAGAAAAGCTTTTCAAGGTAGCCCGCAAATGCGCCAAAGCGATGAAGGAGGTACTCCACTGTGACGGCATCAATGTACTCCAGAATAACGGAGAAGCCGCCGGTCAGACGGTCTTTCATCTCCATGTGCATCTGATTCCACGTTACAAGGGCGACACCGTCAATATCTCCTGGGAACCCGGTACACCGGAGGAAAATGCGGCAGAGCTTGCGGCTCAGATCAAAGCAGCAGTCAGATAATAATTATAAACGAAATCATCTGGTATTACTTATTTTCCAAAATATTAAAATAAGCCACCTGATCAACATCCGGGCACCTGTTGATCAAGTGGCTTGTACTATTTTTCGTACAGATATTAACGATTATAAATCCGGCACAGCTTTTTCAGATAACGGCAATGCTCCCTGGTAAATGCTCCCGGAAGCATACGCCAGCGCCAGTTTGTTCCCACCGTCGAAGGCAGGTTCATCCGGGCACGATTATCCAGTCCGAGGATATCCTGCATCTGAAAAATTGCAGTATTGGCAATGCTCCCATATCCCAGCCGGATCATCTCCATAGGAATCTGCTTTTTTTTCTTTACCTGTAGATAATCCATCACATATTTCAATTCTTTTTTCTTTTTGGCTCCATAAAATCCCATGATCGTTTCATTATCATGAGTTCCACCATATACAAGACAGTTGGGATCTTTATAATTATGTGGCAGATATTCATTATCTGCCGCACCATCAAATGCAAACTCCAGAATCTTCATCCCCGGCCAGCCTGTCTTTTGTATCAGCTTCCGTACATTCGGTCCAACCACACCCAGATCCTCGGCAATAATATCGGTTCCTTTTGTTGCCTCTTTGATCACATCCGTAAGCTTTTTGCCCGGTCCTTTTCTCCATTTGCCATCTACCGCTGTCGGGCAGGATGCCGGAATGGACCAGAAATTTACAATCCCGATAAAATGGTCAATACGGATCACATCATACAGCTTTGCATTTGCTTCCATGCGCTTATACCACCAGCGGAAATGATCTTTTTCCATTGCTTTCCAGTCGTAAAGCGGATTACCCCAGCGCTGTCCGTCTGCCGAAAAACAATCTGGCGGTACTCCCGCAATATTGATGGGTTTCTTTCTCTCATCCAGTTCAAAAAGATCCGAATGTGCCCATACATCGGCACTGTCCATAGAAACGTACAGAGGAATATCTCCGATCAAATGAATCTTTTTCTTGTGGGCATACTTTTTAAGTCGGTTCCACTGCTGATAAAACTTATACTGACAAAACTCCCAGAAAGCGATTTCGCCTGCCAGCTTTTTCTGCCATTTTTTCACTGCATCCTTCTGACGGAATCGAATATCCTCCTCCCAAAGCTGCCATTCCTTATTGTCATTTTCAAACTTTAATGCCATATACAGACAATAGTCTGCGAGCCAGTAAGTATTTTGACGGCAGAAGGTACGATATGAAGATTCTTCCTGATGCTTGCTTCGATTATATGCTTTTTTCAGCACCTTAAAACGGTTTTGAAAGAGAATGGCATAATCTATGTCCTCCGGATCCTCTCCCCACTCCTCACTTTCTACCTCCTGAATCGTCAGAAGTCCCTCCTGAATCAGGGTATCCAGATCAATAAAATACGGATTGCCTGCAAAAGCAGAGAAGGATTGGTACGGACTATCCCCAAAACTTGTAGGTCCTGCCGGAAGTACCTGCCAGTATTTCTGTCCTGCTTTTACCAGTCTGTCCACAAAATGGTATGCTTCCTCCCCCAATGTACCAATACCGTACGGAGAAGGCAGACTGCTGATGGGCAGCAATACTCCGGCTCCTCTGTCATCTAAAAAATTTTTCTTTTCCATATTTCATTTATGCCTTTCTCATATATTTATGATGTTTCACTATACCTGAAATCCTCTCCCAAGTGTTCCGGGATCAATCGCGACCTCATTGAGACTGCCTTTACCGTAGGTCAGTCCGGCATACACCTGCTGGCTGTTTTCCATGACCGGTCCCGACGTATCCTGTTTGGCAATCTCCTCAAAGCTTTCTTTCAATCCTTGAAGCACCCGCTCACAGGAAGCCAGCCCAACATTTTTCTTTCGTGTGATTGATTTTACCAGTTGTTCATTCACATATCGATATAACGAAGCCAGACG
>ERZ773138.1633-NODE-1633-length-20076-cov-3.887218_pt1 | contig 20076 bp, 4 predicted proteins | sample MGYA00511114_ERZ773138 | MGnify/ENA primary metagenome ERZ773138 (study PRJEB29015, sample SAMEA2737805) | human gut metagenome | biome: human gut; feature: human-associated habitat; material: faeces | place: China | collected 2012 ...
TTAGCTATTTTATCATATAGTTGGTTTTTATAGAACATATTAAAAGTGCACCTTTTGGTTTAATAAGCGTAAAAAAATATACCTCCAATAAAGAGACTTTTGTGTTCCTTTTTTGGGGTATATTTTTTTATGTTTAGTTATATATTTATTATATGCTATTTCTTTTTTACTCTTGTTTTTTTATTTTTCGTTTTTATTTTCGTTTTGTTTTCTTTTTTGTATTATTTTTATTTATTTTGATTTTATTATATTTTTTATTGTTTGCTTTTTATCTGCTTTCTCCTTCTTCTCTTTTTTGGGCTTCTTCTGCATAGACATTTTTGATTTCTTTCATTTGTTCGTCGTCTAGGGTTGTTCTTTCGAAGTCTTTTCCTATGTTTTGTTTTTGGTCTACTTTTAGGCTGTTTAGGAAGTTATGTGCTTCTGTGACATCGTCTTTACTTAGTGCTGTGTTTATTGCTGTTGCGTTTTCTATTTCTCTTGTTTCATTTTTTTCTGCTAATTTTTCTAGGCTTCCTTCTCCCAATATTTTGTCCATTATTTTTGAGAAGAATGTTGGTTTGAATCTTCCTTCTTGTTTTCCTATGTTGTATCTTTCTGCTCTTTTTGCTTTTTGTAAAAATGAAAATCTGTCATATTCTTTCATTGTGCTTGCTTTTGAGATGTCATTTAGATCATACGTGATGTTACAGATGTTGTTTACTTTTTCGTGTTTTGATGCTTTAAAACATTCGTTAAAGTAGTTGTTTAATATTGTTGCTTTATCACTGTTTTCCATTTTCTTTGCCATGCAGATTCCTTGTATTACTGTATAATCTGTTGGACTTATTTTTAAGATTTGTTCTAGCATTTTTGGGTCTTCTATTTTCATTCCTGTTTCTTCTATTGCTGTTATTATTTCTAAACTGTCTAATTCGTCTGTGTTTCTTAATGCTCTTCTTGGTATTTTATATTCTTTTTGGTTGTATATTATGACTCCTTTTCTTCCTAGTGTTATTTCTATGTCAAATGGTAGTTCGTCAGTGTATTTTGCATATTCTTTTTTGCTTATAAGATTTTTTGCTGCTTCTCTTTGTTTATTTTCTTTTTCTGCTTCTGCCCATGCGTCTCTAATTTCATTTTCTTTTATTGCTTCATCCCATGCTTTTAAGTATTCTTCATTTTCTTTATTTTCTTTTCTTGTTTGCTTTTGTTCGTTTTCTTTTGTTTTTGATGCTTCTACATCTGATGCCATTGGGATTGTTTCTTCTCCTCTGTCTACTTTTCCTACATTTAATAAAAATTTTCTTAATTCTTCTTTTATTTCTTTTTCTTCTGCTTTTTGTTGTGTTTCTTCTTTTTTAGCTTCTGGTTCTATTCCTTTTATTTCTTTTTTTACTGTTTTCAATTTTTGTGCTAAGTATTCTTTATATTTTGTGTCTTTGACCTTTTTTGGATTTGTTTTTTCTTCTTGTTTCATGTCTTTTAGTTGTTGTTCTATGTTTTGTTGTTCTTTTTTCTTTTCGTTTAGTGCTTTTATATTTGGTTTGTTGTCTTCTAATTCATTTAGTGCTTTGTTTGCTGCTTCTTTTGCACTTTCTATGATGTTCTTTTTGGCTTGTCCTAGATCTTTTATTTCTTGCTCTATTGTTGGATTTTTTGCTCTTTCTTCTTGTTTTTTGTCTATTTCTGTTAGTTCTTTTTCATTATTTTTTATTAAATCCATGTATTTTTTAGATTTTGCTTGGAATTCTTTTGATGTCATTCCTGTCATTTTATTTACTGTTTCTTCTGCTTTTTTTATTTGGTTTTCTAGTTCTTCTTTTCTTTTATCTAAATCTTCTATTCCTAATTTTTGTGCTTTTTTTGATACATTTTTGTATCCTTCTAAATACATTTTTAAATCTACTTTACTACTCATACTTTGTTTTTCCTTTCTTAAAATACTAGTATTTTTACTTTTTTCTATCGTTTTCTCTTTTTTACGCTATTTTTAGTATAACAAATTTTTATTGTTTTTGCAATAGTTTTACATAAAATTTTGTAAACTTCTTTCTGCTAGTTTTAGGTATCTTTCTTTTTTGTCTTTTATTTTTTTGCCTTCTAGTTCTGGTAATATTCCAAAGTTTGCGTTCATTGGTTGAAATTTTTCGTTTTTTGTTGATATGTATTTTGCTAGACTTCCTATTATTGTGTTTTCTGAAAATATAATTTTTTCTTTTGTTTTTTCTGTTTCTGTTTTTTTGGTTCTGTTTTTCTCTAATTGGTTTACTGCGTTTAGTGCTGCTACCATTCCTGATGATATTGATTCTACATATCCTTCTACTCCTGTTATTTGTCCTGCAAAGTATATATTTGTGTTGCTTTTTAGGTTGTATGTTTGGTCTAGTAGTGTTGGTGAGTTTATGTATGTGTTTCTGTGCATTACTCCATATTTGATGAATTCTGCTTTTTCTAGTCCTGGTATCATTGAGAATACTCTTTTTTGTTCTCCAAATTTTAGATTTGTTTGGAAGCCTACTATGTTATATATTGATGCTTGTGTGTCGTCTTGTCTTAGTTGTACTACTGCATATGGTCTTTTTCCTGTTCTTGGGTCGTCGAATCCTACTGGTTTTAGTGGTCCGAATCTTAGCGTGTCTTTTCCTCTTTTTGCCATGATTTCGATTGGCATGCATCCTTCAAATATTTCTCTTTTTTCAAATTCGTGTAGTGTTACTACTTCTGCTTCTGTTAGTGCTTTCCAAAATTCTTCGTATTCTTCTTGATTGAATGGTAAGTTTATGTAGCTGTTTTCTGAGTTTTTTTCGTTGATATTTGGTGTGTTTTCTTCTTTGTTGCTTAATGTTTCTTGATTGTTTTCCACTTTTTCTTCACTGTTGTTTATATTTTCTTCTGTTTTTTCTTTACTTTTGTTTATTTCTTTTATTCTTTTTTGCCATTCTTCCATTGTTTCTTCTTTCTTTTTTTCTTGTGTGTATCTGTCTCCATAAAATGCTATGTTGAAGTCTATGCTTTCTTTTGTTACTATTGGTGCTGCTGCGTCATAAAAATAAAATTTGTCTTGTCCTGTTATTTCTTGTATTTCTTTTGCTAGTGGTTCTGATGTTAGTGGTCCTGTTGCTATTATTGTTATTGCTTCTTTTGATAGGTCTTTTATTGATATGTCTTTTCCTATTTCGGCTGTTATTGTTTCTATTAATGGGTTGTTTTTTATTTGTTCTGTTACTTTTTTTGAAAATTGCTCTCTGTCTACTGCTAGTGCTTGGCCTGCTGGTACTTTTGTTTCGTCTGCTATTTTTATTAGTAGTGAGTCTAATTTTCTTAGTTCTTCTTTTAGTAGTCCACATGCGTTTGTTATTAAATTTGATTTTAAGGAGTTACTGCATACTATTTCTGCTAAATCATTGCTGTTGTGTGCTGGTGTGTGTTTTTGTGGTTTCATTTCATATAGTTTTACTTTTATTCCTTTTTTTGCTATTTGGTATGCTGCTTCTGTTCCTGCTAAGCCTCCTCCTATTACATTTATATATTGTTCCATTTTTTCCTTCTTTCTTTATTATTGGTTCTGGATTTTTATAGTCTTTATTTTGAGTTTGAGTGTTTTTTGTATTTAAGTTTTGTTATTTTTAAACTTTTCATGGATTTGAATATTTTACTATATATTTGGATTTTTTAGTTGAATGGTTTTATTATTTTGTCTTTTGTTTGATTTTTTTAGCTGAGTGGTTTTATTATTTTGTCTTTTGTTTGATTTTTTAGCTGAATAGTTTCATTATTTCGTCTTTTGATAGTTTGTTTATGAATTTGGTTTGTGTGCTTAACATGTTTTCTGCTAGTTCTGCTTTTTTCATTTGTAATTCGTATATTTTTTCTTCTATTGTGTTTTTGGTTATTAACTTGTATACTTGCACATTGTTTTTTTGCCCTATTCGGTATGCTCTGTCTGTTGCTTGGTTTTCTGCTGATAGGTTCCACCATGGGTCATAGTGTATTACCATGTCTGCTCCTGTTAAGTTTAGTCCTGTTCCTCCTGCTTTTAGTGATATTAAAAATACTTTTATGTTTTGGTTTGTGTTAAATTCGTCTACCATTTTTATTCTTTCGTCTACTTTTGTGCTTCCTGTTAGTTTATAGTATGGTATTTTTTGTTCTTTTAGTTGTTGTTCCATTATTTCAAACATTGATGTGTATGTGGAAAATATTAATATTTTGTGTCCTGATTCTGTTGCGTCTTCTACTATTTCCATACATTGTTCTAGTTTGCTACTTGTTCCTTCATAGTTTTCTATGAATATTTTTGGGTGACAACATATTTGTCTTAGTCTTGTTAGTGCTGATAAGATTTTTATTTGGCTTCTTTCTATTCCGTTTATGTTTATTTCTTCTGCTACTTCTTCTTTTGCTTGTGCTAAGTATGATAAATATATGTTTTGTTGTTCGTCGTTCATTTCGTTGTTTAGTATTGTTATTGTTTTTTCTGGTAGTTCTGTTAGTACTTCTTTTTTTGTTCTTCTTAGTACAAATGGTTCTATTAGCATTTTTAGTTTTTTCATTGCTATTTCGTCGTTTTCTTTTACTATTGGTCCTTCATACGTGTTTTTGAATTTTTTGTATCTGAATAAATATCCTGGCATTATGAAGTCGAATATTGACCATAGTTCTGCTAGTGAGTTTTCTATTGGGGTTCCTGTTAGTGCATATTTTGTTTGTGCTTTTATTTGTTTTACTGCTTTTGCGTTTTGTGTGTTGCTGTTTTTTAGGTATTGTGCTTCGTCTGTTATTGCGAATTTGAATGTGTATGCTTTTTGTTTGTATGCTTCTATGTCTCTTTTTAGTAAGTCGTAAGATGTTATTATAATGTCATATTTTTCTAAGTTTTCTATTTGTTCTTTTCTTTCTGATGCTTTTCCGCTTATAACTTTTACTTGTAAGTTTGGTGCAAATTTTTTGGCTTCGTTTAGCCAGTTTAGTGTTAAGGAACTTGGTGATATTACTATACTTGTTTTTCTTTCTTTTTGTTTTTCTGTATTGTATGTATTTTTGTTTTCTGTTTCTTTTTTGTTAGTTGATTCTGTTTTTTCTTTTTTTGTTTCTTCTATGTAATTTAGTATTATTGCTAAGATTTGGATTGTTTTTCCTAGTCCCATGTCGTCTGCTAGTATTCCTCCAAATTTGTAGTTGTCTAATATTTTTAGCCATGTATATCCTGTTTTTTGGTAGTATCTTAGTTTTGCGTTTAATGTTTTTGGTAGCTCATATTCTTCTTCTAATTGTTCTTGGTTTAGTTTGTTTACTATTTTTTTGTATTCTTGGTTTTTTACTATTTCTGTTCCTTTTATTCCTTTTAATAGTTGGTTTAAGTATAGACTTCTGTTTATTGGTAAGTCTATTTCTCCTTCTTCTATGTCTTTGTAGTCTAAGTCCATTCCTGTTAGTATTTGGTCAAAAAATTCTATTTCTTTGTTTTCTTCTAGTTCTATAAATGTTCCGTCTTTTAGTCTATGGTATTTCTTTTTTAGTTTGTATTGGTTCATTATGTCTTTTAGTTCTGCTAGATTGAATTCTATTTGACTGAAGTCTATTTTTAGTAAGTCGTTTTCTACTTTTACTCCTATTGATCCTATTTTTGGTTTTGTTACTTGTTTTGTTTTGAAGTTGTCTGTTGCCATTACTTCAAATTTTTGCATGTATGTTTCTATGTCTTGTGTTAAAAATTCGTATATTTTGTCATTGTCTGGTAATATAAATCTTGTGTTTTGTACGTCAAACATAAATCCTGTTCTTCTGAATATTTTTAATGCTTTTGCTTCTTCTACCATGTTTCTTGGTATTTGTATGTCTTGCTTTTCTTCTAGTGGGTTGAATTCTGTTTCTCCGTAACAGAATTTTACGTCTGCTATTATGTAGTCGTTTTTGTCGAAGTCTAAAAATACTTTTACTCCTAGTTCTTTTGGTTTGTATTCTTCTATTTCTTCTTCACTTACATTTCCTAGTTTTATTGCGTTTTTTATTTTTGGCATTATTACTGAGAATAGTTGCATTAGGTCGTCTTTTGCTAGGTGTAGTTCTGATACGTAGTTTTGTCTGAAACTGTTTAGTAGTTTTAGTTTTGTTTTTTCGAATTCGCTTGATAGTCTGTAAAATTCGCTTTCTTTTAGTATATATTTGTGTGTTTTTCCTCTTATTATGTTCATTTTGAATATGTCTTGGTTTGGTTGTATTACATATTCGTCTTTTTCTTTGTTTAACTTGAATTTTAGATTTGGGTCTTTGTCTATAAATTCTACATTCTCTTCTATTCCATCTCTTTGGAATCTTATTTCTTTTCCTTTTATTATTTCAAATAGGTCGTCTATTCCTGTGTTGCTTAACATTATACTTGTGTCACTTAGTGCTTTTCCATAATAGTGGTATGTGCTGTTTGAGCTTGCGTTTGCGTATTTGATTATTTCTGCATATTTTAGTATGAATTCTAGTAATTTTTGTGATTCTTCTGAAAATGCTTCTTTTGTGTGTATAAATTGTAATTTATCTCCGTATTTGTAGTATGTTTTGTTCATTATTCTATCATAAAATTCTGATAGTTCTTTTATTTTGTATAGTCTTTTTTCTCCTATTTTGAATTCTGCTTTCATTTCTCCTGTAAATCTGTCAAAATATATTTTTGGCTCTATTTTTATTGTTCCTTTGTTTTTTATTGTTGTTTCTTCGTCTTCTGCTATGTCGTCTATTTCTTCATTGTAAAATGTGTTTACTATTTGTCTGAAACTTCTATACTTTGCTTCATTTTTGTCTATGATTTTTTTTGGTTGTTCTTTTTTTGCTGTTTCATTTTTGTCTCTTAGTTCTAATATTGTTGCTAAACTGTGTTTGCATACTCCATAGTGTTGTTGGTAGTCTGGACATGTGCAGGTTATGTCTTCTATTTCTCCTTTTTTTACTTCTATATATGTATTATATGTTTCTGTTCCATATACTTCTGCTTTTACTTCGAAGTTGTTTTGGTCTTCGTATTTTGTTTCTGTTATTATTACCTTTTTTGCTTGCTTATAGTTTCTTGCTTTTTTGGCTCTTGCTTCTCCCGCGTCTAATATTAATTCTTCTATTATTTCAGGATTTATTTGCATTTTTTCGTTCCTTCCTTTATGGTTTTATTATTCTCTAGTGTTTTATTATACTATACATTATTATATTAGACAAGGTTTTTTGTGGCTTTTGGGTAGAGTTAGGTGCTTTTTTACACATATCCGTGATTTTTTATTACTTGTTTTTGCACATATCCGCTTTTTTTGCTAATCTTTTCAAATAGATTTTGCTTTTCTATTTCACTAATATTAAAAAAATGTATAAATTTGTTTTGTTTAGTTAAATTTTATAAAAATATATTGTATAGTACTGTTCATAGGAAATGAGAAAAGTAGATGTGTTCGTGTTGCCACCTACATATACAGTTTTACTGTGAGAACGGAGTGGTGTCTATGGTAGAATCAACATTATTGACAATAATCTGTCTATTATTCTATGGATTAATAGGTGTAACTATCATAAATATTGCCTTAATTATAACTTTAGTTATTATTTTGAGCAAATAATAAAACGGCACATTTGCTTGGCAGAGCGATGTGTCGTTTATCCTTTTTATGTGGTAACCGCATTTCTGCGATTGTCATTTCCTATATTTATTATACTTAACTTTTAAGTATTTGTCAAATTTTCTGGTTAAAAAATAGTGTGAAATAATAGTGTAAAATAATAGTGTGAAATTTTTATTAGTAAAGGACGGAGCTTTTTTTAGCTTCGTCCTTTTGTGCTTTTGCATCTTATTTTTTATTTTGGATATTTTTTAGTCCGCTTCTTAAAACATTTTTTATTTTGGGTGTTTTTTGAGTTTGTCCCTAAAAATTTCTTTTTAGTTTTGTGTGTTTTTTAAGTTTGTTCCTAAAAAATTCTTTGGGTCTATGTCGTTTCCGTATCCACTTGCTTTTCTTATTTCAAAGTGTAGGTGGTGACCTGTTGAGTTTCCTACATTTGGGTCTGTTTTTGGGTCTCCTCCTTCTAGTCCTATTGTTTCTCCTTGTTTTACCTTTTGGCCTTTTTGTACGTCTATTCTTGATAGGTGTGCGTAGAAGCTGTATATTGTTTCCCCATTTACAATATGTTTGATTTCTACACTGTTACCAAATCCTTTTTGTACTCCTGCATATGTTACTTCTCCGTCTGCTATTGAGATTACTTCTGCGTGGTGTGTTCCTGCTAGGTCTATTCCGGTGTGTTTTTTTACTTCTCCTGTTGTTGGATGTACTCTTGTTCCATATGCTGATGTTATTGTATATGTACTCTTTAATGGTTTTACAAAGTTTTGTGTTTGTGTTGCTGTATTGTTTGTGCTTGCTCTTGCAAATATTCTTGCTTGCGTTGCTACGTTTGATACTGCTGAGTTTATTGCTGTGTTTAATGTTTCATTTGAGCTTGCTGTTGTTTGTGCTGGTGGATTTGGATTTACCCATTTTTCTGTTGTTTTTGTTTTTCCATAGTTTGCTTTTAAGATGCTTCTGTCTTGCTTGTTTACTGTGCCGTCTTCGTTTAAGTCATATTTTTCTTTTTGTGCTTTGTTTTCATCTGTTATTGTTCCATAGTTTTCTATGATGCTTGTTAGATCTTCGATTTCAATTTCTTCGTTTTCGTCAAGATCTCCTGCATAGATGTTGATGTCATCTATAGTAATAATTTCCCCATCTTTTACTACTATATTTGTTACTCTGTGTTCTAGGTAAGAGGTCTTGCTGATTACTATGTCATATTCTCCTGGTTCTAAGTCTAGTGTGTATGTTCCGTCTGGATTTATTTGTATTTCTTGGATTACTTTTCTTGGGTCTTCTGCATCATTTTCGTCTCTTGTGTCTTGTGAGTTATAGACTTTTATTGTTGCGGTTTGTTTTGTTTGGTCTGCAGCTTGTGTTATTATTTTTCCTGTTATTGCTGATAGTCTGTGAATTTTTATTGTATATTGTTTTGTTTTGCCACTTATTGATTTTACAGTTATAGTTATTTGTTTTGTTGTTTCTGTGCTCATGTCTATTTGTTTTGTGTTGCTTCCTCTTGTTTCTGTGTTTCCGTCTACTGATACATAAGCTAACTCTTGGTTTGCTATTGCTTCTAAGTTGACTTGTGTTTCTGTTGCTTTTACTGTTACTTCATATATTCCGTTTTCTTTTAGTGTGGCTTTGTTTTCGTTTGCTTTTACTTCTTTTAGGTTTGCGTCGTCTTCCGCTGGACTGTTTTCTTTTACTATATACAATTTATATTCTACTTGATTTCCTGCTGCATTTTTTACTGTTATTATGACTTTTGTTACATCTTCTGTTAAGTCTATTTTTTCTTTTGATCTTTTCACTTGATATGGTGTATCATTTATTTTTACTTTTGTTGTGCTTGAGTTTGAAATTCCTTCTACCATACTACTTACTTTGTTTTTGTCTACTTTTGCAATGTAGATTCCGTCTGTTGTTTTTTGTACTTCTTGTTCATCTACTTTTATTGTTAGTTGTAAGTCTTGTAAGTCTTCTGGTTTGTCTACTTCTGTTAGTGTTAGTGTGTATTCTTTTTCTTTATAATCGTCTGCTGTTTTGTCTAGTTTGTTTGATACGATTATTTTGATTGTTTTTCCTTGTGATACATCATATTGTTGTAATGTGTTTTGATATTGTGTTCCTGTGTTTCCTGCAATTGATACATATTCGTTTTGGTCATATAATATTGCTTTGATGTCTACTGTTTTTGTGCCTTTTACTATATCTATTGTAAAGTTTTGATCGTCTGTTCTTGTTGTTAGTCTGTTGTCTACATATACTTGTTTTAGATATAGTTCTGATGGCTCTCTATAGATATTTACTAAATATTGTTGTACATCTCCATCAATTGAGGTTATTTTTACTATTATTTGTTTTTCTGCTGTATTTCCCATATTTATTGTTGTTGTGTTTGTTCCTCTTGTTTCTCTGTTTCCTTCTATACTTACTTTTGAATATGGATATTGTGCTTTTGCTGTTAATTCTATTGTTGTTGCATCTTTTTTAATATATGTTGTATAAGTTCCATCTGCTTCTGGTGTAATTGTTCCTTCTGTTACAGCTCCTTGTCCTGCTATTATTTCTTGGATATTGTTGTTACTTATGTCTTCTGTGTCTTTTATTACATAGACTTTGTATTCTTTTTCTTCTCCTGCACCGTTTTTTACTGTTACAGTGGCTTCTGTTACTCCGTTTTTTAGACTTAAGTTTTTTTGACTTGATGGATTTGCATATTCTGTTTCTCCATTTCCGTCTTTTATTTTTACTTGTGATGTTTCTGATGTTATTCCTGCCCATAATGAGCTGTTGTCTTGACTTGCGTCTACTACTTTTACATAGTTTCCGTCTGTGTCTTGTTCTATTTCTTCATCATCTAGTTTTATTGTTACTTTTAAGTCTTCTAATACATCTGGTTCTTCTACTTCTTTTATTTTTAAGATGTAGTCTTTTGTTTCGTCTACTTCTCCTTCAAACATTGCTGTTATTCTGATTGGTATTTGTTTGTTTTCTAATGAACAGTTTGTGTTTGTGTTTTGTGCTTGTGTGTTTAGGTTTCCATTTACACTTACATATTCTGTTTGTTTTGTTGCTATTGCTTTTATTTCTGCTTGTGTTGTTCCTTTTTTTACATCAATTTCAAATGTGTTATCATCTACCTTAGTTGCTTTTCTTCCATCTAAATATACTTTTTCTAATCCTAAGTTGTTTTGTTGTTTGTGTATTGTTAGTTTGTATTTTTTTACTGTTCCGTCTAGTGCTGTAACTGTTATTGTTTTTATTGTGTCTCCGTTTGGTAAGATTATGCTTTCTTCTAGTTGTCCTTCTTTTTCTTCTCCTCCCATTGTTACTTTTGCTAAGATATTTGATAATACTATTTTTACATTTGCTATTTCTTCTGTTGCTTTTACAGTTATTTCATAGTTTCCGTTTTCATCTTCTATGATATGTTTTTTGTTTACTTCTAACCATTGTATTTTTGTGTCATTTGATAGACGTACAAACATTATGTTATATGTTTTTGTTACTTTTCCATCTTGTGATGTTACTACTATTGGCACTGTTATTGTTCCATCTTCTAATGGTAATTTTATGTTTTTTGTTGCATTTCCTGTTAGCTCTTCTGTGTCTCCTATTTTTATGCTTGCATATTCGTTTGCTGAAATAACTTTGATTGTTGCTAAGTCTTTTTCTTTTGGTATTGAGATTATACTTGTTGGTACTGAATCTTTGTCTACAAATCTGTCTATTATGTCTGTATTATCTACATAGATATGTGATGCATCTGCATTTTTGGATTTTCTTAGTAGTTTTATTGTGTATTGTTGTGTTCTTCCTGTTTCTGCTATTGCTGTTACTTTTACATCTACTTCTTCTTGGTCTTTTACAGATATGTTGTTTATTGATATTTGTGGTTTTCCTTCTGTTTCTCCTGATTTTAAAGTTGTGTATTGGTTGTTTGCTTCTATTGATAGACTTACTTGTTCTGTATCTGCTGATATATATTCTTTATATGTGTGTGTTTCTGAATCGTATTTTGTTACTACATTTTCTCCATTTTTTATTAATTTTATAGATACATCATCTGATATTATGTTGATTTCTAGTACTTTTGTTATAGCTGGTGTTTCTCCATCTTGTGCTTGTATATTGATGTTTAATGTTATTTTTCTGTTTCCGTCTTTGAAAGTTTCAGTTTTTGTTGCTGGTGTTTGTTTCCATTCTGTTCCGTCTCCTATTTGTATTTTTGCGTGTGCTTCTGTTGCTGTTATTTCTATTTCTGTGTCTTGTGTATCTCTTCCTTTATCATATACTGTTGCTATATATTTTCCGTCTGTTTCTGATATTATTTTGTTATCGACTTTTACTGTTTTTATGCTTGTGTCTGTTGATTTTTTTACAACTTTGATATGGTATACAGCTTTTTCCCCATTTTCAGCTGTTACTATTGTATCTAATTCTGTTGTTTCACTTGCTATTTCAACAGTTTTTGCTAGTGCCTTTAGTTTTGTGTCTCCTGCTATTTCTACTGTTGCTTCATCACTTGTTGCTCTTACTAGTATTGTTGCTTCTGTATCTGTTCTTTCAATATATTTTACATAAGTGTTTGTTGCTGTATCTATTTCGTCTGCTGGTTGATTATTTATTTGTATTGTACAGCTTGTGTCTGTTGATTTTCTTTCTATTACTAGTGTGTATACTTTGGTTGTGTTGTCTTGTGCTGTTATTGTTATTGTTACTGTTGTTTTCTTTTCTTTGCTTAGAGTAACTGTTTTTGTGCTTTCACCTTGTTCTGCTTGATTTGTTGATATTTCTATTTTTGCATATTTGTTTGATGCTTTTACATAGATTTTGCTTGTTGTTGCTTCCATTGTTGTTGTTGAATAATATCCTTCATCTGTTTTTATTGCATCTTTTCCATCAACTTGTATTATTTCTAGATCTGCATTGTCTGATTTGTATTTGATTATTACAGAGTATTCTTTTGTTCTTGTTGGATCATTTGGATCTTGGGCTTTTATTAGTACTGTTGTTTCTTCTCCTTCTAATGTTATTTGTTTAATATGTTCTTCTTTTGCTTCTGGATTGTCCCATTTTCCATTTATTCCTGTTTTTATAGAAATTAGTGTTGTTGGATTTTTTGGTTTTATTTTTAGTCCTGCTTGTTTTGAGTTTCTGTCTACAAATCCTATATAATTTCCATTTTCTAATATGCATTCTGTGTCATTTACTTTGATGCTTTCTGCTCTTAAATCTGTTACTTTTTGTATTGCTATTGTGTATTCTTTGATGTCTCCATTTTCTGCTTTTACATACAATTTTATTTCTTTTTCTGTTTCGTTTACTTCTATTGTTTCTTCTTGTATGTTGTTTGTAGAATATGTGCCTTCTGCTATTTTTACTGTTGCATATTCGTTTTCTGCTGTTCCTTTTAGTTTAAGGTTGTTCATTGTGTCTGGCATTTTTATTTCATATTTGTTTTCTGATACTTGTGTAATATCTGATTGGTTTATTCCTTCTGCTTCTAGTTTTTCTAAGTTGTTGTTATTTGATGCTTTTATTATTGTTATTTCATAATTTCTTATTGTTCCATCTTGTGCGGTTACTTGTACAGGTACTTTTGTTGTTTCTTCTGTTGTTATTATTTTTTCTGTTACTTGATGTTCTGTATTTAATCCGCCTTTTATTGATATTTGTGCTAGTTGGTCTTTGGCAACAACTTTAATATCAACTTCTTCTTGTTTTCCGATTCTTATTGTACCTTTGTTATTTTCGTCTATTTCTATGTCTTTTATTTTTACCGTTTCGTCTTCTTTATAGATGATTGTTATTTCTGCTTCAGTGTTGTTTGGCAATTTTTCTACTATTAGTGTGTATTTTTTAGCTGTTCCATCTTCTGCTGTTACTGTTATTGTGATTGTGTTTTGTGCATCTGGTGTTGTAACTGTTGCTTTTTGTTCTTCTTGCACTGCTTTTAGTGTGTTTATGTTTATTTGTGCATAACTATTATTTGCTATTGCTTCTACTTCTACAGATTCTGTTAAGAATTTTTTTGTTACATGGTATTTGCCTTGTTCGTCTGGTTCTAATATTTCTCCATCTACTTTTAGTATTGCTAGTTTACAATCATCTGATTGGTTTGTAACTATTAATGTGTATTTTTCTGTTGTTCCATCTTGTGCTGTTACTTTTATTTTTACTTCTGCTTTATCGGTATTTTTTGGTATTGTTGCACTTGCTGTTCCTGTTACTTCTATATTATTGTCTATTTGTACTTTTGCTTTTGAGTCTTCTGGAATTACATATAGTTCAAATGATGTTGCATTTTTGTTTACTCGTGCTTCGTATTGGTTTACTGGTACAGCTTCTGCTGCTTTTCCTTCTACTTTTACACTTAGTAAATTTACATTGTCTGGAAGTGCGTTTATTATTAATGTGTATGTTTTTGTTGTTCCATCTTCTGCTGTTACTGGTATGTTTACAACTATTCTTTTTCCTTCCATTTTTATTTTTCTATATGTTGCTCCATCTTCTTGCTCATTTGTGTTTATTCCTACTTTTGTTTTTGTTTCTTCTGCTATTGCTCCTATTGTTATTGTGTCTACTTTTTTGTCTAATGTGTATTCATATGTATTTTCTGCAATTTTGCTTATTTCTGCTTTATTTCCATCTACAGTTACTTCTTTTAGGTTTGTGTTACTATTTTCTTTATAAATTTCTAATGTATATGTTTCTATATCTCCATTTAATGCTTTTACTAAAATTCCTATTTTTGTTGGTTCATTTTCCCCAATTTGTACCAACCTTGTGGAAATTTCTGCTTCATATTCTTCTCCATTTATACTTACTTTTGCTTGTTCATAGTTTGCTTTACCTATTACATTTATTTCGTTATATCTGTCTGATATACTTACTTTATATGTGTTTGTTCCTTTTATTCTTGTTGCTTCTTTAGAAAATTCTTGGTTTCCTACTGTTAATGATAATAGTGTATTGTCTGCTGATGGTTTTTTGATGTTTAGTACATATTCTTTTGTTTGTTCTGGATTATCAGGGTCTGTTACTGTTATTTTGTATGTTGTTATTATTTCTGTACAGTCTACTACTTCTGTTGATATATGTTCTTTACTGTTTGTTTCTCCTATTTTTACTAAGTCTTTATCACTGATAGTGATAGCAGTTACTGTTGCTGTTTGTGCTATTTCTCCTATATTTGCATTATATATGTTTCCTACTGGTTGTATTTCGTGTCCATTTACTGTTACTGATAATAATCCTTGTATATCTTCTGTTCCTTCTTTGTCTAATATTAGTGTGTATTCTTTTTCTCTTTCGTTTTCTCCTTCTCCAAATCTTACATAGATTTTTACTATTGTTTCATTTCCTATTGTTGCTATTACTTGTTTTGTAACATGTACTTCTTCTCCTAGTTTGTTGATTTCTGCTTTTGCTTTTGTGTATAGAGTTTTTGCTTCTATTGTACTTGATACTAATTCTGCTGGTATTATTGCTTTGTATGATGTATCACTTATTTTTGTTGCTTCTTTTCCATCTACTGTTACTGTTTCTAATTCTGTTAGTGAGTCTTCTTTGTAGATTGTTAAAGTATATGTTACTTTGTCTCCATTTTCTGCTGTTACTTGAATTGGTATTGTCTCTTTCATTGTTGTTGTCATATCTATTGTTTTTGTTGTTTGTTTTTTCTCTGGTATGCTTGCATCTATGCTTACTGTAGAGTTATTATCACTTGCTACTGCATGTATTTCTGGTTTTGTTACAGAGTCTTTTATTATTATTTCATATTCTGTTGCTCCTACAGATGTTGGTTGTACATTATCTACTGTTAATTCTTCTAAACTTGCATTACTTGATATGATGTTTATTGTTAATACATAGTCTACAAATTTGCCATTTGTTGTTTTTACTTTGATTTTTACTATTGTTGGATTTGTGTCTATATTTATATCTTTTTCAAGTGTTCCTGTTGCATAAGTTGTTCCTCCATCAATACTTATTTGATCTGTTGCATCTTTTGTTTTTATTTTTAATGTTCCTGTTCCGTCTGCTCTTTTTTCTACAGATACGGCATATTTGTTTTCTCCTGATACTTTTGCTGTTTTATCATTGACAGTGATATTTTCTATTCTTTGTTCATCTAATGGTTGTACTACTCTTAGTGCTGTTGCTGTTGCTCCTGTTACTTTGTCTGTTGCTGTTATTGTTGCTACTCCCATGTCTTGTGATGTTAGTATTCCATTGTTTACTGTTACTACATCTGTGTTATTTGATTTCCAATCATAGTCTGTTAGTTTTCTTTCATTATGGTTAAATACATTGAATATGTTTGATATTATTTTTACTGTTTCTTCTTCTGGTTGTTTCATGATCCTTGCATCTGGTACAATTTCGAATTTTCTGTCTCCTATTAATGTGAAGTTATAGCTGTCATCATAACTGCTGTTTCCTAATTGTCCATATTCGTTTGATCCTGCTCCATATACAAATCCTTCTGTATCTATTATGTAATTGTTTTTGTATCCTGCTCCTATTGTTAAATATGTTTTTGCTTCTACCATTTGTACTTTTTTTAGTGTTACATTTGCACTTGTTCCACCTATTCCGGCTTGGCCTTTGCTGTTGTCTCCATAAGTATAGCTTTCTCCATTTTTATCTAGTAATACTACACTTTCGTTTGTTCCTGATATGTCTACCATTTCTCCATCTGCTATTATTGTTTTTTCTGCATTTGTTTGGCTTGCATATTTTGTTGTTCTTACTACACTTTCATCTGTTTTTAATACTACTATTCCTGTTTGTAGACATTGTACTTTTACTGCATTTTCTATTGTTTGTACTTTTACTGGTTGTGATACATACATATTTAATGGTGGCATGATTTTTTGTCCGTATTGGTCATAGTTATACTTAAATTCTTCGATTTGTTCTTTACTATTGTCTCCAAATACATATACATCTCCTGTTGAGTCTATTATTGCACTTAGGTTTCCACCAGCTGCTATTTTAACCATTTGGTTATCTAATCCTGTTATCTTTTCTGGCATACTTACTGTTTGTGTTGTTCCATTTCCTAGTTGTCCTTTGCTGTTTAGTCCCCATGTGTATACATTTCCTAAGTTGTCTATTGCTATTGCATGATTGTCTCCTGCTGCTATTGATACTATGTTTGTTAGACTTTGTACTTGTACTGGTTTTTTTGCTGATACTCTGTTTCCTTGACCTAGTTGTCCATAAGTATTGTCTCCCCATGCCCATACTGTTCCATCTTCTCTTAATGCTACTGTGAATTTCTTTCCTGCTTTGATTTGTTTGTATGTTGCTAATATGTTTGTTTGACTTGGTACATTTATTGGTGCTAGTTTGTCATTTCCTAATTGTCCGTCTGAGTTATATCCAAATCCCCATATGCTTCCATCTGCTTTTAATACTGCTGCATATCCATCTCCTCCTGCTATTTGTGAAGCATATTTTGAGTCTTCTTCTATTACTTTTACTATTACTATGTTTTCTTTTCCTGTTGTTTTTTCTGTTACTCTTGCCCATGTTGTTCCTACTTTGATTCCTGTTACTAGCCCTTTTTCGTTTACTTTTGCTATTTCTTCATTTATTGATGTAAATGTAAAGTCACTGTCTTCTTCGTCTTCTTCTTTGAATACATTGAAGCTGTATTTTGGTGTTATTTCTATTTGTTTTGTTCCATTTACATTTACTGTTATTTCTGGTTCTTCTGCATATGCTGAGTCATTTCCTATTTTTACTGGTATTCTACTGTTTGTTTTTGTTTTTACTGATGATGTTCCATGATAGTAGTCTCCCCATCCATATACATCTCCATCATATTTTATTGCTACACTATATGTGTTTCCAGATGATATTGACATCATGTCTTGTACTTTTGTTATTTCTGTGAATAATAATTTATCATCTTTTGTTCCTATTCCTAATTGTCCATTACTGTTTGAACCTGTAGAATATAATACTCTGTTTGCTCCTAATACTACTGTGTGGTTTCTTCCTGCTGAGATTTCCATGATATTTGTCATGTTTGTTTTTGTTGGTTTTGTTACATTTGTTTTTGTTCCTAGTCCTAGTTGTCCATTTTCATTATATCCAAATGTGTATACATTTCCTGTTACACTTAGTAGCACACTGTGGTTGTCTCCTGCTGAGATTTTTCCTATTGTTTCTGGTAATTCTATTTCTGTGAATGTGTTTGATTTTCCTCCGTCTTTTCCTGTTTGACCATAACTATTTAATCCACTTGTTAGGACTTTGCCATTTGTTGTTAATATCATTGTGTGATTTTTTCCTAATGATATATCTAATACATTGTTTACATAGTCTAATAATGTTGGTGTTGTTACTTGATTGTATGTTCCTATTCCCAATTCCCCATTTGAGTTTAGTCCCCATACATATACATATCCATCTTTTGTTAAGATCATGCTTTGATCATTGTTTGCTGCTATTTTCTTTACATTATTTATTCCTAAGTATACTGGTGTACTTGATGTTGTTCCTAGTGAATTGTTTGAGTTTACTCCCCATCCCCATACATTGCCTTCTGTGTCTAATGCTAGATTATGTGTGTTTCCTACTGCTATTTGTTTGATTTTTACTCCGTCTGGGAATTTTATTTGTAATGGTCTATCACTACTCTTTGTATTTCCATTTCCTAGCTCATAACTTGAGTTTAGTCCATATGCCCATACTGTTCCATTTGCTTTTAATACTACTGTGTGTGACATACAGGTTAGTGCCATTGGCTCTATTTCTACACCTGCTGGTAATACTGTTACATTTGCTATACTTGTTGCTCCTGTATCAGCTTTTGTTACTATTGCTGTAGTTTTTCCTTCTTTTGCTCCTGTTACTAGTCCTGTGTTTGAAATACTTGCTATATTGCTGTTTCCTATATTGTAGTTTATTGTTCCTGTTTCATGTATTTCTTTTAATACATTAAATGTTTTGTTTGTTACTGTGATTTGATGTGTTTCTCCTTGGTGTAATGTGATGTCATATTCGTCTAATCCTGCTTCTTCTGCTCCTACTAGTACTGGGTCTGACGTTGAGTTGTATAGTCTATTTCCTAGGTTTCCATATTTTCCTAATCCCCATGTGTATGCATATCCTTGTTCGTCTATTATTCCTGTGTTGTTTGGTCCTGCTGCTCCGAATATTGCTGGATTTGTTTTTGTGTTTTTCTTTGGATATACTATGTATTTGTCTTGTTCTGTTCCTAGTTTGCTGTTTTCATTGCTTCCCCATGTATATGTGTCTCCATTTTTCATTATTGCCATTGAGTATTCTGTTCCTGCTTTTAGTTCTTTGATTTCTGATAATGTTTGGATTCCTGTGCTGTTTTGTATCATTACTGGTGAGTTTTTGTTTACTGTTGTTCCATCTCCTAGTTGTCCTTTGTTGTTTGTTCCTACACTATATCCTTTTCCAGTTTTTGTTAGGAATAAAGCATGATTTGCGCCTTCTGATACTCTTATTATATTGCTTATTGTTAGTTTTTGTCCGTCTATTTTGTATACTTCTCCTCTTTGTGTTACTGCATAGTTTGGAGAGATGTCTATAATATTATTTATTGTTGTTAATTTTGTTGCTGTGCTTCCATAACCATATCCCCATACCCATACATTACCTTCTTCATCTAATGCTACTGTTTTGTATTTTCCTGCTGATACTTTTACTATTTTTGTTAGTGGCGCTCCATCTGGTTTTATTACTTGTACTGGTGTGTTTCTGTTTGAAGATGTTCCGTCTCCTAATTGTCCATAGCCGTTGTATCCCCATGTCCATACTGTTCCGTCTTTTTTTACTATTGCTGTGTCATAATATCCTACTGATAGGTCTATTACGTCTTGTATGTTCATTACTTTTATTGGTGATGTTTTGCTTATGTTGTTTCCAGTTCCTAATTGTCCATTAGAGTTATTTCCCCATGTCCACACTGTTCCATCTGCTTTTAATGCTGCTGAATGTGTGTCTCCTATTTCTAATTTTGGTACTGTTACTTTGCCTTCTGGTACTACTTGTACAAATATTGTTGCTGTTTTATGTGTTATTTGATGTGTTACTAATATTTCTACTGTTCCCATTTTCTTTGCGTGTATTGTTCCATTTTGGTCTACTGTTGCTATTTCACTGTTTAGTGTTTCGTAACTGATGTTTCCACTATCTACAGTATCTTTTATTAGATTGAATTTGTTGTCTAGTGATGCTGTTACTTTTTTGTCTTTTCCTTCTTCTATTGATATTCTGTTTTCACTTAAATGTACATATGTGTCTCCTATTACAGTAAATTCGTTTGATTGTGTATATGTTCCATTTCCTAGTTGTCCTTGTGCATTATATCCTGTTGTGTATACAAATCCGCTTCTGTCTGATGCTATACTATGGTATGAATTTGAGTCAATTAATTTTGTTTGATTCATATTTTTGGCTTGTTGTTGTGTCAATGATGTGAAACAAAAATATATAAAATCACCATATAATTAAA
>ERZ773138.1635-NODE-1635-length-20057-cov-7.451305_pt1 | contig 20057 bp, 19 predicted proteins | sample MGYA00511114_ERZ773138 | MGnify/ENA primary metagenome ERZ773138 (study PRJEB29015, sample SAMEA2737805) | human gut metagenome | biome: human gut; feature: human-associated habitat; material: faeces | place: China | collected 2012 ...
TAGAATTTATTTTGCAGGTGGTGTTGGAACGGGATGACCTGAAGGTGATCGAGACAAAAGCACAGGTGGAGTACAAGAGTGCCACGAAACGGTCGATTCGGCTGGATATAAAGGCAGTGGATCGAGAAAATGAACGGTTTAATCTGGAGATTCAGAGAGCGGAAGAAGGCAGTGGATCAAAAAGAGCGCGGTTTCATGGAAGCATGATTGACCGAGATTTGTTGGAAAAAGGGATGGATTTCGATGAGCTTCCCGAATCGTATGTCATATTTATTACAGAAGATGATAAGTATGGATGTGGAGAACCGTTGTATCATATCGAGCGAACAATCGAGGAAAAAGAACATGTGTTATTTGATGATGGTCTGCATATTTTATATGTAAACGGTGAATATCGTAATGTAGATACGCCGGTTGGCAGGCTGATGCATGATTTTCATTGTACAAAATCAGAGGATATGTATAGCAAAGTGTTGGCAGATGAGGTAAAATATTTAAAAGAGACGGAAGGAGGTCGAGGGCGTATGTGCAGGATTTTAGAAGAAATGTGTGAGGAAGTCGAGAAAGAAACGGCGGAACGAGTCGAGAAAGAAACAGCAGAAAGAGTTGCAAAGGAAACGGCGAGATCCCTTTTAGCACTTGGAAAACTTTCGTATGAAGATATTTCCCAAGGAACAGGTCTTCCGTTAGAGGTGGTGGAAGAACTGGCTGCGCAGAAGACAGCGTAAGGATATGTTGTATAGTAATATATGAAATACAGGGATAACCAGAGGCATTCTGATGGAAAGACACTTGCGGAAACGCAAGTGTCTTTTGCTCGAAGAAGAAATAAAATATGGTGCTTGAAAAAATTGTAGATTTGCGTAGAATAATGGTTATAAGACATGTGTAGGAGCATGACTTATAGGGGTGAGGGGAATTCTATATAGTTATCGTTCTTATTGCAAATTCTTTTTTCTAGAAAAAATGTTGGTAGTTGAGAACTTCTGAAAAATTCCCATGTACGAAAGTGAGACAAAATTCGCATTTAAAATTGTGATGATGATTTGTCTGTCGTATGCAGCACAGTAGTTGTTACTATTGTTTGATACACGGCGGGAATAGTAGAGCTGAATAGTTTTGAAGATTATACAAGGGGGATAAAATGACATTATTTTTGATTGGAAATGGTTTTGATTTAAATTGTGGTATGAATACGAGATTCTCGGATGTATATAAAGAATATGTTAATTCAGATTCGAAATCTCCTATTATTGAGGCATTCAAAAGAGAAATATCATCGGATATAGATCGTTGGAGTGATTTCGAGATGGAGATGTGTGATTATGCGCAATCTCTAAAAACGGAAAAAGAGTTTGTTGAATGTGTCAGGGATTTTTCTGTATATATGAGAGAATATCTAGGCAGAGAACAGAAACTTTTTTCAAAAGGATAAATGATGAAGCAAAAGAAAAAATAATTCATGATGAGATGGTGGATTCGTTTTCTGGGTTTTACAAAGGAATATCTCATAATGTGAATTCTACAATGAGTATAAGAGATGCAGGGCTGCGTAGAAATATCCAGGTGATTTCGTTTAATTATACAGAGGTTTTTGATTATGCTATGGAGAAAGCGTTTGATCAATATTCATATCGGGCACCTCAGATAATCCATATTCATGGTAAATTAGGGGATGATCCAACGTTAGGAATTGACAATGAAAATCAATGGAAAGCAGCATATCCTCTTTCAAGAAATGGAAAAAGAGCGTTTGTTAAACCTTTTTTTAATGAAGAATATGACAGGATGCGGGTTGTTGAGGTGGTGAATATAATCAATTCTGCGGATACGATTTGTACATATGGTTTGGCGCTTGGAGAGTCGGATTTAACATGGAGAAATGTGTTGATTGATTGGCTTCAGAAAAACACGAAAAATCATTTATTTGTTTATAGATATGGGATATCTCAGAAAACTTATTTATTAGGAAATGTGGAGAAATGTATTCTTTGTCACAGGATAGTTTGTTAACGCTGGCAAATCTTGTTATGGTAAAGTGTGAGGATGCGAGTAGAGAAAGTTTATCAAATTGAATATAAAATAAAGTTTTGAATATAATAAATATAAAAAGCTATTGAAAATATTACTTATAAGTTATATTATAACAATACGAAGGAGGAGACTTGGGGTGTGGAATTAGAACAATTACTTATTGAAGAATTAGAAGAGATATATGCAATTTCAAGTGTAAAGAAAGAGTTTCGAAAAGCAGTTGATGAGGCGTGGAGGGAAAAGGCGCCTTGGCAGAGATATCAGAAAAAATTGATTGCAGATCTGGCAGTTTTAGAACAGGAAAAAGATCGAGCGATTGATTTGCCACAATTTGAAAAGTTAACGGGATTTGATAAACTATATAGTATTAGACATCCAGAATCCAGGAAAAATGTAAGAGTACTTTATACGATTGAAGATGACACCATAATACTGCTTACTGCCTTTTTAGAGAAAAATGCTGGAGATTATCAAAGAGCAATTGAAATTGCTCAAAAGAGGCTAAAGTGGTTGTTTAGTTAATTTAAAAGGATTATAGATGGAGGATATGAAAATGGGAATTGCAGAAAAGATTGCAAATGCAAAGAAGTCAAATTGGGTTTCAGAAGGTATTTCTAAGTCTGAAGTAAAAACGATTGTTGAGTTAGCAAAGATTTCTGCGCAGATTGAAAGATGCAGACTTGACATGGGCATGACACAACAAAAGTTTGCTGAATATATGGGCGTAACGCAGGCGATGGTTTCTAAGTGGGAAAGTAGGGAATATAATTTCACGATAAGAACATTAAATGAAATTTGTCAAAAGACAAACTTGAAATTATTTGTTAGTTTGGATAAACCATGTGTAAAATCTGATTATAATATTGTGGAATGGGAGAGCGAAAAGGTAGGAAAGAAAAGACGGGATAATGGTTATTTACGACTTGTATATGATAAGGGGGCGATTGCATAATGGAGTTAAATCGAATTGCAACAGGAATAAAGTTAGTTGGTACAACGATTAAAGAGATTTCTGTTGAAAATAACATAGTGAATGTTCAAAAAGAGGCAAAAAGAAGTTTTGGTCTTAATATTAATGAGCCTAGTTTTGAAAATATTGACGAAGGCCTTTTTTCGCAAATGGCTATAGATTTTGAAGTAGAGATAGAGCAGGCAGAAGATCGAAATTTTAAATTAGAACTATCTTTAGAAGGAGCATTCCTATCAGAAAAAAATACTGAGGAAGAAGATTTTAAACAGCTTGTAATCATAAATGGAGCTGCAGCTCTGATTAGCATTGCAAGAGGAAAAATAGAATCGATAACATCTAATATTTTTGACAGCGGAAAAGTTGTTATTCCGTTTGTAAACGTAATTGATTATTATAAAGGTTTGTCAGAATAATATTTGACTAAGTTATAGATCAAGACACATCAAATTAAAACAGTAACGCAAAATACCGTGTGGATTCCCCAATCCACACGGTATTTCTATATAAAACACACATCTGAGCTGCTTCCGAACATCAGCAACTCATCCTCTCCCCAAGATGTCCAAAGGTGTTTGCTTTGAACACATTTATCGTAACATAAGTGGAAGAAAAAACAAGGGGGGTGGCACAATTGACGCGCTGGAGAGCATACTTTTTCACTTTCGCGCATTTTCTGCTATATTTCATGCAGAATCGTCAAGTCCGGTTTTTGTAATTTTGATAAAAAATACAGGTTATATCTGAAGATAAAAACTTGTGCTATACTACACAAGGAAAGGGGAAACATATGGATCTCAATCAGATATTTATAAAATATTATCCAGAGTGGACCGCGTTTGAAGCGGTTGTATTTTTCTCGGTTTTGATAGGAGTAACAGCCATTTTATTGATACAAGTGCTACGCAAGCATATTCGTTGGGCGCAGGCAGTTTCTGTGTTATTGCTTGTGACATATCTGATGCTTGTATTTGGTTCGACTGTGTTTATGCGGCAGCCAGGGACAAGGCAGGCGGAGTATGAATGGTTCTGGTCGTGGAAGGTAGTGTATCATGCCTTTGAAGAGGGATATACACATAGCTTGTTTTGGGAGATTCTGCTGAATATTGCGTTGTTTGTTCCGATTGGTGCATTGCTGCCGCTTGCGAGTGGACGGAAACGAGGTATTTGGCTGGCGTTGGTTACTGGAATTCTGATTTCTACAAGTATTGAAGGATTGCAGCTTTGGCTGTGCCGGGGCTTGTTTGAATTTGATGATATCTTTGATAATACACTTGGGTGTGTGTTGGGACAAGCAGTGATTGGAAATCCTGTTACATATCTTCTTATGAAAATTTCCGCCCCACCCAAATGTAAAAATTAAATTATTCCAATCAAATACCCCCAGCTATTTTATTGTAGCTTCACGTATTCCAATGGATCAACAACCTCATCATTCACCCGCATTTCAAAATGCAGATGTGGTCCGGTGCTGTTTCCGGTGTTGCCGGAGAGTCCGAGCAGATCGCCTTGTGCGACCGTCTGTCCGACTTCGACAGAAGTTTCAGACAGATGTCCGTAACGGATGACCATGCCATCGCCGCAGTCCACATAGACACTGATGCCGTAGCCGCCGTTCCAACCGGATTGTATGACGGTTCCGGCGGTGCTGCTCTTGACAGGCGTGCCGACATTGACCGCGAGGTCGATTCCGTTGTGCGTTCTGCCCCAGCGCGGACCGACGTAAGAAGTGATGACGTAATCATCGACCGGAATCAGAAAGTCCGGTCGCTCCTTTGTTCCGACATGTACCTCGCGGGCAATCGCGGGCGTGATGACGCGGGAATCGATGATCTCCTCGGACACAGCGTGTCCATTTAAATAGGTGATCAAAGCAGTTGTTTCCTGCTTGCCAGCGGTGCCTTCCTGTGTGACGACGATCTCGCCCTGATAGAGGGAATCATCGTAGACGGTGTTGCAGGAATCATAATAAGGAACGATTTCCTTTACACTTTGCAGGGATGTTCCGGTTAGTCGGTATTCTTTTTGCGGTAATTTGATCGATGGAAATTCGCGTGCCTGACTCATCAGACAGACGAGCAGACTGCTTCCCACCAAAGTAAATGTCAGTAATTTTTGTCTTTTGTAGGAAAACTGAAATTTATGTTTCATGATTTGCTCTCCTACGGAATATGTACTTGCAGTCAGTGTTCCCATATATGGCATACGCTATTCAAATATATGGAAAATGTGACGATATATTGAAATGTACGATAACAAATTCGTAACAATTTTATTGTAGTGTTACAAATCTGTGATGTAAAGAAAATGCGTGTACAAAATTCTGACAGACAGCGGCAAAATTCTTGTTCGCGCATGCGCTTTGTGATAAACTAAAACATGAGTGAGTACAGAAGATGGATGCTGGAAATGCGGCATTGGATTACGACAGAGGGAGTTGCAAATGGCAAAAAATTTGATTGATATAGAAGATATTCCACCACAGCTTGCGAACAAGGTCAAGCAGGATCTGCGTTTTAAGACGGGGAATTTTGTGTGGCGCGTGCGGTTCAATATTCCGCTGGACCCGCATACGGTGAACAAGGATACGATGTATGTGACGAATTCGCAGAACCAGAAGCTGCGATCCTATATCCGTTATGATACGAAAAATGAGATTATCGAGGTGGAACCGCTGGAGCCGTATTCGACGAACGAATACTATTTCCTGACGATCACAAAAAATGTGAAGTCGAGAGGCGGACAGTCGTTGAAGGAGCCAGTGCAGATCAAATTCAAATTATAAAAGTACAGATAATAAATTACAGGGACCGAAACAAATCGGTCCCTTTTTATAAAAATGCAACCGCGCGGGTGGTATCTTAGCAAGGGGGAGAAATGGATGGTAAAACTCGAAAAGACTTGTGAATAATCGGTTGCATGCGTGCCTATCCATATCATACGCAAAAAGCATGTCTTGTGTTCTTTTTTCCTAGACATAGTATGGTCGATGTGCTATTATTTTATGTGATTTGAAATGAAATTTTTTGAGTGAAACTGCACGAAAGGTGCAGTCTTGAAAAGGAGGAAAAAACAATGAGTTATTCCGCAGAGATTATTGATTATAAAGGGAAAGAGGCAGTTGCACTGACAGCAGGAAAGTACAAAGCAATCGTGGCACCTTTTTTAGGCAGTAATGTCATCCGTATGCAGGATGTTGAAAATGACATTGAGATTTTCCGTTATGACGAATCCCTTTCTGTTGAGGATCTGAAGAAGAGCCCGGAGGTGTATGGACTTCCGACCCTGTATCTTCCAAACCGCCTTGCAAATGGCGTGCTGAAGGTAAGCGATGCAACCTATCATTTTCCATTGAATGATCCGCTTGGCAACCATATTCATGGTTTCCTGCATAAGCGTGAGCATACACTTGTGAGTGCAGCCGTGGACGGCAAGAAGGCAATCGCAAAGACAGAGTACATATATGACAAGAACGATGAATTTTTCGAGACATACCCAGTCAGCTTCAAGGCAGAGTTCACATTTACTTTGTCCGATGACGGTCTGGAGTATGCATTTACAATGACAAATACATCTGACAAGCAGATGCCATATGGTATGTGCAACCATACAACGATTAACGGACCTTTCACAAAGGATGGAAATGGTCTGGATATGCGTCTGTATATCCCGGTTGGCGAGAAGTGGGAGCTTTCAAAGTCCTGCATTCCGACAGGTGACATGCTCGTACAGACAAATCACGACAGACAGTATCTGACTGGTTCACAGGTTCCAGTGCTGCATGATATTGACAATGACGTATTCTTTGCAGAGGAAGGAAGTCTGGATGGCAAGCCATTCTATGGCGCAGTGGCAACGGATGCTGCAACAGGCAAGCGTATCTGCTATGAAGTATGTAAGGACTTCAAATTCTGGGTTGTATGGAACGATCATGGAGACAAAGGATACTTCTGTCCAGAGCCTTGCACATGGATCATCGATGCACCAAACCAGCCAATCCCAGCAGAGGAATCTGGTTACAAGGAGCTTGCACCGGGTGAATCTCATACGGTGACGGAGAAGATCTATACCGCGTAAGCGTGTGGTGACAAGGGAGGGTTATTTATGAATAAGAGAAGAGTATGGGCACTTGTGCTTTCAATCGTGATGGTGCTGTCTGTATTTGCATATGTCCCGGTTCAAAATGTGGAAGCCGCAGGGGTTTCGGTACAATACAAATCACACGTTCAGACATTTGGTTGGGAATCTGCATGGAAGCGTGATGGAGAAGCCTCCGGAACAAGCGGAAAAGCAAAACGGCTGGAAGGAATCCGGATCACAGTCTCCGGAGATAATCTGGGGGTCCGTTATACAACACATTGCCAGACATATGGCTGGCTCCCGTGGGTTTCGAATGGTGAGATGAGCGGAACACAGGGCGAAGCAAAGCGTCTGGAAGCGATTAAAATTGAGTTAACCGGTGCAAATGCACAGAATTACGATATTTATTATCGTGTGCATGCACAGTCATATGGCTGGCTTGCCTGGGCAAAAAATGGACAGGCAGCCGGAACAGCAGGGCTTGCTAAGCGGTTGGAGGCAATTCAGATTGTTGTTGTCGCAAGGGGAACAACGGTTCAGAATAATGTCAATGGTATCGTAAGCAGGTATGGGAGAAACTACGTATCGCTCAATGGCGCCTCTGATGTGAATGTCGGAGGTCGGGAGACGACCAACATTACATATCGTACGCATGTACAAAGCTATGGCTGGCAGGGATGGAAGAACAACGGAGTGATGGCAGGTACAAGCGGACGTGCAAAACGCCTGGAAGGTATAGAGATAAAACTTACCAATCAACAATATACGGGAAATATTGTGTATCGCACACATGTACAAAGCTATGGCTGGGAGTCCCGCTGGAGAATGAATGGCGAGATGTCCGGAACAAGCGGGCAGGCAAAACGGCTGGAGGCAATCCAGATTTACCTTACTGGAGAACTTGCCAATCACTATGATGTTTATTACCGCGTACATGCACAGTCGTATGGCTGGCTTGGATGGACAAGAAATGGAGCAGCTGCTGGAACGGCCGGATATGCAAAAAGGTTAGAGGCAATCCAGATCGTTCTTGTTCAAAAGAACGGGGCGGCTCCGGGAAATGTTGCAGGTATCGTATCTACAGTTGGAACGGGTTTTGTGAACCGGCCTGAAATTGCTTTGCCGGAAAATCCGGTATCAAACGGAAGCACCGGTTCAAACGGAACATCGGGTTCAACGGGCTCAACCGGAGCAAACAAGAACGATGTTACCAGATATTCATATGAAATCGTTCCTCTGCTGGAGCCTTTCAATGAGTATTTCTATGTGAAGACGAATAATCCGGATGTTTCCTATGTTCGTTTTGAGGATAAAAACAGTAAGTATAAGGCCGGAAAAGGAGCTTATCTTATCCCGACGACCCGGAGATTTTTCGATGTCAAATACGAGAATAAAGAAACCGGACGTGTGAAGGGCGGATATATATTCGAGATGTCTGAATCGGGTTCCGATGGCGGAGCATATACATTGCAGCAGGCTGATCGTGCCTATAAAGTCACTTATTCGGGAAATGTGTCGTATTCAACAATGCCGGTTTATACGGATACACCGGTTCAGGTTTCCTGCAAATCGGTGGAGAGTCTGACCGATTATCTGATTAACAATTACACGGATAAATCAAAAGGCTTGTTCGACAATCTGCAAAGTGTGAACTCAGCGTTGGGGCGGCTTTCTGTCTATCCGAAAAACATCGTTGACACATCGAAGCCGGATCCGAATCGCCCGTATCCGCTGCTGGCAACATCTCCATACCCGGAATTGTCTTTGAATGAACACTATTCGATGTGGCAGTCGGCGGATGAGATGATGTTCCTGGAATACCTTCATCCGATGGTGTTGTCATCCGTAGGAGTTCCGGGCGTTATGGCGAATGTAGCGAAAGCGTTGCAGCCGGATTGTACGGTTTCGTCAGGCTCGGCGCATTATCTGGTCGATGTAACATGGAACGGAACAACGAAATCATATGGTGGTGCCGGAAACGGAAATACGGATCCGGTTATGTCCAAATATATTGAAAGTTTATTTACCTTTGACGGTGGAGCGAATGATTACGCATTTTCTTCGTCCCTCGATAAACTGGAAAGGAAAATTCATCAATATGAGAAACAATCGACCGATGAGTTACAGACATATCGGAATCAGTTGTCCGGAGATGAATTTGAGAAAAAGATTGGCGCAGGCAATTGGCTGAAGGTTGCTGCTGAGGGCTGGGGATATGGAACGGCATATACGTATGTGAGTGCATATACAGGTGTTGGAAACGGCGTCCACCATATGGAGGATGTATGGGTGGACGGAAGATATGTCAATAAGAATAACTGTATTGACCTGAAGGCAACTTATGCACAGCATCCGACTTCGGATATTCTTGTCCGGAATAAAACATTTACAAATGCATCCGGCAAAACCGTCACACAGGATGTCCTGTATGAATATGATGCGCAACGAGGTGGCTGGTATGCAGTGAAGTCGTATTACGGAAGAAACTGGTGGTATTCAGATTCATATGATAAGCTTCCGGCTGACATGAAACTATCCAAAGAACAGGTCGCAAATATGCGGGTTGATAGTAACGCAGGGAAGTTGCCGGAAACCGGTCTGATCTATGATGGGACGGTAGCACCCGGGACACCATTTTTCAATTAAATGATGAAATATTATACATGTGCTTGTACCGGTAAGCAGTGACAGGTGCGCATGAGATAGTAATGAAAAAGCATGGTTGGTTCATAATGAGCCGTCCATGCTTTTTGCATTTAATCTTCATGCAAACACCAAGCATTGCGTCTTGGACATTGCGTTTCAGACATTGTGCTTCAGGCATTGCGTCTTGGACATTGTGCTTCAGACACCATGCAGCTTCTTAATGATTGGGCGGACTGTGCCGATATAAAAGACAGAGAACCAGTTCGGGCAACCGGAACGCAGGATCGGAACGATGCAAGATAGGAATAATATCATACAAATTAATGATGCAAGGAGCATTTTATGCAGAATATCAATATCAAAAATTCACAGGATGCCATCAAAGCGTATAGTGACAGTGCAAATGCTTACAGTGGAACAAAGATGAAGACTGCTTCGGTCGATCAGCTCGATGCCTTCGAGAAGGTCGGGCAGGTGCAGTACGACAGGAATTCTTCGGTCGACACGAATGCGCAGACGGTCATGGATAATTTCAATGAGTACCGCAAGGACATGCAGGAGAAGGCGAAGCAGGAACAGCAGGAAGAGACAAGCGACGAAGAACAGGAGCGTGCAGATGCACGGGAGATTGCGCGTTCCCTTACTTCCGAGGAGATAAAGAAGCTTCGTATGATGGGCGTGGATGTCGCTTCGGCATCGCTTTCGGACATAGAAGGGCTGGTTACTTCCATGCGTGCAGATGCGCGTAAGGACGCGCTTGTAAATGTGCTCGCGCAGGCGCAGATCGAGGAGGGAGACGCCTCGAATCTGGTTTTTACAAGTAGCGGGGCGCAGATAGCCGGGACAGATGTGAAGCTGCAGGTGGGGAACAAGGACATTCTGTACCTGTTGAAGAATCGGCAGCCACTCACGCAGGAGACACTCTACAAGGCGCATTACAGTGGACAAAGAGAGATTGCCGCGGTGGATGAATTGGGAGGAGACACCGCATATGCGGCGAAACAGGCTGCACAACAGACAATATCCAGGCCGCAGCAGAGCGCTGGACAATCGGTGTATGCTTCGGGTGAAGATGGAAATGCAGATTCCGGCTTGCAGGCGCAGCTCGCACATGTGATCATGCAGGCTGGATTTGTCGTGGATGAAACAAGTATGGCCGGGGCAAATCTGCTTCTGGCAAATGATATTCCGGTCACGACGGATTCCGTGCGGGCTTATATGCAGATGCAGGCGCAGATCGGGAAGGATATCGGTGAACTGCCGACGGCACAGCAGGCAGAGAAGCGGCAGACACAGGAGCTTGAGACGAGAGCGGCAAAGCTCAGACAGGATGCAGCTTCGATTACAGCAGAGGATGTGGCACAGGCAGTACGTACAGAGCGGCCGCTTACAATCGCTGCGCTGGTGGCGGCGCATTATGATGGGGTACGGGATGGACAGACCGGTGGACAGCCGGTGGGAGCATACGACGAAACCGCGGATAAGGGTACACAGTTACAGGATGGCCGGAGCGCAGGTTCCGACATACAGAATCAGACGCTGCGGGAGGTAACGGCACTGCGGCAGTTAGAGGAGATCCGGCTCTCCATGACACAGAGTGTTGCGGTACGGATGCTCTCCGTGGATATCAATATTGATACTCGTGAACTGGCGCAGGTGGTGGCGAAGCTGCGAAATGCAGAGGCACAGCTTACGCAGGAGATGTTTGCGAAGCAGGGTGTTGCGCCAACCGAAGAAAACAAGGCAATCTATCAGCAGATGCAGGCAGATCTGCAGACGATTGGCACGGCACCGGCAACAAGGCTTGGCGTGTTGGCGGGTACGGACGCGCTGCAGTCGGTGACGGTACATGGATTTGCGAAGCTTGTACAGGAAGAACACCAGATCGGTGGACAGGCGGGTGATATGCAACGCCGGATGTCCGATAACAATGTGCCGGATGGGGTGGCAGATATATCGACACAGACGATCCGGCGTTCCGTTGATTTCGCAGCGATGGAGCGCGGATATGAGGCACTTGGTACAGCCCCGCGTGCGGATATGGGAGATAGTATCCGCAAAGCATTTTCAAATATCGAAGATATACTGACAGATATGGAGCTGCCGGTGGATGAGGAACATACACGAGCGGTACAGATTTTCGGGTATAACCGCATGGAAATCACGGAGGAAAATATCGCACAGATCATAGAGTATGACAGAGCGGTCAATGATATGCTTGCCGCATGCCATCCGAATGCGGTGCTGTCTATGATCCGGGATGGTATCAACCCGCTTGATATGACAGTCGATGAACTCAATCAGACACTGCGGGACAAAAATTACAAAGCAGGTGTGAAGGAGACAGACGATTTTGCAACGTATCTGCGTGATGTAGAGAAGCGTGGACAGATCAGCAGCGAGGAACGCGCAGGATATATCGGGTTGTACCGGGTATTTAAGCAGTTAGAGAAATCCGGCGACCGGGAAGCCGGGTATCTGTTCGCGAACAACAGCCGGCTTACCGTGCGTAATCTGATTACTGCGATGCGAAGCCGGAAGGCCGCCGGGATGGAGGCTGTGGTCGATGATTCGTTCGGTATGCTTGCGGATCTGCAGACACGTGGGGAGAAGATGGATGATCAGATCGCGCGTGCATATGCGGGACGGGTTGGTGCGGATGGTAACTGGACCGGACAGCTCCGCATGGGAGAGAAAGATGAATGTATGAGCCGAAATGAACCGATGGCTGCGCAGGAAGAATATAAAAACCCATGGGAGAAAATCTCTGATTCTCCGATGCTTGCACAGGCAGAACAGCTTCTGCAGGCAAATGATATTGAAGAGAGCGCACAGAATCTGGAAGCGGCGGATTATATACTGCAGGGAATGTCGGTAGGACCGGAAGCAGAAGCTGTCAATCATCAGGCGTCCATGAATTTCTATACATTTGCATCACAGGTATGGAAGCAGATTAGATGGCAGGACCATACGAAGGAGGATGCAGTTGACGCAGAGACGGATGCTATGGCGAAGTCCCTCACAGGAGAGGAGATTGCTTTGCCGTTTGAATCGGAGATGCTGCTGAAACAGATCGAAGCAGACGCAGATCTGGCGCAGATGTATGCGGATATCCGGCAACAGATGGTAGAGCAGATGTATGATCAGGCAGAAGAAGGAAATATAACATCAGATCAGCTGCAGGGCATGAAGGTCGTGCAGGCAGGATTCCGAATATTGGGAGCCATGGCGGGCAGAAGGCAGTATCAGCTCCCGGTTGAGACAGAGTCAGGTATGAAGGTAGTGAATCTGACGATGCAGACGGGCGGAGTAGAAGCCCGCGGCATCACGATCCGGATGGCGGCAGGGGTGCATGGTATGCTGCAGGCGCAGATCCGGATGGACGAAGCGGGAACATGCACGGGTGAGATTCTTGGCGGTTCCTCGGAGGCGAATACATGGCTTGCTGGACAGACGGATGCGTTCCGGGAACTGCTTGCCGGAAGTGAATATGCGGATGCGGCAGTTGCGCTTGGAGAAAGCCGTACAGCGGCGCGTGGAACGAACGGGGGAGCGGACACACAAAAACTGTGTCGGGCGGCAATATTCTTCGTTAAGGCTATGGCGAAACTTACCGATATATAACATAGTAAAACCGGGATGCGGACGTATAATGTGCCGCGGACATGATGCCGGATAAGAAGCAGACATTTGGATAGCTGAAGCATAACGAACGAGTTTAAGGAGGCAGACCATGAGAATTAATTATAATGCGCTGGCGATGAATGCCACGACGAATTTCGGTAAAATAAATAATAAAGTTGCAAAGTCGATGTCCAGACTTTCTTCTGGTTATAAGATTACAAGCCCGGCAGATGATGCGGCAGGACTTGCGATTTCAAAGAAGATGAGTGCACAGATCCGGGGACTTGACCGCGCGGCTTTGAATTCTAACGATGGTATCTCTGTGATCCAGTCCGCAGAGGGCGGCATGGAGGAGATGCACAGCATTTTAGGACGTATGCGGGAACTGGCTGTGCAGGCGGCAAACGATGTCAATGATGAGGTCGATCGTGATGCGATTCAGGAGGAGATTGATTCCCTGGCGGCTGAGCTGACACAGATTTCCGATACGACCGCATTTAACGGACAGACACTGCTGAATGGGGATCTGACGAGACGTTCTCTGTCCAGCGTCAATGGTGTGAAAGCAACATACATTTCATCAGAGGTAAGCACGGGTGTTTATTCGATCAATGTCACAGCCGATGCAGAGCAGGCATCTATGACGACAGGATTTACCTATTCTACAGCCGTGATCACAAAAGAGCAGGCAGGAACTTTGAAGGTAAATGGATTTGCAATCGAGATCGAGGAAGGCATGACGATGGAGGATGTATATGGAAAGATCCAGACCAGCCTTGCCAAGATCAATATTGATGTCTTTGCGTCGAATGACGGAACGACAGAGGAGAGCTTTGACAGTGGAGCACCGGTGGTGTTCCGCACAAAGGGATATGGCAGCAGTGAGAAAATCAGCATCTCTGTGGGAAATCCGGAGCTGGCAGCGGTGTTTGGAGTGACAGATGGCACGATGATGCAGGGCAAGGATTGTCAGGCAGCTTTGAACATCACAGAAGATGGATTTTCTACGACTGCAACTTTGAAGACAAATGGAAATAAGATTGAAGTCACAGACCGAAGCGGCTTCTCTATGACGATTGAAGCAGATCCGGGCGCTGTTGCCGAAAATGGTGGAGCTGTAACAGCAGAGATCGAAGTGCTGTCGGCTGGAACGATGGTAATACAGACAGGTTCCAACGAGGGTGAGCAGTTAGCCATCGACATTCCAGAGCTGAATGCAAAATCACTTGGCGTGGATGAGTTGATCATGTACACACATGAATATGCAAGTCAGGCAGTTGATATCATTGATGAGGCAGTGAAGAAAGTTTCGGCTGCACGTTCGAAGCTGGGTGCGTATGAGAACCGGCTGGATGATGTGCATTCGAATCTCGAAGTGCAAAGTGAGAGTATCACGGAGGCTTATTCGCGGATCATGGATACGGATATGGCTGAGGAGATGACAGAATATACGCAGCAGGAGGTTTTGTCGCAGGCGGCAATCTCCATGATGCAGAAGGCGAACGACAGACCGGAATCGCTGTTACAGCTGCTGCAGTAGGCGGCGCAGACCGGATTGGGATAATATGTATAAGACAGGAATATGAGGAAACCACCATGACACAGGAACAAAAACAGGAATTTACACGACGCATCAGTCAGGAGAACCACAGCGGTCTGATTCTGGTGCTATGTGATATATTTCATACATACGGCATGGATGCGATGGCAGCGTACGAAGCGGAGAATATGACCACATACCTGCAAACGATTGGGCAGGCGCGGCGTGCGATGCAGGAGCTGATTGAATGTTTCTCGAAGGAAGATCCGCTTGGAAGAAATGTGATTGCCATTTTACGATTTATCTATGGGAAGCTTGTGCGCTCGGAAGTACGCAGACAGCCGGATGAACTGGATCGATGTGTGCAGATGGTCGATGACTTACGTGTCGGATTTGTACATTTACACGAACTTGACAACGAGGGCGCTGTGATGCAGAATGTACATCAGGTGTACGCTGGACTTACCTATGGGAAAGGAACCCTGAACGAGAGTATACAGGGTGTAAACTACGAAAAACGTGGATACCAGGTCTAAGAGCAAAACGATGCCATGCTTTATCAGAAATGGTAAAGTATAAGTAGTTAAAATAAAAAGGAGTAAGTAAAGATGAAAAAAGATGATTGTATTTTCTGCAAGATCGCAAATGGAGAGATTCCATCTGCAACGGTATATGAGACACCAGAGTGCCGTGTAATTCTGGATCTGGCACCAGCCAATCAGGGACATGCGCTGATTCTGACGAAGGAGCACTACGATAATATCTACCAGCTTGATGAGGAGACTGCAGGCAAGGTATTTTCGCTTGCAACCCACGTTGCGAAAGCGGTACAGGAAGAGACTGGCTGCGAGGGCCTGAATATCGTGCAGAACAATGGCGAAGTAGCCGGTCAGACCGTGCATCATTTCCATATGCATGTGATTCCACGTCACGCAGGGGATGACGTACAGGTGACATGGAAGCAGGGCGAGACAGAATCAGAATCCTTGAAGGCACTGGCAGATGCAATCAAGAAGCATATCTAAGGATAAACAGACGCAGTCGGGGAGGCTGTCGAAACGGCAGATTGTGTTTCTTGTATTGTCGGTACTGTTCGCGATTATGATCTTCTGTTTCTCTGCCAGAAATGGCGAGGAATCGACGGAGGACAGTTATACGCTCGGTATGGAGTTTGGACGCATTGTACATCCGGATTTTAAGAACTGGTCGGAGGAAGCACAGCTTGCGTTTGCAGCGAAGGTCGATCATCCGATCCGAAAATTGGCACATGCGACGGAATATGCCGTCTTTGCAATGCTGCTCTGTGGTGTATGGCTGGATGTCCGAAGAAAACGAAAGGTGTCTGCGTTATTCGCGTGGGGAACTGCGACGGTGTATGCGGCGACGGATGAGTTTCATCAGTTGTTTGTTCCTGGACGGAGCGGACAGGTAAAGGACGTGCTGCTCGATAGCTGTGGCGCAGCAGTGGGTGTGCTGATTCTGATGCTTGTTGCGGCGCTGATTCGATTTATCCGTAAAAAGCATGGCACATAGGAATGAAAATCGCCAGAATATGCGCAAATACAACGAAATTAGCAAATAAAACCATTGACAATTAGAAATATATGATATATGTTAAACATGTCTCTCTTATTCAGAGTGGTGGAGTCATAAGGGACGAAGAAGCCACGGCAACCCCGGAGACGGAAGGTGCCGACCTGAGCGATACTTAGATTAAGTTGTCGAGCAATAAGAAGATTTGATAACGACTTTCAAATCCGGTTGCTTGCAGCCGGATTTATTTTTTATGAATTGCCGCTGAAAAAGAGACAAAGAACCATAGACAAATGCATTCCAAAGGAGGAACAAATGGAGAAGTTATTATTTACTTCAGAATCAGTAACCGAAGGCCATCCTGACAAAATCTGTGATCAGATCAGTGATGCCGTATTAGATGCGCTTTTAGCGCAGGATCCTATGAGCCGTGTTGCCTGTGAGACAGCCGTAACAACTGGACTGGTACTTGTTATGGGCGAGATCACAACAAAGGCACAGATCGATATTCAGACAATCGTTCGTGAGACAATCCGTGAGATTGGTTATGACCGTGCAAAATACGGATTTGACTGCGATACTTGTGGTGTCATCGTGGCACTTGACAAGCAGTCAACCGATATCGCAATGGGTGTTGATAAGGCACTCGAAGCAAAGGAAAATCATATGTCCGATGAGGAGATTGAGGCAATCGGTGCTGGCGATCAGGGTATGATGTTCGGCTATGCAACAAACGAGACACCAGAGCTTATGCCATATCCAATCTCATTAGCACACAAGCTTGCGAGAAAGCTGACAGAAGTTCGTAAGAACGGCACACTTCCTTATTTAAGACCAGATGGTAAGACACAGGTATCGGTAGAGTATGACGAGAACGGAAAGCCTTGCAGATTAGAGGCAGTTGTACTTTCTACCCAGCATGACGAGAATGTATCCCAGGAGCAGATCCATGAGGATATCAAGAAATATGTATTTGATCCAGTCCTTCCACAGGATATGATCGATGATGAGACAAAGTTCTTCATCAACCCAACCGGACGTTTTGTTATCGGTGGACCAAACGGTGACTCCGGTGTAACCGGACGTAAGATCATCGTAGATACTTACGGCGGATATGCACGTCACGGTGGCGGAGCATTCTCTGGAAAGGACTGCACAAAGGTAGACCGTTCCGCAGCGTATGCCGCACGTTATGTAGCAAAGAATATCGTAGCAGCCGGACTGGCTGAGAAGTGTGAGATCCAGCTTTCTTATGCGATCGGTGTTGCAAGACCAACTTCCATCATGGTAGATACATTTGGCACAGGTAAGCTTGCAGATGATAAGCTCGTAGAGATCATCCGTGAGAACTTCGACCTGCGTCCGGCTGGTATCATCAAGATGCTTGATCTGCGCAGACCAATCTACAAGCAGACGGCTGCTTACGGACATTTCGGAAGAACCGATATCGACCTTCCATGGGAGAAGACCGACAAGGTAGACGACTTAAAGAAATATTTGTAGAAAAAAGGAGGAAGATATCATGAAGAATATGTTGAACTTCAAGAATTTCTCTGCGGAAGAGCTGCAGAAGATTCTTGATCTTGCACTGGATATGAAGAAGAACCCGGAGAAGTACAGCCACGCATTGGAGGGCAAGAAGCTCTATACGTTGTTTGAGAAGACAAGTACCCGTACATTCCTTTCTTTCACGACAGGAATGACAGAGCTTGGCGGAACCTACTACAACCAGCTCTGGAAGGACAGCAACTTTGTTCTTGGCGAGCCGGTTTCTGAGATCAAATATGTATGCCGCAATGTGGACATCATCATGGCACGTCTCGTGAAAAATGAGACCGTTGAGCTGTTCGGTGACAATGTAACGGTACCATTTATCAATGGCTGCGATAACTCGTACCATCCTTGCCAGATTCTGGCAGATGCACTGACGATCATCGAGAAGTTTGGTAGTCTGAATGTCAAGTTCTTATATATCGGTGCAAAGAACAACGTATTCAATTCACTGGTAGAATTCTTCTCCAAGATGAAACAGGGAACTTTGTACGGACTTACCCCGCTTGTAAATGATACTGCCTGCGGTCCAGACTTCTATGAGGAAGCAAAGAAGACTGGTTACTATGTAGAGCTTGATCCGAACATGCCGATGGACGAAGTGAAGAAATATGTCAAGGATATGGATATCTGCTACACCGATACATGGCTTGACATGGAGTTCTTTAACGATCCTGCATATCAGGATAAGAAGAAAGAACTCATGGATAAGATGATGCCATATCAGTTGAACGATGAGTTCTTAGAGGGCAGTCATGCACTTGTCTTCCACGACATGCCAATGCATGTAGGCTTCGAGATTTCGAAGGACGTGGAGATGAAGAACCTTGATCATATTCTCGATCAGGCAGAAAACAGAAGACACGCAGAAAAAGCTGTCATGTATACATTGATAAAAGGAATTTAAGTGGTATAATATATGGATGTGTGGCTTTCGGTACTGGCGTTTGTGCTTTTCCTTGGCTTTGGTACGGGCGCGCTTGTCTGCGTCTCTGCCGTGAAAAAACAGTCTGGGATCGTCATAAAGAGCCGGCTGCATCACAAATTAAATATCTCTGAGGTCGTCTATGCGAACCTTGGACTTGTGGGACTTGTTGTGTTGGTATATTTTAAAATCTACATATTTGTGCCTGCGGTATTGATGTTTGTGTTGTTCATCGTGCTGTCCACCCGGATACAGAGTGGCATCACAGAAGATGGAGTGCTGGTCGGAACCACATTTATCGAATGGGAATTCATGCGGTCTTTTCTCCTGGAGAACCAGGGGGAGGACAGCAATGTAATCGTACTGAAGATTCGTGCGAATCGAAAAACATATATCCTCGTTTGCAACCGGGAAGACCGGTTTGCAATCGATGAGATATTCCGAAAAAACAACGTGCGTTCAATGGGAGGAAACCAGAAATGAAACATGTAATTGATTCAACAGACTTGACCGTAGAAGAAATCGATGGCATTTTGAATGGAAGCCGCAGAAAAGGCACTGGAAATGGCTGGAATCTCTAAAGAAGAAATCGGCGTAGTCATCTGTGCCACCATTACGCCGGACAATATCGTTCCGTCGCAGGCGTGTATGCTGCAAAAGGAACTGGGACTGCCGGAAACGGTGTTTGCCTTTGACATCTGTGCAGCCTGCACCGGATTCCTCTACGCAGTACACACCGCCCGTTCTCTGCTGTGCAGCATGCCGGAAAAGAAATACGCTCTGGTGGTGGCAAGCGAAGTGTTGAGCCGTGTTACCAATTTTGCTGACCGGAACACCTGCGTCCTGTTCGGGGACGGTGCCGGTGCAGCGGTAATCACGCTGGACGAAAACAGCCGCTATGCCTTTGACTGCGGAGCAGAGGGCAACACAGAAGTGCTGTACTGCCCGAAGTATTATCACGATACAAACCCCTTTGCCGAGAATCTGCCGGAACCGGCAGAGCAGTTCGTCAGCATGCAGGGCAGAGCCGTGTACAGTTTTGCCGTGCAGGCACTTTCCGGCAGTATCCAGCGTGTGGCGGAGAAAGTGGGCGGCTATCCGGACTGCTATGTCTGCCACCAGGCGAATGCCCGCATCTTGCAGGCAGCAGCCAAGCA
>ERZ773138.1637-NODE-1637-length-20028-cov-7.202674_pt1 | contig 20028 bp, 15 predicted proteins | sample MGYA00511114_ERZ773138 | MGnify/ENA primary metagenome ERZ773138 (study PRJEB29015, sample SAMEA2737805) | human gut metagenome | biome: human gut; feature: human-associated habitat; material: faeces | place: China | collected 2012 ...
TGAAAACGTCCAATGTTTTTTCAAAAACGTCCAATGTTTTTTTCAAAACAACGGTTATATAAAATAAAGCTTCTTTTCGTTTGATTATTTCCCTTTAGCAATACGGATATTGGTGATGAATTGCCCTGCTCCTCTCGCCCCTGTTTCTCCATAAAGCGTAAAATAGGCAGGCGCATTGCAGCGTGGAATATTCACTACTCGCGACCCATTCACATAAACCTTCAATGCACGCTTATTGAAAGATATGGCAATATGATTGAACTCGCCTCTCTTAAAATTCAAATCTGTTTGCCCTTCATTCTCACTTTCTCCATTTATCCAATCATAACTAACACTTTGGGTCTTATTGGAAGGATGCATCAATCCCAAAGTCAATCCAATCACCTTATTGTTCAAAGCATCATAGAAAGAGTAATGAAAACCATCATTCGTGCCTACGCCCTCTTCTGAAACCGGATAAAGGACATCTAATTCCAAAGTAAAGACATCCGGCAAATAATGTTTCTCTTCCATAAACGGAGTGATGGTCGTTTTCCCTACCAAATTTATACATTTCACGCCATTGACACTTGCCACTTCCGCATTTCCCGATTTCAAATCCCACATCGAAGGGAACTCGCCCATAGGTTCATTGGCAAGACTATCCACAAAGAAGACATCATCTCCAGGCACGAAATCAATCTTGGCATGCGTTATTTCGGGCGATTGGGCTTTCTGCGGCTTGCTTTTAACAGCTTTATCTTCCCCATCATCATACACTTCATCGACTTCGTTATTCTTGCCGTTCTTGGTTTTCTTGTCACTCTTTTTGCTGTCTTTCTTACTCTTCTTGTCCTTGCCTATTTTGCCGTCAAACGCATCATCGACCGCCTTTCTGGTCTTTTCTTCCACCTTTTGCTCGACCCTGCGTTTGGCAGTGTCCGTCGCTTTATCACCCACTTTCTTGAACCAGTTCTGTGAATAGGCGTCCATCGTTCCCAACGCAAGGAACAGCACGGATAAAATAAAAATGAGATTCTTCATAGCATGTCATTTTTTAGAAGTTATTTAGTTTGCTTTTATTCTTGCCTGCCAGTTCCAACATTGACGTGCGAACTATGCGCAACTTGTTCGTTATAATGCAAATATAACTGAAATCCGGAAAAGAGAACTATTTAACAGGTTCCTTTTTATATTATTTTTAGTTTTAAGAGACGACAGATTCCACAAATCATAGCCAAACAAGGATTGAAAGTGTCAAAAAATTGGACAGTAGTGTCCAATTTTTTGACACTTTTATTTTTGCCTAAAATACGAAATGCCTGATTAATAAGCATATAACTACTTTGGCACACTATTTGCATTATGAATAGTAGAAAATCAATTTGAATATGAAAAGAAAATACGTAATAACATTACTAAGTTTGAGCCTGATAGGTTCAATGAACGCACAGGAGAAAAGCTGGTCTTTGGACGACTGCATGCATTATGCAGCCAACAATGGCCTTTCAGTCAAGAAACAAATGCACCAAGCGGATTCCTATAAAGCGGAACGCAATGCCGCTGTCGCATCGTTTTTCCCTTCTGTTAACGCAAGCATCGGGGCTCAATACAATTATGGACGTACAATTGACCCTGAGACAAATACCTATAATGATGTATCAACATTCAACAACAACTACAATGGTTCTCTCTCCATCCCTCTTTTCACAGGCGGACAACTCATCAATCAATGGTTGATGAGCAAATCAAACAGGAAAATGGGTATAAACGATGTTGAAAAGGCAAAAGAGGACTTGGCTTTGCAAACGATGCAATATTTCTTGGATGCTGTATATTACAAAGGTACCATCAAAATGGCGCAGGAGAAATTGGAAGAGAGCAACCGCACTCTATACAAGACTCGTAGACAAGCGGAATTGGGACAAAAAGGGCGTGCGGACGTTGCGCAGTTCGAAGCCCAAGCTGCTGCGGATGATTACTCTTTGACTCATCAGACGAATTTATACAATTCCGCAATGGTCAAACTGAAAGAGGTCATGAACTATCCGGCAGACAGCATCTTGACGTTGGACACGGTTGTCCCTGCCCTAAACTACCTGCCGGCGATGGAGAACGTCGCCGAGATTTTTGATTATGCGAGCAACAACAACACGACTGCTTTACAAGCCGATTACCAGCTAAAGCAAAGCAAATATGAATATAGGATTTATAAAGGAAGGTTATTACCCAGCATTTATTTCAATGCGGGCATCAATACCAACTATTTCAAGAACCTAAGTTCTGAATCCAAAGGCACTCCTTTCAGCGAGCAGTTCACTAACAACCGAGGTGAATATATAGGGTTCTCGTTATCTTTTCCTATATTTGACGGATTGAGCAAGGTGACGAATTTGCGAAAAGCACGGAACAACATGCGGATAGCAGAAGAGACCAAGTCCGAAGTGTTAAGACAATTGCATACGGCTATCGAACAATCGGTACTGGATCGCCAAGGATATGCAAAAGAGGCCATTCAGATGCAGAAGAAGGTGGATTCGGACAAGATTGCCTACGAAATTACCAAACGTAAATATGAAGAGGGATTGATGAGTCCGATTGATGTACAGAATAGCGCATCTACTTTATTATCTTCCAAAGCGGACTTGTTACAGAAGAAGTTGCTTTATCTCATGAAGTGCAAGTTGGTGGATTATTACAAAGGAGCTCCCCTCTTCTGATTAAGAACGAATAAATGATTGAATTAACAAATAGATTAACATAGAAATAAAAAAGGAAAAAGATATGGACATTAAGTTAGAAAAGAAAAAAGGAATTCAAAAGAAACATATACCGTACATTATCGGTGGTGCAGCTTTGGTTGTAATTTTAGGTAGTATCATCTTTGGGAACCATGCGTCAACCCTTAAAGTGGATGCAAGAGGTTTGAACATCGGAGAGGTGAAGGAAGAGCAGTTTAATGATTTCGTCCGCGTAGACGGACAAGTCCAACCTATCACTGTTGTCCAATTGAGTCCGGAAGAAGGCGGTATCGTCCGGGAGAAAGTGGTTGAAGAAGGAGCGCAAGTCAAAAAGGGCGATGTCATCATCCGCCTTTCCAATTCCAACCTGGATTTGCAAATCCTGAATGCGGAAGCGGAATTGGCTGAAAAGCAAAACTTCTTACGCAACACGCAAGTCACCATGGAGCAGGACAAACTTGCCAACGAGACGGAGCGCGCCCAATACACTATGGAAGTGCGCCGTGCCCAACGTGCATTCAACCAACAAGAACAACTCTACAAAGAGGATTTGATTGCCAAAGAGGATTACCTCAAAGCGAAAGAAGATTATGAATTGGCAGCCAAGAAATATGAGTTGGTAGTCAAGAAGCTTTCACAGGATTCCATCTCCCGCCGCATCCAAATGGAAGAGTTAGAGATGAGCCTTTCCAATATGCGCCGTAACATCCAATTGATACACGAACGGAAAGAGAACTTGAATGTCCGTTCGCAGATAAACGGCGAATTGGGATTGCTGGACGTTGTGTTAGGACAGAACATTTCTCCGGGACAGAAAGTGGGACAGGTAAATGACTTGTCGGACTATAAGATTGAAGCAATGATTGATGAACACTATATCGACCGTGTAAAGCAGGGATTGTCTGCGACTTTCGACCGTCAAAACTCTAAATTCGACTTATCCGTACGTAAAGTATTTCCGGAAGTGCGTGACGGTAAATTCAGGACCGAATTTATCTTTACCGGGGAACGTCCCAAGAACATCCGCACAGGACAAACTTACTACATCAACTTGGAATTGGGGCAGCCTACCGAAAGCCTCATTATCCCGAAAGGCACATTCTTCCAAAACACAGGCGGAAACTGGATCTTTGTTTTGGATCAAGATGGAAAGAAAGCTTATCGCCGCCAAATCAAGATTGGCAGACAGAACCCGCAGTACTACGAAGTATTGGAAGGCCTGGAACCAGGCGAAAAGGTTATTGTTTCCAGCTACGAAGCCTATAAAAACAACGAAATACTAATCCTTCAATAACAAACATCATGATAAAGAACATAATGGGTGCCATCCGTTCTTTAAGCCAAAAAGGGCGCCACAATTACATGAAGATATTCTCATTGGCAATCGGCTTTGCTGTCGGCTTGATTCTAATCGCTAAGGTCTGCCTCGAGCAATCATACGATAATTTCTACCCGGACAACGACCGCATTTACCAAATACACGAGAAATATGCACAAGGCGATGAAGAAGACATGAACGAACGTGCGTATGTGCCCGGCGGTACTGCTGTCCGGTTACGGGAAATCATGCCGGAGATTGAAACAGCCACCCGTTTAACTTTTGCAGAGAATGGGAACTTTACGCTGACGGAAAACAAGAAAAAGCTAAAGGCAATGGCAGCCATGGCTGACAGCTGTTTCTTTGATATATTGAGCCGTCCTATTTTGCAAGGCAATGCCAAAGAGACATTAAGCAGACCATTATACGTAATGGTTTCAGATGAGATTGCAAAGAACATAGGAGGAGATGTCATTGGGAAGACGTTTTCTTTTGATGACAATGAAAAAGTCGTACTGACCATCGGAGGTGTCTTTAAGAAATTCCCATTGAACAGTGCTATAGACTACGACATCTTGATTTCCATGCCTTCCATCAGCCATTTCATGTATGACGGTTCTTTGAACCTCATAGGGAATGACCGCTACATGGCTCTTGTCAAACTACGTAAAGGAGCAGACATCGCCTCTCTTGATGCACAAATGGACAAGTACATCAAAACTTATCTTCCCGTCGATGAGTTGGAAAAAGCCGGAGTCCGTTTCTCCCATAGTTTCTACCCGCTCAAAGAGATGCATTCGAAAGACGAGAATGTAAAAAGCATGACGGTAATGCTTTTATTGGTAGCTTTCTCCTTGCTTTTTGTCGCTGCGATGAACTACATATTGATAGCTGTCTCCTCGGCTATTGCCCGTTCCAAAGAAGTGGCTGTCCGGAAATGCTATGGTGCTACGGAAATGAATATAAGCAACATCATCTTCTCCGAAGCTTTCGTACATATTATCATAGCCCTGTTATTAGCCATCTTAATCCTTGTCACCTTTAAAGGCACAGTTGAAAGATTGGTCGGCATACCTATGATTGACCTTCTTCAGAGCAAAAGCATGTGGAGCCTCGTCGGGGTTTGCCTGCTGATTCTATTGGTGACAGGACTTCTGCCCGGTTCCTTGTATTCCCGCATTCCTGTTGCAGCCGCCTTCCGACGCTACAACGAATCGAAGCGGTTATGGAAATTGGGGCTGCTGTTCTTGCAATTCACAGCTGCAAGTTTCTTGGTCTCCCTTCTATTCACATTGAACAGGCAATACACTCTATTGGAACATGATGACCCAGGATATGATTACGAGAACTTGGCTTACGCTTCTGCCAACAGTTTGGATACAGCCCAGCGCAAGGTGGCTTTGCAAGAGATAGCCCGCTTGCCAGAAGTCTCCCAAATCACTTATACCTGTACGCTTCCTTTTGATATAGCAAGCGGGGATAATATAAGCCTTCCGGGTGAAGATAGGGAATTATTTAATTCCATTGATATGTATTATGCGGGTGAAAGCTTCTTTGATGTAATGGGAATCCGCATTGTGGATGGCAAGAACTTCAATCCGGCATTGAAAGCAGACGAAGAGGTGATGATCAGCCGAAGCTTTGCCAAGAAGATGGAAAACACAGCGGGCTGGACAGGCAGCCCGGTAGGCAAACAGATTTGTGTAACTTCCCATGACTATGGTATAGGGAAAGCACAAACCATTTGTGGTGTGTTTGAGGATTTCCGGCCTGGGACTTTGCAAAGCAAAGACAATCGTCCTATTGCGATATTCTATTCTCCAACAATCGTTTGGGGAGCTTATTTGATCAAGTTCCAAAAGATCACTCCGGAAGCCCTCCAAAAGGTAGAAAAGACATTGCAATCCATTGCCCCGAATAAGGAGATACACGCCTATTCTTATAAAAACGAGTTGGTGGATAGCTACACCAATATTAAGAATTTCAGGGATTCTGTATTCGTAGGAGGTTTGGTCATCTTGGCCATTGTTTTCATCGGACTGATCGGTTACACGACAGACGAAGTCAACCGGCGTAGAAAAGAGATTGCCATCCGCCGTATCAATGGCGCATTATTGCCCGACATCGAAAGCGTATTCTTGAAAGATGTAATCAAGATAGCTGTCCCGTCGGCAATAATAGGACTGCTTCTCGCTTGGAAGGTAGCCATCAATTGGCAAGAACAATTCTCGGAAAAGGCTCCTCTTTCATGGTACCTTTTCGTTGCCGCCTTCGTGTTGGTATTAGCAGTCATCCTAATCGTTTCCGCATATAATGTACGAAGAGTGGCGAATGATAATCCAGTTAATAGTTTAAAAAGTGAATAACAGTATCAACTAAACAATCAATTACATGAACCTTATATTAAATACCAGAAGTTACTTGAACTTCTTGAGCCGTAATAAAGGATATACAGCGATAGATCTGTTTGGACTGTCCATATCCTTGATGTTCGTGCTGCTTATAGCAGTCTATACAGCACAAGAACTCTCCACCGATAGTTTCCAAAAGAACAAGGAACGCATCTATTTTGTTGGAAATGAAGAAACACCTGCGGCAGGAGCTGCCATTCCCTATATGTTGAAAGAGCGGTATCCGGAAATAGAGAACGTCTGTCCTATCGTTCCTTATAATTCCATTACCCCCTCTCCTCTTTCAATTGAAGGGAAACTGTTCAATGCAAACATAGTATTTGCCGACACCTCCTTCTTCAGCATGTTCTCCTTTCCGCTTTTGCAAGGAGATCCTAAAAACGTTTTAGTTGACCAAACGAGTGCCGTACTTAGCCAGTCATTTGCAAGGAAAACTTTTGGAACGGAAGATGTCATGGGTAAAACCTTTTCAATAGGCGATTCCCTCCATTTCACAGTAACGGGTGTTATGGCGGACATGAAACATTCTACTTTGAAAGAAGCAGACCTCTTGATGCCTTGGCGGATAGTCAAAAAGTTCAATTCTTCTCTCGCCCCGGACCAATTAAACAATGCAGGAAGCACAATCTGCGCTGTCATGGTGCATGAAGGTGTTGATTTTACGAAAAGAACCAACGACATCTTGGAATGGTATAAAACCTTCTTTTGGACTTACAAGTGGGGAATATGGAAAGAGGTACACATAATACCTTTAAAAGATTTTTATTTCTCGGGGTTGGACACATTCGGCATAATGAATAAAGGTGATCGGACTTTAGTTCTCCTTGTGATGTCCGTCGGTGCCATTGTCCTGATATTTGCTCTTTTTAATTATATCAACCTTACGGTGGCTCAAGCCGGATTCCGTGCCAAAGAGATGGCAATCTGCCGGCTTTTGGGCTCCACCCGTAAGGAACTGTTCTGGAGATTAATGGGCGAATCGGTTATCTTATGTTTGATAGCCTTGTCCATGGCTATCTTGTTTGCCTTTTGGGTTGTCACCCCGGTCAGCAATTTGCTGCAATGCAACTTGGACTTGACAGTATTGTTCCACCCGGAATGGATAGGAGCCATGTTGCTGATGGTACTCATCGTGGGGTCGATTGCCGGCTGGTTTCCAGCTGTCGTCATTTCATCAGCTAAGCCCATTGATATCGTAAAAGGTAATTTACGAGTAAAGACGAAAATGGTATACAGCAAAGTGTTCATCACATTCCAAAATTTCATCACGATAATGATGCTTAGCTGTTCGTTCGTCATGATATTGCAAATCATCCACCTTATCAATGCACCTTTAGGATACAACACAAAGAATATTTTTGTTGTGGAAAATACGGCATTCCGCACACCCTCCAAAGCAAAAGTCTTCGCTGACAAACTATATAATATAAGTGGTGTGGGCAAAGTGGGAATATGCGCAGGAGTTCCTATGTTCGGAAGCAACAATTTGAGTACAGAATTTCTGGATGGCGGCGTAAAAAAGGAAATCAGTTTCCAGGAATACCGAATGAACAAAGAGGCATTCGACATTCTCGGATTAAAGATCCTTCAGGATAATCACTTAAGTAGCAACTCTTGGTATTTAAATGAAACTGCTATGAAAACGATGAATTTGCCGAATGATGCCAAGACTTACTCTTTAGGAGGCTTTGATGAAGCAATTCCTATCGCTGGTATCATCAGTGACTTTTATGAAAGGGACGTGACGACATTTATTGCTCCTGTCAGGTTACAATTCGTCGAAAAGGATTTGTTCCCATGGCATTTCATCATAGAAATAAACGGCAATCCATTCGAAGTCGCCAAAGAGATAGAAAAAGCATTCGAAGAATGCTCGGGAGGATTAGCCATAACCGGGAAATTCATGGATGAAGCCATTCAAGAGAGCTTCGAATCCCAAATCCGCATAGCGAAGATTGTCAGTATCGTAACGGTCATTGCCATTCTCATCTCGTTCTTAGGATTATTAGCGATGTCTACCTATTTCATCCAGCAACGCTCTTTGGAAATAGCGATACGCAAAGTGTTCGGTTCGGATAGCAAACAAGTGTGGGTGCAATTGGTGAAAACATTCTTGATGTATGTCGTCATTGCCTTCCTGTTCGCCGCTCCTGTTTCTTGGTACATCATGAGAGATTGGTTGTCCAGCTATTCTTATCGGATTAGCCTGAACCCGTTGATATTCTTGGCTGCTGGATTGTTCTGCCTGATTATCTCTTTCTTCACTGTCTTTCTGCAAAGCAAGAAGGCAGCGGAACAGAACCCGATCAAAAGCTTCCAACACAAAGACTAAAAAAGGATGAGTGATTTTATATTACCAAGCTGATAAGGGGCTGTGTCAAAACGACTGTTTTGATGCAGCCCCACTTATCATTCAGCTGAAAAATATAAAACATATTGATTTTAAAATGAAAAAAATTCCGCCAAGATATTCAGGATAGTTTAAAATGAGCGATTTATGAGAGTTTCACCTCAATAGAGGTAATGATTTGGCAACGGTTCTAATTTCTACAATTTGCATACGTTTGCTTGTCAAACAACTCTTTTCTACTGCAAAAACACAATAATTACACGAAACCACAATAGCTTTATTGGAGATTTAGCATAAAACAGCTTAATTTGTGCAGATTATAGCAAAATTTAATGTATATTTACAGCAAAATTCGATGAATTTATGAAACTAAACAAGATTAAAGATGTCTTAGATAGCAAGGGTATTTCACAAACTTGGCTGGCAAAACAGTTAGGTAAGAGCTTTAGCACAGTCAATTGCTATGCTCGGAATAAATACCAACCCGATTTAGAGACGCTTCTTGAAATCTCAAAAATTTTAGAAGTTGACCTCAAGGATTTGATTACGGACGAGAACGAAAGAGTGTAATGAACTTGTAGTTTTCTGTCTTGGCAAGTATGTTGTAGAACTTCTGATAATAAAATATTATTTGAATATGGGCATAAGCAAAGATTTAACAGAAGAGGATATTAAGTTCCGCTATATAAATGAAGCCATTACAAGCAAAGGGTGGTCAAAGGATAGTATCTTTATGGAACAGAAGGTTAAATTTACTGACGGTAAAATTAGCCTTCATGGCAATCTTGTGCATAGAGAGAAGCCAAAGTTTGCCGATTATGTACTTTATGCGAATAAGGCCACACCAATAGCCATTGTCGAGGCAAAGGACGCTAATCATTCTGTTTCTCATGGTTTGCAGCAAGCAATGACTTATGCCCAAATGCTTGATGTGAAATTTGCATATAGTTCAAATGGAGAGGGTTTTGCCGAACATGACTTCTTAACAGGGGAAGAATGCTATTTTGCCATGGATGAGTTTCCGACAAAAGAGGAACTTATCAAGAGATACAAAAATGAGGTTAACGATGGCAACGGACTTAATGAGCAAGAATTGGCTGTCATTGAGCAGCCTTTCTGCACCGGTCAGAATATTTTTCCGCCACGATACTATCAGCGCAATGCAGTAAACCGCACAGTCAATGCCGTAGCAAAAGGACAGAGCCGTGTGCTCCTTGTCATGGCAACCGGTACGGGCAAGACATATACAGCCTTTCAGATTGTATGGCGTTTGCTTAAAAGCGGATTGAAAAAGAAAGTGTTGTATCTTGCCGACCGTAACATACTGGTTGACCAATCCATACAGCAAGACTTCAAACCGTTGGAGAAAGTAACGCACAAGATAGACTACTCAAAAGATAAGAACCACTTGGAAGAATTGGGTTCTTATCAAGTGTTCTTTGCACTCTACCAACAGTTGATTGGGCAGAATGATGCCAAGAACTATAAGGAATTGTTTCCTAATCCAGACTACTTTGACCTTGTTATCGTTGACGAGTGTCATAGAGGCAGTGCAAAGGATGATAGCAACTGGCGTGATATTTTAAAATACTTTTCTTCTGCTACCCATATTGGTATGACTGCCACACCAAAAGAAACAAAATATCAGTCAAGCATTGGCTACTTTGGTGAGCCAGTCTATACTTATAGTCTCAAAAACGGCATAGAGGACGGTTTCCTTGCCCCTTTCAAGGTTGTCAACATCACAACCAACATTGGCGATGAGTGGAGACCGACAAAGGGACAAAAGGATATATACGGCAACGAGATAGAAGACCGCATCTATAACAATAGCGACTACGACTATAACATTGTTATTGAAGACCGTATTAGGGAAGTTGCGCAAGAAATAACCAACTATCTGAGAAGCACCGACCGCATGGCTAAGACCATTGTGTTCTGTGCTGATGAAACTCATGCGGAGCGTATGCGTATGGCTTTGTCTAACGCCAATGCCGACATGTGCAAGAAAAATCCTGATTATGTGGTTCGTATAACAGGTAGTGACGAATACGGAAAAGGCAAATTGGATTACTTCATTTCCGTAGCTGAGAAATATCCTGTCATAGCGACAACCAGCAAGTTGCTTTCAACAGGTGTTGATTGCAAGATGGTAAAACTCATTGTTCTTGACCAGCAAATCGGCTCTATGACAGAGTTCAAGCAGATTATAGGCCGTGGCACTCGCCTTCGTGAAAAAGAGGGAAAGACATATTTCACTGTAATGGACTTTCGCAACGTGACACGATTGTTTGCAGATCCCGATTGGGACGGACCGATAGAAATAGACCCAAACTATCTGCCCAAGCAGAAAGAGCCGAAACCGTATGTGCTTCCAGAAGAAGACGAATCGTCTGGAGTGGAAGAGTCAAACCCCGAACCCCGACCGAAGCCGATAGTTGCAAAGGATGGTTGTCAAGTGATGGTTATCAATAAAGTTGTTTCTGTCTATGATCCAGACGGCAAGTTGCTTCGTACGGAAAGCATTACAGACTATACAAAGAAAAGTATCATAGACACATACGCTACGATTGATACATTCACTTCCAAGTGGCAAGAAACCAAGAAAAAGTCTGATATTGCTGAAATGCTCAAAGAAAGTGGCATTGACCTTGCAGCATTGAAGCACGACCAAGATATGGACGATGTTGACGATTTCGACTTTATCTGCCATATAGCCTATGGCAAGAAAACGCTTACACGACATGAACGTGCCGAGCAGGTGAAGAAGCGAGACATATTCAGCAAGTATGGCGAACAGGCACGACTTGTGCTTGAAGCCTTGTTGGATAAGTACACTAAGGAAGGTGTGTCAGAATTGGAAAGCCTTACTGTGCTTGAAAATGACCCATTCCGCAAATTGGGTTCAAAGGCAAACATCGTGAAGTTCTTTGGTGGCAAGCAAGGCTATCTTGAAGCCGTGAAGGAACTGGAGCAAAACATATATAGTATAGCATAAAATAAAAACAAAATATGAGTTTATCAAATTTCGTAAAACGAGTTCGCAATATAATGCGCAATGATGCCGGTATCAACGGTGATGCGCAACGCATAGAACAAATGGCGTGGATGCTGTTCTTGAAAGTCTATGACGAGAAAGAGAATGATTGGGAGTTGGACGATGATGATTACAAGTCTATTATTCCAGAAGAATGCCGTTGGCGTAACTGGGCGCATGACGATGGAAGCGGTAATGCCTTGACTGGTGATGAGCTACTTTCGTTTGTCAACAACACGTTGTTTGTGGAACTCAAAAACATAGAGGTAACACCAACTACCCCTATCCGTCAGGCGATTGTAAAGACAACCTTTGAAGATGCCAACCAATATATGAAAGATGGAGTTCAACTTCGTCAAGTGCTGAATGTGATTGACGGTTTGAACCTTGGTGACTATGAGGAAAGTCATGCTTTCGGTGAGATATACGAGACTATCCTCAAAGAAATGCAGTCGGCAGGTTCCTCTGGTGAGTTCTACACCCCAAGAGCCTTAACCGAATTTATGGCAGAGATAGTCAATCCGCAGATTGGTGAGAAAATGGCAGACTTTGCTTGTGGTACAGGAGGTTTCATCACAAGTTGGTTGGGTGAATTGGACAAGAAGGTAAAGACTGCTGAAGACCGCAAAGAGTACAATCAGTCTGTATTTGGCATAGAAAAGAAACAATTCCCGTATATGCTATGTGTGACAAACCTGTTGCTGCATGGTATTGACACGCCATTGGTATATCACGACAACTCGCTTACGAAAGATGTACTCAACTATACAGACGGAGACAAGTTTGATGTTGTGTTGATGAACCCACCATACGGTGGAAACGAGAAGTCGGATGTCAAGTCACACTTCCCTTCTGATATGCGCAGTAGCGAGACTGCTGACTTGTTCATGGTTCTCATCATGTACCGACTGAAGAGGAATGGTCGTGCAGCGGTTATTGTCCCAGACGGTTTCCTGTTTGGAGCGGACAATACAAAGATAGCCATCAAGACCAAGCTGCTCAGAGATTTCAACTTGCATACCATTATCCGTTTGCCTGGCAGTATCTTTGCACCTTACACTTCGATAGCCACGAACATTTTGCTCTTCGACAACACCTGTGCGGAGGGTGCTCCAGAAGGTTATTCTACAAAGGAAACGTGGTTTTATCGTTTGGATATGCCAGATGGGTACAAGCATTTCTCCAAGACAAAGTCCATGAAGTCGGAACATTGCAATCCTATCCGTGATTGGTGGAACGACCGCAAGGAGATTATCATTGCCGATGGTGACGAGAAATCACGCAGCTATTCGGTTGAAGACCTTATCGCCACCGATTGCAACTTCGACTTGTGCAAGTTCCCGAAAGAGGATGAAGAAATCTTGCCTCCTGCCGAACTGCTTGCCGACTATTTCAAGAAGCGCAAGGCTCTTGATCATGAGATTGATAAGACATTGGCAGAGATACAGCGTATCCTGGGGATAAATGTAAATGTGGACGAATTGTAAAATGTGGGACGGTGTCCCACAAATCTAAAAGATTGGCATGGAGAATAAAGGTTTGACAAACATAAATGATGCTGCCTATCAGAAGTTGATAGACAACATAACCACGCTATGGGGTGAGGCGAAGTCAAAAGCCATTGCTGCGGTCAATACGGAATTGCTTGATGCCAACTGGCAAACAGGAAAGTATATTGTTGAATTTGAACAGGGTGGTAAACAAAGAGCTGAATATGGCAAAAGGTTACTTGTAAACCTTGCAAAGGATTTGACAGCAAGAAATGGAAAAGGTTTTAACCGAACAAACCTTACCTATATGCGTAAGTTATACTTGGCATTCCCAAAATGTGGGACACTGTCCCACAAATTGACATGGAGCCATTATTATGAACTGTTGAAGTGTGATAATGCGCTTGAAATGCAGTTCTATTATAAGGAATCCATCAAGGAATGTTGGAAAGTTAGGGAACTGAAAAGACAGATGAAAAGTTGTCTGTTTCAGCGACTTGCACTAAGCACAGACAAGGCTGGAGTTCTTTCTTTGGCAAACGAGGGGCATCAAGTACAAACTCCGCAAGACATCATCCGTGACCCTTTCGTGCTTGAATTTGCAGGACTTCCCAAACAGAAGCGCTATAAGGAGAGTGACTTGGAAAAGGCTCTGAAAGACCACATGGAGCAGTTCCTTTTGGAAATGGGACGTGGTTTTGCATTTGTGGGCAGACAATACTCCATGCAGATAGGAAGCCGACAGTTCAAGGTGGATTTGGTATTCTACCATTGTATCTTGAAATGCTATGTGCTGATTGACCTGAAGCGAGCAGAGATAAAGCATGGTGACATCGGGCAGATGAACCTCTACCTTAACTATTTCAAAACAGAAGTATGTCAACCTGACGATAATCCACCAATTGGCATAGTTTTGGGAGCAAGAAAAGACGAACTTCTGATGGAGTATGCCTTGGAGGGTATAACCAATCAATTGTTTGTGGCACGTTACCAACTTTATCTGCCAAAGCGTGAAGAACTGCAAGCGCAACTTGACAAGTTGTTGGATGAAACGAAAGATTCCATATAATTGAAGAAATCCGCAACACTGTTGCGGATATTTGATATTGATTAAAGACAATGAACGGAAAACAATTAAATAACAGCATATTACAATGGGCGATACAGGGAAAACTTGTACCGCAAGACCCTAATGACGAACCTGCAAGCGTATTGCTTGAAAAGATTCGTCAAGAGAAAGAACGCTTGATCAAGGAGAAGAAAATTAAGCGTGACAAGAACGCATCTATTATCTACCGTGGTGAGGACAATTCCTATTATGAGAAGATGCTCGCCACGGGAGAGGTGAAGTGCATAGATGAGGAGATACCGTTTGATATACCACAGGGGTGGGAATGGGAGCGTTGGGGTAATATATCCCAATCTATTCAATATGGATATAATGCTCCGGCATTGGAACATGGTGCAATAAAAATGGTTCGCATTAGCGACATTCAAGAAAATTGCGTTCTTTGGGACAATGTGCCATATTGTCAAATCGAAGAAAACGATATTGATACATACCTGTTGAAAGTAAACGACATTCTCTTTGCACGAACAGGTGGTACTGTTGGAAAATCGTTTTTAGTTGAGGAAGTACCAGAAAGAGCCATTTATGCAGGGTATTTGATAAGAACGAGATACAGTTCTTTACTTAATCCTCGTTACATGAAATTATTTATGGAGAGCCAATTGTATTGGGAGCAACTCAAAAATGGTACAATAGCTACAGCTCAACCAAATTGTAATGGCAAAACACTTGCAAAAATGTTGCTGCCTATACCTCCAACAAAGGAACAAGATAGAATAGTTGGGAAACTAATACAATTGGTAACTATTCAGCGATAGATATTGTTACTAATGACGGTTTTTAGGGAGTAACCGGTGTTATATTGAAAGTATTAGATAGAATATGCAAACAAAAAGAAAGTAAGCATATCTGTTTTTGCTTATTTTACCCCAATCATTAGTAGATACCATTGCCCAAAACGGCTGATTATCAATTGTATTTGACCGCTGAATAGTTACTACAATTGTCTTCATTCTTAAATAATTATACTCTATGTCAAGAGAGATTGAATCTGTTGAACGAGGAGATAAAGGAACAGTTAATAAAGTCCATTTTACAGGAAGCAATTCAAGGAAAACTTGTACCGCAAATAGCAGAAGAAGGTACAGCGCAAGAACTGCTTGAACAAATAAAGGCTGAAAAGGAGAAACTCGTTAAAGAAGGCATGCTAAAGAAGTCTGCCCTCAACGATTCTGTTATCTTCCGTGGTGACGATAACAAGTATTATGAGCAGATAGGTAAAAAATGCTTGGATATAACTGAGCAAATTCCTTTTGAAATTCCTAATAGTTGGACTTGGGCAAGAATGGGACAAGTTGGAGATTGGGGGGCTGGTTCTACACCTCAGCGTGGTAACCAAGATTATTATGGTGGCAAAATTTTGTGGCTTAAGACAGGTGAGTTGAACAACGATATTGTATATGATACAGAAGAAAAAATAACGCAGAGAGCTTTTCAAGATTGCTCTCTACGTATGAACAAAATAGGCGATGTACTCATTGCAATGTATGGAGCTACAATAGGAAAGTTAGCTATTGTAGGCAAGGAATTAACTACCAATCAAGCGTGTTGTGGTTGTACCCCCTATGTTGTTTATAATTGGTTCTTGTTTTATTTTTTAATGGCAAGTCGAGATTCATTTATCAAGAAAGGTGAAGGTGGTGCCCAACCTAACATTTCTCGAGTTAAATTGGTAGAGCACTTGATTCCATTACCTCCTTTGAATGAACAGAAACGCATTGTCAAAAGAATAGAAACTCTATTTGAGCAACTGCATTAATTGTTCTATCTTCTGAACTATTCTTCTCTGCTCTTGCAGTGGTGGAATACCAATAATAAGCCCATAAAACAATTCTTTGTTGAGGTGTGGAATTGCTGCACCTTTCTTAGAGTTGCGCAATGTCTCTTTATAGAACTGTATAAAAGCTAAAACATAAGGTTCGTACATTGAGGAACTTATCCATAACTGCTTGAATGTACTACCCATATAGCCATCTTGTGGTACGATGAAAACTTCACCAGAGTTTTCACCGTCCACAAGCATTATATTGTCACCTTTATATACAAGTTTACCTTGTTCTACTATAGTTTCAGAACTTTTACCACGTAAGTATTTTGCATCTAACAAGCATTGCTTGCCAATGGTTTTCAAGCCGTCTGTAAGATGACAAACAGCATTTAATCGAGCAATAGACCAAGTACTTGGAAAGTCAAAAGGAAGTTCTATCTCGGTTACTTCGCTCCCTATTTGCTCATAATACTTGATAAAACCTCATTTATTTTGCCTACTATTCTACTTTGTTCTGCCATTGGAGGCAATGGTAGATACAACTCTTTCAGCCGTTCTTTACCAAGATTATAAAAAGCAGCACCAGACTTCTTTGTTATTCCTCGCATAGCCTCAATTAAGAATGGACTTTGAAGAAAATACGCAAGTAACAAGGAATGATTAAAGTCTTGAATGTATGGGTTAATGATGAATACAAAACCGCCAGCACTAACATTATTGTAGTCTTTTTCTATTACTGCCATTTTACCAATATTCTCCAAACTGGTTACAGCAGGAGTAATGATGCAATTCTTCTTTAGAATGGTATTCGCATTGACAAACTCCTCTGACACAAAGACATCATCATCTTTGAATATATACTTATTGGGTAGAATGTTTCCACCACGCAATATTCTAATGCCTTTTTTATTTGCGTTTGCTTGTTCTTTTTTGAACGATGCACCTGTCTGTATTTCCAACAAGTCTTTGACCTTGCACCAAGTCCATGTTTCGGGTATTTGGAACGGCAAAAACTCGTCTATACAAACAGGGCTGTTGTCTATCAACTCATAATACTTGTTATCGTCACCAAGGAAGATAACAGAATCGTTGAGGGCAGACTTCTTTAGCTTGCCTTCTTTAACGAGTTTCTCCTTTTCAGCCTTTATCTGTTCAAGCAGTTCTTGCGCTGTACCCTCCTCTGCAAGTTGTGGAACAAGTTTTCCTTGTATTGCTTCCTGCAATACACTCTTTTTAATGATGTCTTTTACTGTTTTATTCAACTCATCCAGTTTATTCTGAGCATTATCATATTTTTCGATTTGTGGCAGAAGTGCTTCCAATTTGTTAACGATTCTCTGTTGCTCCTTAGAGGGTGGAAATGGAATAAATGTGTTCTGAATGCTACTTTGCGACACATTAACCTGTGAAGCAGCCATTCCAACAGTTGCACTCATTACTAATTCGTGTATTGCAGAACTATTAAGTACGAAAACGAGAAACTTTGGATTACAATAGTCATGCATATAATCTATTCTAACGGTTTTATCTGAAAGAATTAGTTTATCACAATTATTTTCAACCATACAAACTATACCTGTTCGATTAACAGGACCAGCTCGTGTTATAAGTATATCACCATATCGTACACAATGTTCTGGGTTTATTACGTAATGCTTTGGCAATACTTTGTTCTCGTTAGATAAAAAAGCATTCTCTTGAATTGATGTAGTTGTCAATACACCCCATTCCTCTGACTTCTTTGGTCGTTTTTCGCAATTAGGGCTTTTACCAGCATTTGTACCTAAAATAATATCACGTAATCTGCACCATTCCCACCCCTGTGGTATCTCAAATGGCACCTCCTCATCAATGCACTTCACCTCCCCTGTAGCGAGCATCTTCTCATAATAGGAACTCATAGAACAAATCCATGCCTATTTATATGGACAACTTAATGTTTCACTAATAAACGAATAGAAATGGAATTAGACAAATTTGAAGAGTTCCTAAGCCAAGGCAATATGGCTAAGAACACGATTTCGGCATATCTGTATGCCGTGAAGGAGTTTGGCTCTCGACACAAAGAGTTGAACAAGAGAAACTTATTGGTTTACAAGACCTACTTGATTGAGACTTACAAACCAAAGACGGTGAATCTCCGTATTCAGGCGTTGAACAAGTACCTTGTATTTGTGGGCAAGACGAAACTCCGCTTGAAGTCGGTCAAGGTACAGCAGCGTTCGTACTTGGAGAATGTCATCAGCAATGCCGACTACACCTTCTTGAAGAACAAGTTGAAGAAGGAAGACAACTTGGAGTGGTACTTTGTGGTGCGTTTCTTAGCTGCGACTGGTGCCAGAGTGAGCGAACTTGTGCAAATCAAGGTTGAGCACGTGCAAGTAGGCTATTACGACATCTACACCAAGGGTGGCAAGATACGGCGTATCTATATCCCCAAGACATTGCGCACGGAAACAGAAAAGTGGTTGCAGACACTCAACCGTACAAGTGGCTATCTCTTTCTCAATCGCTTTGGCGAGCGCATCACGACAAGAGGCATATCACAGCAGTTGAAGAACTATGCGGTGAAGTATGGCTTGAATGAAAAAGTGGTGTACCCTCACTCGTTCCGCCATCGTTATGCCAAGAATTTCTTGGAGAAGTTCAACGACATTGCCCTGCTAGCAGACCTTATGGGGCATGAAAGCATCGAAACGACACGTATCTATCTGCGAAGAAGTAGCTTGGAGCAACAAGAAATAGTAGATAAGGTTATCACTTGGTAAAGTAAGACGACAAATTTAAATTATCGAGATAAGAGTAGGAAGAGATACATGCCTCTTTCTGCTCCTATCCACATAAAACGTTTTATCATATGACATACATTTGTCGCTATACAACAGCAAGCCAATAAATCTACACGACTGTACTTCAGTAAATCACTCAATCAGCATATATGCATTTTTGCTTACTGATAGGTTGGCTTAGATACTCGACTTTGAAGAGGTATCCCCCCGATAGGCAAGTGCTTTCGTGAGTAACTCGAAAGATACCTTGCTGTGTCTTTGTGGACACAATGTTTTGGAAAGAATAAATCTAATACCATTGAAAACACTGCGGTGGTTCGCCCAGTGGCTGGAGGCGCAAAGCCTCCAAGGAATAGCTCGTTTTCGCTGTGTCCAAAGGATGAAACAAATAAATCCCGAAGAATGGGAATCTTGAATACCATTCCTCGGGATGAACAAAAATGTAGTCCTGTATGTCATACGTTTTATATATCATAACGTATGACATCAATGTATATATGCTTACACGCTTCTTTGCATGGATACTTCTTTATCACATTACAAGTGCATTTCTATACGACAGTGAACAACCGAAGCGTCAAAGATACGACCAATTTCAACAAAAGGCATTCGTCCCTCCGTTGAGTTGTAGGACAATAGTTGTTTTCTCTTTTGTTTCGTACAATCTCTTGAGGATAACTTCACGAAGTTGTGCTGCGCCAAAAGAGTGGAGACGAAAGCAAATGGCAACTATCATAGGAAAATTATACAGCGTTTGCCAAACACTAACGGGAGTTTCGTCCTTGCATTGGACTTCCGACATAGACAACATACCTTCTTTATATATGGCTCGTATCACTGAGTTGAGTTTCGGAGCGGTAACATAAAGTATATCAACCAACTCTCCCTCACTCATCCACAGTTCCTCTAAGTTGGACGGAATGGAAAGTATCCCATTTCCGTCCATAGTGATAGTTGTCCTTTTCATGCCATTCCTCCCATTACAGGCAAATGCCCCTTGATTCGACTTTCAAAGA
>ERZ773138.1647-NODE-1647-length-19978-cov-3.626562_pt1 | contig 19978 bp, 11 predicted proteins | sample MGYA00511114_ERZ773138 | MGnify/ENA primary metagenome ERZ773138 (study PRJEB29015, sample SAMEA2737805) | human gut metagenome | biome: human gut; feature: human-associated habitat; material: faeces | place: China | collected 2012 ...
TACTTAGAACTTACCTTTTTATCAGATTTTCTCATATTATCTCCATTCTTATATAAGCTTGTCGATTGTCAGTTCCAAATTCAATGCCTCTAACATATCTTTAGTCTTTTCTCTGGCAGAGATGTCTTCTTTACCACCCTTAACTGCCCTTATAAGAAGATTTTTAGGAGTATGCTCCATATCTATGAATTCCAATATCTGTGTATCATAGCCATTAGCTGTAAGAAGCTTGGCTCTTGCCGCATCTGTTACTATAGCCGCCATTCTTTCTTTTAATATGCCATAGTCCATAACTGGCGATAATATGTCGCTCTTTATTGTCCTGTTGGCTTCATGCTGACAGCAAGGCACTGATAATATAACCTCCGCCCCCCACTTAACTGCCTTGGCAAGTGCATAATCCGTTGCTATATCACAGGCGTGCAGTGTAACCACCATATCTACCTTGTCCACATCTTTGTATGTCGCTATATCTCCAACATAGAAATCCAGCTTATCATAGCCGTATCTTGTTCTAAGTTCATTACAATGTTCTATTACGTCTGCCTTAAGGTCAAGTCCTATAATTCGTATATTATAACCCTTAAGCTCCTTAAGATAATAATACATAGCAAATGTAAGATAAGATTTTCCACAGCCAAAATCAATTATTGTAAGTTCTCTTTCCTTATCAAGCTTTGGAAGTATATCTTCTATATATTCAAGAAAACGGTTAATCTGTCTGAACTTATCATATCTTGTTCTTATAATCTTACCATCCTGTCCCATAACACCAAGGTCTATCATAAATGCCACAGGCTTTCCTTCTTGTATTATATATTTCTTGGTTCTGTTATGGCTCAGATCTCTCTGTACCTTTAACTGTCCTGCTTTTTTATATTTGCAGGTCAATGTCTTACTCTTGCTTGAAAGTATGGTTGCAGCCGCATCAGTCATATTGATCTGTGCCTGCTTGAAATCCTCTGTCATATAATCAATTATCTTCTTCTTTACATCAGCAGCACTATGGTTAGAATGTAACACCTTTCTTCCTACAAATTCAGACACCTGGTATTCAATCTCATTCTTAAGAATAACTGGTCTTATTCTTACCTTTACTGCCTTATCTTCGCTTTTATTCTTCTGTCCGCTTATAACCATATCTATAAGCTTATCGCTAATACATATATCAAGTAATTGTGTAATATCCAATATCATAACCTCCATTTTAGGCTTACTGTACTATTTTAATATCTTTGCGGACAATACACAAGTAGCAATTAATATAAGCCTATTATCTCAATAAATGTAGTGGTCTGATAGTCTGCAATTTTATTAATAGTCCCCTCTGTTAATTGGGGTCGCCAGATATATATTAGTCTTGTCTGTTGTTTCATCATAATTCATTGATATATTAATATTGGTCTTTTTCTTTCCAATGTACATATAGCCATCTGTGTCTTTGTCATAGGCATATATTCCTATTGTTGGTTGTTCGTAGTTTCCTGTTTGTTCGTAAGATTCTATTATTGTTTTTACTACATTTATTGGTATTGCGAATCCTATTCCTTCTGCTGTTGATATTTTTACTGTGTTTATTCCTATTACTTCCCCATTTGGTGTTATTAATGGTCCTCCGCTGTTTCCTGGGTTTATTGTTGCATCTGTTTGGATTAGGTCTGACATGTATGTTTGCTTGTTTTCTTCTTCTATTTTTATGCTTCTGTTTTTTGCGCTTATTATTCCTGATGTTACTGTTCTTCTGAATTCGAATCCTATTGGATTTCCTATTGCATATACTGTTTCTCCTACTCGTATTTTGCTGGAGTCTCCTAGTTTTGCATAACTTAAATTTTTTGCTTCTATTTTTGTTATTGATAAGTCTAGGCTTTCGTCACTCCACATTACTTTTCCTTCGTAAGTTTGTCCATTTTCTAGTGTTATATAGCTTTTACTGTATTTTTCTCCTGTTACATGTGCATTGCTTAATATATATCCGTTTTCTGATATTATTATTCCTGTTCCTAGTCCTAGTTCTGCTTCGTTACTTGTTGATAGTATTGATTTTCCTGCGTTTTTTAGTTTTGAGATTCCTACTATACTTTTGGTTGTTTCTTCTATTATATCTGCTATTGTTTTGTTTTTTTCTTCTACTTTTTCCACAGTTTGTGCACTTTCTGTGGATTGTGTTTTTGTTGCTTCGTAATTTTCGCTTTTTATTTCTATTTTGCTGTATGTTGTGTAAATATATATGCTTAATAGCCATAATATTCCTGTTATTATGGCTATTATTGTTATTTTCTTTTTGGTGTTTTTTCTTTTTATTCTTTTCATGGAAAACTCATCCCTTCTTATTTTTAGAGGTTTTTAGTTCAATATGTATTTGCTTTTCTTGTTTTTATTCTTTTTTGAACTGTTTCTTTTTTAGTTTTTCCATTTTTTTCTTTTTTATTCTTTTGTGAACTGTTTCTTTTTTAGTTTTCCATTTTTTATTCTTTTGTAAATTATTTTTTTAGTTTTTGTTTTTTCTTTTTTGTGAGGGTGTTTTTTGAGTCCGGCCCCGAAAACACCTTAAGTTAAGTTTTTTAGTTCTTCGTATCTTTTTACTTTTTGTGTTGTTGTCTTTTTTAGTGGTTCTGTTGTTATTGTGATATTTTTTATTTTTTTGAATATTGGTAATTCTTGGTTTATTTTTTTGATTTCTTGCCATATTATTTCTTTGTATTCTTCTTCTGTTTTTTCTCCTATCATTTGTTTTATTGCGTCTTTGTCATATACTATTTTGGCACATAGCATTGTGTCTGTTGTGTCTTTGTCTCTTGAGTATACTAATGATTCTGCTATATATGGTATTTTGTTTATTAGAAATTCTATTTCTTGTGGGTATACATTTTTTCCGTTTTTTAGTACTATTATGTCTTTTTTTCTTCCTGTTATATATACAAATCCGTCTTTGTCTTTGTATCCGTAGTCTCCTGTGCTGAACCATCCGTCTTTTAGTACTTTTTTTGTTTCTTCTGGATTTTTATAGTATCCTAGCATTACACTTGGTCCTTTTACTGTTATTTCTCCTACTCCTTCGTTGTCTGGGTTTGCTATTTTTAGGTTTAGGTTTGCTAGTGCTAGTCCTATTGATCCTGGTCTTTTTTCTTTGTCTGTTTCTGCTGTTACTACTGGTGATGTTTCTGTTAGTCCATATCCTTGTACTAATGATATTCCTAAGTTGTTATATCCTATTATTGTTGCTTTGTTCATTGGTGCTGCTCCATATAGTACTACTCTTAGGTGTCCTCCAAAGTTGTCTAATATTTGCTTGAATACTATTTTTCTTATGTCTATTTTTGCTTTTAATAGTGTGTTTGATATTTTTGTCATTTTCTTTATTAGTCCTGTTTTTCCTTGTTCTTCTATTGCTTTTTGGATTTTTTTGTACATTGTTTCTAATACTAATGGTACTGCTACAAATACACTTACTTTGTATTCTTTTAGGTTTTGTTGTATGTGTTTTAGTCCGTCACAGAATGCTACTTGGCTTCCGCTGTAAAATCCGTATAGGAATGTTATTGTGCATTCAAATGTGTGGTGTATTGGTAAGAATGATAATAATACATCTGTTGGGTATAGTTTTACCCAACATGCTATGTTGCTTATGTTTGCACATATATTTGCTTGTGATAGCATTACTGCTTTTGGTTCGTTTGTTGTTCCTGAGGTGAATAACATTATTGACATTTTGTTTTCGTCTATTTCTATGTTGTCGTATTTTTGGTCTCCGTTTTTTATTTGGTTTCTTCCTTCTTCTAGTATTTCATTGAATGTTTTTATTCCTTTTTCTTGTATGTTGTCCATACATATTAGTGTTTTTAGGTTGCTGTTTTCTTTTTCTTGTACTTTTTTTATTGTTTCTAAGTATTTTTCGTCGAAGATTATTGCTTTTGCTTCACTTCTTTCTATTAGTCTTTGCATTTCTATGTCTGGTAGTGCTTTGTCTATTGGTACTATTACCATGTTACTGCATGTTGTTGCTAAATAGCTAATGCACCATTCATATCTGTTTTTTCCTACTACTACTATTCTTTCTCCCATTAGGTCTAAGTTTAATAGTCCTGTTCCAAATGCTTTTATGTCTTTTCCTACTTGTTCATATGTTTTTTCTATGTATTCTACATTTTTTGCTGTGTAGTCTTTTTTGTATTTGTATGCTATGTTTTGTGCATAATTTTTGCATGAGTATTCTACCATCTCTCTATAGTTTTTTACTTGTCTTGCTTTATATACTTTTCTGTTTTCGTTATCTCCCATTTTTATCTTCCTTTCTTAGTTGGCTTTGAGGCTTTTTTTAGCTTCTTTTTTATTTTTCTTATTTTGCTGGCTTTATTTTTATTTGTTTTGTTTGCTTTTGTGGTTTCTTGCCTTTCTTTTATTTTTTCTTATTTTACACTATTTTCTTTATTTATGCAATATTATTTTGGGTTATTAATGTTTAAGTATTGAATTTTTAAAAATATGGGCTGTAAAAAAGTTCAATAGAAAAATGAGATTGCGTTATGATTTTAACTCAATCTCATTTTTTGTTTTTTGCTTTGACTTTTTCTATTTTTATTAATTTATTTTTATAAAGTTTTATTTTACAGCTTCTATACTATGTATTGCTGTTTATTAGTCTTTTACAGTTTTTATTTAGTTTTCTATTTCGCTTAATATGATGTTGAATGTTGTGCCTTGGCCTGGTTCTGATTCGAATGTTATTTCTCCTCCGAAGTGTGCTTTTATTGTTGAGTATGACATGTATAGTCCTAGTCCTGTTCCGTTTTTTCCTTTTGTTGTTATCATTTCTGAGAATAGTTTTTGTTTTACTATTTCTGGTAGTCCTGGGCCATAGTCTTTTATTGATATTATTAAGTTGCCTTTTTTGTTTTTGTTAAATATGAAGTCTATTTTTTGTTCTGGTTTTCCGGCATAAGCTTGTATTGAGTTTGATATCATGTTGTTTATTACTTGTACTAGGCTGTTTATGTCTCCGTGTAATATTGTGTGTTCTGGGACTTTCATTATTACATTTAGGTATACTATGGCGTTTTTTAGTTCGTGTCTCATTAGTATGTTTACTCTTTTTACTAGTTCTTCGATGTCAAATGTGACATTGTCTGCTTCTGACATTACTACTGCTTGTCCTTTTACTGCTGTGATTATGTCTGACATGTATGCTGTGTATTCTTTTATTTTTATTGTCCAGCTGTTCATGTCTTTTGCTATGTCATGGTGGTCTTGTGATGTTACTTGTGGGTTGTCTATTGAGGCGTCATATTCTTTGATTAGGTCGTCTATTCCTTCTGTTGCTCCTGCTATTGACATTATTGGTGTTTTTAAGTTGTGGGCTATTCCTCCTATTAGTTGTCCTAGTGATGCTAGTCGTTCACTTTCCATTAACATGCTTTGGTTTTCGTGTATTTGTTCTATGTTTTTGGCTGTTAGTTCTTGTATTTTGTTGTAGTAATATGATAGGTCGCTGAATTCGTCGTTTGATACTAGTGGTAATATTCTGTTTTTGTCTGAATTTTTTGTGTCTAGTATGTCTTTTAGACTGTTTGATATTCTTATTAAGTTGTTTGATATATTATGGGCCCATATATATAGGAATATTGAGTATGCTATTAGTACTAGTATTATTATTTGTACAAAGTATGTTAGTAAATTTAGGTCTACTACTGGGTATTTGAATCCTATATACCATGTTTGTCCGTTTGTGTCTTTTATGTCATATGTGTATAGTTGTTCGTCTACTCCAAAACTTTCGTATAGTATTCCGTTTGATTGGTTGTAAAAATAGTCTCTGTATTTTAGTACAAAGTCACTGATGCTTCCTGATGGGTTTGATACATATATGTTTTTGTCTCCTGGTGGTATTATGAAGTAATAGTGGCTTTCTGATTCTAGTGGTATACTTCCTAATATTGTTTTTAGGTTTTCCATGTTGACTTCTTCTGGTTGTATGTTTTTTGTTTTTATATATACTCGGTAATAGTTTGCTGTTGCAAATCCTTCTTGTTGTACTGCTTTTGAGTATCCTATTAGTGAGATTATTATTAATATTACTGCTATGAATGGTACCATTTGGAATAATAGGTTTTGTGAGTTTATTATTCTGTATCCTGTGTGCTTTTTGTATTTGCTTGATACCTGGTATGTTGTTAGTATTACATTGTATAAGTATCTTTGTGATCCTATTAATAAGATTATTGATAGAATTGATGCGAGTGCTATTATCATTAGTGTGAATCTCATTATGGCAAATGCTGATGCTAACATTATGAAGTTGAAGAATAGTCCTACTCCTATGAATAATGCTATTTGTACAAAAAATACTTTGTATGGGATGTTTATGCAGTCTTTTCTTACCTTTTGGATTTCTTCATATTCTATTTTTTCTTTTCGGTAATATTTGTTTAAGTATTTGTAAATGTTTTTCATTAGTATTGAAAATGAAAATAGGTGTATTGATATTCCTAATATATATGCTACTGTGTATTGTTGTATATGTGTTAAGACTTGTACGTCTCTTTGGAATGCAAAGTCTTCTGAGAGTGGTGGGAAATTTTGTACTAGTGGCATTATGAAATACATTAATACTACTGCTATTGCGTCTACTATTAGTACCATTAGTGTGAATTTCCATCTGAATTTTTTTACTTCTTTTGTGTCTTTTGCTTTTTTTGCCATTTGTGTCACTATCCTTTCTTTTTTTGCTTTTTTATATAATTGTTTACTTTTATTGATTTTTTTGTTTTTATTTTTATAGTGATTTTATTACTTTTATGACTTTTTTTATGTATTCTGTGTCTGTTTTATGCCATGATAGTTTTGCTTTTTCTAAGTCTTTTAGTGTTAAGTTTTGTGAGTATTTGTTTAAGTTTTGTCCTAATAGGTATTCTTTTGTGTATTCGTCGGTGTATTTGTTTATGTTGTTTTTGAATGTGTTTAAGTCGGTTTCTACTATATCACATCCTAGTCTGTTTAGTAAAGTGGTTAGTTCTAAAATTGTTATTTCGTTGTTGTTTAATATGTGGTATATTGTGCGTCCTGCGTTTTGGCTGATTAGGTTGACTATCATTTTTGAGCATTCTTCTACTGGACTGAATTCTAGTGATGTGTTGTAAAATTCTTTTGGTATCATTTTGCAGTCTAGTATTGATTTCATGGCTAATAAGAATACGTTTTGTGTGGCGTTTTGTTGGAATTTTCCGTCTTCATAGCGTGGCATTATATTTCCTATACGGAATATTGCGGCGTTTAGTCTTTTATAGTTGCTTGCATATAGGACTGCTTTTTCTGCTTCGAATTTGCTGACTAAGTATGGGTTGTTTTCGAATTCTTGCTCAAAGTATAGTGTGTTTTCGTTAAATGTTATGTCTTTTGTTCTGCTTCCTTTGAATCCTGCTATTGATAGTGTTGAGATATGTGCTAGTGAGATTGAGGATCCACAAAAGTCTATTAAGTATATTACACTTTTTACATTGTCTTTTCTGATTTGGTCTGGTTTTGCAAAGTGTCTTACATTTGCTGCGGAGTTGATTACTGTTGTTACTTCACTTTTTAGTTTGTCGTAACTTTTTTGGTCGAGTCCTAGTAATTCTTTTGTGACGTCTCCGTTAAATATGGTGACTTTTTTTTCTATTAGTTTTATTAGTTTTGGGTCTGAGTTATAATAGTATTCCATCATTTTTTCTAGTCTCTTTTTTCCGTTTGCATTTATTTTGTTTCTTATTATACAGTCTATTTTTTTGACTTTTTCGTTTAGTAGCAAATCTCGTAATATGTGTATCCCTAAGAATCCTGTTACGCCTGTTAATAGGACTGTTGTCATATCAAATTGCCTTACTTGGTTTGTTATTTTACATGATGATAGGTTTGCTAAGTTTGGTTTTATGTCTGATGATGATTGGTTACTGTCTATGAATTTTGCTAGTTCTTTTATGTTTGGGTTGTTGTATATGTCTTGTATTTCTAGGTTGTATTTGTCTAGTGCTGTGTATACATTTGTTAGGTCTAGTGAGTCAATTCCTAGGTCGTCTATGAAGTCGTCATTTATTGATATTGTGTCTATTGCTACAAATTTTTTTATGACTTTGTATATGTCTTTTTCTGTTTTGGTTCTTGGGTGTTCTACTCGGTTTTTTGATTCTGACATATATTCTTCTGCTATTTTTTTTAGTTTTTTGCGGTCTATTTTTCCTGATGAGTTGCGTGGAAATTCTGGTATTTCTATGATTTTTTTTGGTTTCATATAAAATGATATGTTGTTGTTTATGTAGTTTCTTATACTGTACATTGATATGTTTGTTTCGTGACTTACTATAAATAGTATTATGACTTTTGTGTTTTTAAATGGTATGGCTATTGGATATGTGTCAAAGTCGTTTCCTAGTAGTGTTTGTATCTTTTTTTCGACTTCGTTTAATGCTACTAAATATCCTCCGTTTACTTTTACTACGTCGTCGTCTCTTCCTATAAATTCTATTTCTCCTTTTGTTGATAATTTGACAATGTCTCCTGTTTTATATGCTTTTACATTTTCTTGTGTTATTGGGTTATAGATAGTTACAAATTTGTTTTCTGTTTGTTTTGGTAAATTCAAGTATCCTTTTGCTATATTTTTTATTGATGTTTTGTCTTCATATATTATTAGTTCTCCTTCTGTGTTTGGTGGTAAAAATTCTAGGTCTGAGTTTACTACTGCTAATCGTGATCCGTAAATTGGTCTGCCTATTGTGTTTGTGTTGCTTTTTGCGTCTTCTTTGCTGATTTGTTTACATGTTGTGAACATTGTTGTTTCTGTGGGTCCATATAAGTTTAATATTTTTAGTTCTGGATATTTTTTTATTAGGTTTTGGACAAGGTATGGTTTTAGTGATTCTCCTCCTGATCCTAATATTCGTAAACTTGTTAAGTTGTATTTTCCTGTTTTTTCTTGGTATGCTATTTGTTCTATCCATTTTGGTATTAAGAATGATCGTGTGACGTGGTGGTGTTCTATTAGATGTAATACTTTTTCTGGGTTTAGTTCGTCTTCTTTTTTTACAAGTAGTAGTGTTGCTCCAAATAGTAGTGCTGTGTATATGTCTATTCCTGAGGCGTCAAATGAGTATTTTAGTAGTGACATGCATACATCTTCGTGGCTTGCTTTTAGTGTGTTGTCTTTTTCTATTGATTTTATTAGGTTTACTATGTTTGTGTGTTTTACCATTGTTCCTTTTGGGTTTCCTGTTGAGCCTGATGTGTATATTATATATGCGACTGATTCTGGCAAAATGCTTGATGTGTCTAGTTGGACTTTTGGTGTTTTTTCAATGGTGTCTACTGTGAATATTGTGCTATTTATGTTTTTTAGTGTTTCTTTGTGTGTGCTGTCTGTTAGAATGCAAAATGGGTTGCAGTCTTTTAATATGTATTCTATTCTGCTTGTGTTTTCGTTTGGTAATATTGGTACATAACATGATCCTGCTTTTAGTACTGCTAGTATTGAGATTATCATGTTTAATGATTTGTCAAAAAATAGTACAATTGGTTTGCCTTTTGGTAATTTGTTGTTTATTAAAAATTTTGCTAAGTTGGTTGATTTTTGGTCTAATTCTGAGTATGTTAGTGTTTCTTCTCCACATATTAATGCTGTTTGTGTTGGATTTTTTTCTACTATTTTTTTGAATATGTTTACCACTGTGTTGTCTGTTTGTATGTTTCCACTGTTGTTGAATTTTTTTATTATTTCTACGGCTTCTTCTGGTAGGACATTTAGTTTTGATATGTTTTGTGTTCCTGATAATATTTGTTTTATTAGGTGTTTTATTATTTCGTTCATTTGGTTTATTTCTTTTTGTGTGAAACATGATGTCCAGTAGTCAAAGCTTAGGAGTTTGTCATGGTTTAATACTGTTAGGTGTATTGTTAGTGGGTTGTTTTGTTCTCCTAAGAAACACCATTCACAGTGTCCTTTGTCTCCGTCTGGCAATGTGTCGTGTAATTCGTTTATTTGGTAAGAGAATCCTACTTCGAATAATGAGTCTGTTTTGTTTGTGTTTTTGTGGTATAAATGTTGTATTTGTTGGCATGGGAAGTTTGCGTGTTTAAATAAGGCCAAATTTGTTGTGTTAATATTTCGGCATAAAGATAAAAAATCATTATTGTTAATTGGATTTATTAGTAGTGGTAGGTTACATATATATAATCCTGTTGATTGAAATTCATTAACTCTTTTTTGTCTGTTTAAAAATGGTGTTCCAAATACCATGTTTTTTGAGTTATAAATTTTAGAAAAGTATATAGATAGAATTGCTAAGAAAAATGCGTATTCTGAAATAGAATTGGATTGACAAAAAGAGTCAATGTCCTTAGCTAATGTTGATGGTATTAAATGTTCTGAACGAATTGCGTCTTTTTGGAACATGTCGTCATTGTGAAATAGGCGCGTTGTGCCTAGGTCTGAAACGTATTTGTTCCAAAATGCGTAGTCTGTTTTGTATTTTGAAGATGTTAAATAGTCTTGCTCTCTTTTTATTAGGCTTGTGTAACTTGGTTTTGTGTAGTTGTCTAATGTTTCGCCTGAAAGCAATTTTGAGTAAATTTCTTTGATTTGTTCTGCGACTTGTGTCATTCCCCATCCGTCTGCTATGATGTGGTGTGATTTGTAAAATACATATGTGTGTGTTGGTGTGAATACAAGCCCAAATGCAAATAGTTGGACTAGTGATAGTTCGAAATTTTTATAGAACTCCTTTATTGGAGATATGTTTTCGTTGTTTATTTTATGTATGTTTATTATTGGTTTTTCTGGGTCGGCAAAGAATTGACTGTATGATCCGTCCTTGTTTCTTTTAAAGTGAATGTGAAATGAGTCATTCCTTTCTATTATTGTTTCTATTGTTTTCTTAAGTATTTTTGTGTCAAGTACACTGTTTAGTTTCATTACTGATAGTATGTGACTTACACTGCTGCATTTGTTGTTGACTTGGTCCATTTGTAATATATTCTTTTGTGGGTTTGTTAATTCATAAATTTTAAAAACTTCTTTTTTCTTCATTTTTTATTCACCTTTACAAAAACATTATAATTAAATTATACCAAATTTTGTGAATTTTGCAAAGTTTTTTGTTGAATTTTTTATGAGTTTTTATAAATTAGTTGAAAATAAGAAGTTTTTTGTTGGATTTTTTATGAATTTTTATAAATTAGTTGAAAATAAGAAATTTTTCGACAATTTTCGTAAGATTATATTGTTTTTTTATGCTATAATTAAGTTACTTAGTTTGTTTATATTTTTTTCTTCTTCATAAAGCGGGCTTTTTTAATGGCCTGCTATTTTTTTGTGTTTGTTCTTTTTTATGGTCTGTTTTTATTTTTTTTATTAAGTTTTTAAAATCTCTTGCATTTATTTATTTTTATCAATATAATATAGATAATTTATAAACAAGGAGGATGTTTGGATGAGAATTGGTACACCACAAAATGTTGAGAATACTGAAAATCGTCAATATAAAATTATTGCTGTTGATGATGAACAGGGTATTGTTGATTCTTTGTCTATTTTTTTAAAAAGGACTGGCTATCAGTTTACTGGAGTTACTGATCCTATGGAGGCTATTGAGAGGGTTAGAAATGAGCATTTTGATTTGATGATTTTGGATTTTATTATGACTCCTTTTCATGGTGATCAGGTTGTTGAGGAAATTCGTAAATTTAATAAGGATTTATATATTTTGTTGCTTACTGGTCATAAGGATTTGGCTCCTCCTTTGGAGACTATTAAGAGATTGGATATTCAGGGGTATTGCGAGAAAAGTGATAAGTTTGATCAGTTGTTATTGCTAATTGAGTCTGGTATTAAGTCTATTAAACAAATGAATGAGATTAAACATATTAATGATAAATTAACTGATACTTATGATAAGCTTGAACAGGCTTATTTAGATAGTATTCAGACTCTTCGTTATACCGTTGAGGCTAAGGATATTTATACTAGGGGACATTCTGATAGGGTTTCTGAATATTCTGTTTTGATTGGTGAAAAGTTGGGTTTGCCTGAGTCTGATATTAGGACTTTGAGAATTGGTGGTTTGTTCCATGATATTGGTAAGATTGGTGTTCCTGATAGTATTTTGCAAAAAGATTCTAAACTTACTGATGATGAGTATTCTCAAATTAAACAACATCCTAATATTGGTGTTCATATTTTGTCTCATGCTGCTATTTTTCAGGATATTTTGCCTATTGTTGAACATCATCATGAAAAGTTTGATGGTTCTGGTTATCCTGGTAAATTGGCTGGTGAGCAAATTCCTTTTTTGGCTAGGATTGCGGCTGTCGCTGATAGTTTTGATGCTATGACTTCTCGTCGTTCTTATCGTGATTCTCTTCCTTTAGAGACTGTTATTTCTGAGTTTGAGCGTTGTCGTGGTTCTCAGTTTGATCCTGAGTTGGATGATTTGTTTTTGGATATTTTGCGTAATGATTTTGATTCTATTAAGGAGATTATGGAGAAGTATAAATAGTAAATTTTAGTTTAGATACGTTGTGAAAGTTTGTAAAGAACTTTTCTATAATATAAAAAAACTCACATCTGTAACTTGGCGAGTTAGGTGTGAGTTTTTTTACTAATTTCGGCAAAATCACGTTTGTGGGTTTGTCTTTTTTTATTATACTTTAATATATTACTAAAGTTAATAAAATATGAAATTTTTGAATTTACTATATCTTATACTTTCATTGATAGTCCTACTTTTTGTCTTTCTATGTCTATTTTTATTACTTTTACTTTTACTATGTCTCCTACTGATACTATTTCAGATGGATTTTTTATGAATTTGTCACTCATTTCTGAAATATGTACTAGCCCGTCGTGTTTTACTCCTATGTCTATAAATGCTCCAAAGTCTATTACGTTTCTTACTGTTCCTGTTAGTATCATTCCTTCTTTTAAGTCTTCTAATTTTAAGACATCTGAACGTAAAATTGGTTTTGGCATGTCTTCTCTTGGGTCTCTTCCTGGTTTTGATAGTTCTGATATTATATCTGCTAGTGTCATTTCTCCTATTTCTAGTTCTTTGGCTGTTTGGGCTATGTCTACTGATTTTAGTTTTTGTCTTAATTCATCTATTTTTTCTTTGTTTTTTAAGTCTGTTTTGTTGAATCCTAAGTTTGCTAATAATTTTTCTGTTGCTTCATAACTTTCTGGGTGTACTGCTGTTATTTCTAATGGGTTGTCTCCATCAAATATTCTTAAAAATCCTGCACATTGTTCAAATGCTACTTTTCCTAATTTTGGTACTTTTAATAGTTCTTTTCTGTTTTTTAGTTTTCCGTTTTCGTCTCTATATTTTACAATGTTTTTTGCTATTGTTCCATTTATTCCTGATACATAAGATAATAGTGATGGTGTTGCTGTGTTTACATCTACTCCTACTTTGTTTACACTGTCTTCTACTACGCCTGTAAGGCTTTCTGCTAATTTTTTTTGGTTTACATCGTGTTGATATTGTCCTACTCCTATTGCTTTTGGGTCTATTTTTACTAGTTCTGCTAGGGGGTCTTGTAGTCTTCTTGCTATTGATATTGCTCCTCTTATTGATACATTTATGTCTGGATATTCTTCTGTTGCTAGTTTTGATGCTGAGTATACTGATGCTCCTGCTTCACTTACTATTACATAGTGTATTTCTCTTGGTGTTTCTTTTATCATGTCTGATACAAACATTTCTGATTCTCTTGATGCTGTTCCGTTTCCTATTGCTATCATGTCTATTTTGTCTTTTTCTATTAGTTTTAATAGTTCTTTTTTTGCTCCTTCTACATCGTTTTGTGGTTCTGTTGGGTATACTGTTGTGTAGTCTAATACTTTTCCTGTTTCGTCTATTACTGCTATTTTACATCCTGTTCTATATGCTGGGTCAAATCCCATTACTGTTTTTCCTTTTATTGGTGCTCCTAGTAATAGTTGTTTTGAGTTTTGTCCAAATACTTTTATTGCTTTTTCTTCTGCTTTTTCTGTTAGATCTGAACGTATTTCTCTGTCTATTGATGGTTCTATTAGTCTTTTGAATGAGTCTAGTATCGTTGCTTTTAGCATTTCTGTGAATTGTGTTTCTCCTTTTATTGTGTCTTTTTCTATATATATTAGTATTTTTTCTTCTGGTTTTTGTATTTTTACTTTTATATATTCTTCTTTTTCTCCTCTGTTTATTGCTAATATTCTATGGCTTGGTATATATTTTATTGGTTCTTGTTTGTCATAATACATTTCGTAGTTTGATTTTTTTTCTTCGTCTGTTGCTTTTGTTTCTATTTGTGCTTCTCTATAACATATTCTTTTTATTTCTTTTCTGTATTTGCTGTTGTCTGATATGTTTTCTGCTATGATATCTAATGCTCCTTGTATTGCTTCTTCTACTGTTTTTACTACTTTGTCTTTGTTTTTTTGGTCTTCTTCTGATAGTTTTTCTATGTTTATATATTGTTTTGCTATTTCTTCTATTGGTGTTGTTTCTTTTTGTTCTATTATTATTTCTGCTAGTGGTTCTAGTCCTTTTGCTTTTGCTACTGTTGCTCTTGTTTTTTTCTTTTGTTTATATATGTCTTCTACTTCTGCTAGTGTTTTGCTTATTGCTACTGCTTTTACTATTTCGTCTGTTAGTTTTCCTTGTTCTTCTATTGTTTTTATAACTTCTTCTTTTCTTTGTTCTAAGTTTCTTAAGTATGTTAGTCTTTCTCCTAAATCCCTAAGTGTTTCGTCACTTAGTCCTCCTGTTGCTTCTTTTCTGTAACGTGCTATGAATGGTATTGTGTTTCCTTCATCTATTAGTTTTACTGCTGCTTCTACTTGGCTTTCTTTTATTTCTAATTCTTGTGCTATTGTGTTATTAATTTTGTTCATTTTTTCACTTTCCTTTCTTTATGGGTGTTTTTAGTTTTGTCGAATTTTGATTTTTTTATCCCTTATTTTATTGACTTTTTTCGTTGTTTATCATATCATATTTTTATGAAAAATGAAAGGGGGTTTTTTTATGATTTCTTCAGATTTTAGAACTGATGCTCGTAGAAAATTAGATGGTAAATGGGGTAAGGCTGTTTGCATAGTTTTGGCTTCTTTGCTTATTTCTATTGCTATTAATGCTATTCAAAGTATTTTTCCAGATGATAGCTTGATTTCTTCAGTGGCTTCATTAGCTGCTGCAATTATTGAAGTGCCTATTCAATTTGGTCTTATTTTTGCTTTTTTGAAATTATTTTTAGGTGAAGATGTTAAGGCTTTTGATTTTTTGAAATTAGGTTTTTCTGATGGTAATTTTTCAAGATCTTGGAAAGTTTCTTTTAGCATTTTTGGACAATTGGTTTTACCTATAGTTTTGTTTGTAATTGCTATTGTACTTATTGTTTTTTCAGTAGCAGGTGTAGCTGTATCTTCTACAATGCCTTTGGTAAATTCCTATAGTTCTTCTGCTTCTTATGCTTATGGTTTAGGGGCTCTTTCTGGATTTTCTTTAGTTTTATTTATTGCTGGTATGATTTTATTTATTGTTTCTTCGATCTTAATGGCTACTAGATCATACTATTATGCTTTATCTTATTTTATTGCTTTTGAAAATCCTTCTATGACTTCTAAGGAGTGTGTTTTAAAGAGCAAAGAACTTATGATTGGTAATCGTGGTAAATTGTTCTGCTTACAATTTTCTTTTATTGGTTGGGCAATTTTGGCTACTTTTACTTTGGGTATTGGATTTTTATGGTTAATACCTTATATGCAATTTGCAACTATTTCTTTCTATAAATCTTTGACTTCTGATAATTATGTTGAAGTTTCTGATTTAGGAAGTGAGCAATAGTGTTTTGGGTGTTTTTGGGGACGGACTCAAAAAACATCTAAGTTTATTATTAATTATTTTCTAGTGCATAAATTTTTCTTTATTTATGCACTTACTTTTTATAAAATTTATTTGAAAAGTTAAGGTGCTTTTTGAGTATGGTCTCAAAAAACACCTTAGCGTTATATTCCTAAATATTCGTTATATGTTATTTCTTTGTCTATTACTTCTCCGTTTTCTTTGATGTCTATTATTCTGTTTGCTACTGTTTGCATTAGTTGGTGGTCGTGTGATGTGAATAGTATGTTTCCTTTGAAGTTTTGCATTCCGTTGTTTACTGCTGTTATACTTTCCATGTCTAAGTGGTTTGTTGGTTCGTCAAATATTAGGAAGTTTGCTCCTGATAGCATTATTTTTGATAATACACATCTTACTTTTTCTCCTCCTGATAGTACTTTTACTTCTTTTAGTGCTTCGTCTCCTGAGAATAACATTCTTCCTAAAAAACTTCTTACGTATGTTTCGTCTGGGTCTTTTGAGTATTTTCTTAGCCAGTCTGTTATATTTTCGTTTGTTTCAAATAGGTAGTTGTTGTCTTTTGGGAAATAGCTTTGTGTTATTGTTGTTCCCCATATTAGTTCTCCTTCGTCTGGTTCTATTTCTCCTGCTATTATTTGGAATAATATTGTTTTTGCGTTTTCGTTGTCTGCTAAAAATGCTATTTTGTTGTCTTGTTTTACTGTGAATGATATGTTGTTTAGTAGTTTTACTCCGTCTACTGTTTTTGATATATTTTTTACTTGTAGTATTTCTTTTCCTGGTTCTCTGTCTGGTTTGAAGTCTACATATGGATATTTTCTGTTTGATGGTTTTATTTCGTCTAGTTGTATTTTTTCTAGTGTCTTTTTTCTTGATGTTGCTTGTTTTGATTTTGAGGCGTTTGCACTGAATCTTGCTATGAAGTCTTGTAGTTCTTTTATTTTTTCTTCTTTTTTCTTGTTTTGTTCTCTTGCTTGTTTTAATGCTAATTGACTTGATTCATACCAGAAGTCGTAGTTTCCTGGGTATAGTGTTATTTTTCCAAAGTCTACGTCTGCTATATATGTACATACTTTGTTTAGGAAGTATCTGTCATGTGATACTACTATTACTGTGTTTTCGTAGTTTATTAGAAATTCTTGTAACCATTCTATGCTTTTTAGGTCTAAGTCGTTTGTTGGTTCGTCTAATAGTAATACGTCTGGGTTTCCGAATAGGCTTTGTGCTAGTAAGATTTTTACTTTTATTCTTGGTTCTATTTCTTTCATTTGTTTATAGTGGTCTTCTGGTGCTATTCCTAAGTCGTTTAGTAACATTGCTGCGTCTGATTCGGCGTTCCATCCGTCTAATTCTGCAAATCTTTCTTCTAGTTTTGCTGCTTTCATTCCGTCTTCTTCTGAGAAGTCTGGTTTGCTATATATTGCGTCTTTTTCTTTCATTATACTGTATAGTTCTTTGTTTCCCATTATTACTGTGTCTATTACTGTGTAGTCTTCATATGCAAAGTGGTCTTGTTTTAGTACTGATAGTCTTGCTCCTTTTTCTAGACTTACGTCTCCTTTGCTTGGTTCTATTTCTCCTGATAGTACTTTTAAAAATGTTGATTTTCCTGCTCCGTTTGCTCCTATTATTCCGTAACAGTTTCCTTTTGTAAATTTGATATTTACATCTTCAAATAATACTCTTTTTCCAAATCTTACTGTGACTCCGTTTGCATTTAACATTTTATTTTCTCCTCTCTCTTTTTTTCATTTTTGCTATTATATAATATTTTTTGCTTTTTTTCAAGTTTCAGCTGAATATGATTCAAAAAGAGAACATTTTGAAGGTTAATACCTAATTTTAAAGAACTCCATTTTGAACTATACCCTACTAAATTGGATATTGAGTTCAAGATAGAGTTCTTTTTATATTAATTTTTTAGTTCTTTTTTTGTTTTCTGTAAGCTATCTTTTCGATTTTTACAATTTAATTACTTTATATTCAATTATAATATTTTTAGTCATCAAATAATAGTTTTATTCCCCATATTCCTGATATTCCTACTAATGCATAAATTATTCTTGATATTACTGTCATATCTCCAAATATCGTTCCTACTAGGTTGAAATTAAAAAATCCTATTAGTCCCCAATTTATTGCACCTATTATGATTAATACTAGTGCTATTTTATCTATAACTTTCATTTTTAACCCCTTTCCTAAGTTTCTTAAAAAATATATAATTGTTTTTTCAATTTTTTATTTTTTAAGTTTCTTATATTTTTTGCTATTCTTTCTAATACTATTATTTTCTTTTTTTAAAAATTTATTCTTTTATTTTTATTGAATTTTTTACAAATTTTGCTATAATGTTTGTAGATATTAAATATGCACGAACTTTAAAATGTTCTAATAAGTACTAATTTTATTAATGTTTATTTTTGTTCTTGCTTTTTTGAAAGGGGGAGTTTTATATGGCGAGAAATCGTAGAAATACTCGTGGTTATGGTAATCCTAGACGTTTTGCTTCAAAGGGTATTCGTTTTTTATTTTTTACTGTTTTAGTTTTTGCTGTTATTTTTTTATTTCTTTTTGTTTTTACTAAAGTTAAAAATTATAATATTTTAAGGAGTTTGTCTAAAAAGTCTAATGAAGTTGTTTCTTTAGATGATAGTTCTGATTCTGATGATTCTCAAAAAAATGATGATATTAATAAAAAGTTTAAGACGTCTTTTACTTTGACTGCTATTGGTGATATTATGTGTCATAATACTCAGTATTGGGATGCTTATAATAAGTCTACTGATGAGTATGATTTTTCTTATGTTTTTGATGATATTAAAGATTATACTTTATCTCCTGATATTACTGTTGCTAATTTGGAGACTAGCTTTGCGGGTAAGGATCGTGGTTATAGTAATTATCCGACTTTTAATTCTCCTGATAGCTTGGCTAAGGCTGTTGCTGATATTGGCGTTGATGTTATTTCTACTGCTGGTAATCATTGTTTGGATATGGGCTTTTCTGGTCTTTCTAGGACTATTGATGTTTTGGATTCTTATGGTATTTCTCATCTGGGTACTTATAAATCTGAAGAGGCTCAAAAGGAGATTTTGTTTAAAACTGTTAAGGGTATTAAAATTGCTTTTATTGATTATACATACGGAACTAATGGTATTCCTGTTCCTAAGGGGAAGGATTTTTGTGTTAATTTGATTAATAGAGATTTGATTAAATCTCAAATTGATAAGGCGAAATCTGAAGAGGCTGATATTATTGTTGCTTGTATGCATTGGGGTACTGAGTATAGGACTACTGCTAATGATGAACAAATTGATTTGGCTGATTTTTTGTTTCAGAATGGTGTTGATATTATTTTAGGGAATCATCCTCATACCTTGGAGCCTATGGAAAAAAGAACCGTTACTTTGCCTGATGGTTCTTCTAAAGATTGTTTTGTTATTTATGCTTTGGGAAATTTTATTTGTGATCAGAATGCTGAAAATACTCGTAATTCTATTATTTTGAATTTGAACCTTTCTTTTGATTCTGATAAAAAACTTTCTTTTGATAGTATTTCTTATGTTCCTATTTATATGTATAAGAATCCTAATGTTTCTTCTCATAAGTTTAAACTTTTGAATATTGAGAAAACTATTGCTAGATTTGATGCTGGTTTGGATACTTCTATTGGTAAGGCTAAATATGAGTATCTTAAAGTTCAGCTTCAGAAAATTAAGAGTATTCTTGGTGATAAATTTTAAGTTTTATTTGGCACTCAATTATATTATTGAGTGCTTATTCTTCTGAAAAAAACTCAAATTATAAAATAGTTTTTATAATTTGAGTTTTTTTATTAATAGTTTTCTGCTTTTATTTCAAAGTATGCTTTTGGGTGTGCACATATTGGACATATTTCTGGTGCTTTTGTTCCTACTACTATGTGCCCGCAGTTTCTGCATTTCCAGATTTTTATTTCTCCTGCTTCAAATACTTTTCCGTCTTTTACATTTTCTAATAATTTTTTGTATCTTTCTTCATGTTCTTTTTCGATTTTTGCTACTCCGTCAAATAGGAATGCTATATGGTCAAATCCTTCTTCCCTAGCTTCTTTTGCCATTCTTTCATAC
>ERZ773138.1649-NODE-1649-length-19969-cov-27.821934_pt1 | contig 19969 bp, 16 predicted proteins | sample MGYA00511114_ERZ773138 | MGnify/ENA primary metagenome ERZ773138 (study PRJEB29015, sample SAMEA2737805) | human gut metagenome | biome: human gut; feature: human-associated habitat; material: faeces | place: China | collected 2012 ...
GCAGCCGTCGGAGCGGTGCTTAAGCCGTAAGGCGGGAATTGTGCGGTGTTGCCTTAGAGTAAGATTTGCATCTCCAAGCAGCGCTTGATACATTATGGAATATAAGGCCGCGGCGGGGTCAGGTGACCCCGTCCTATCGCATCGTGTTTTTTCGGCGGGCAGAGAGTTGGCCGCCCTACCGTGCGGCGTTTGCCAATGCCGTACTTGAAAAATCCACCAAAAACGAAAAACGCCCGGATTCTTACAAATCAGGGCGCTAATCTTGAAGGTAGAGATATAAAGATCCGGATGATACAGTTTGCACGGAGCACAGAGATTTCATTAACATGGGATAGCCCAAATTAAAAAGTGCGCACAGCGAATGATTTTATGGTAAAATCGGTATTTCTTTTTAGATCTTGATTTTTTCCAAAATTAGAGATTATAGCAGAGCAAAACATCTTAAGACTGACGAACCGAATCATACTTGGAATCACCCAGAGCTTTGAGATAGGCATCGTAAGCCGCTTCCAATGAGGAAAATTGTTCTCCGTTTTTCAGAATCTGTTTATACTGGCTCGGCGTAAGTGATTCCGAAACGGTGACGTAGTTCTTGCCGTTTCGCTTGCCGGTCGTGGTTTCGGAAACATAATATTTCCCATCGCCGGTTTGAATAATTACGGGAATTTTATTTCCGGCCCCGACTTTGTCAGTGTTCAGAGATGTCCAGAAAAGGTAGCGCTTTGCTTCTTGTCCGTCTTTTCCGCTGCCGAGGTAAGCCCATGTGCAATCAGGCTGCTGCAGAAGACTGTTGTCCAGCTTTTCAATCGCTGCGGTAATGGCCGGAACATAGCTCGAATCTGAACATCTGGAGTCAAACTCAAAGTTTGTGTTGTTTTTTATGCTGCCGTTTTTCCAAAACTCTGTTCCATATAGAAGCGAGAAGAAATCAGTCACATCTGTGTTAAACGGGTATTTAGGCACAACTGGGGCGGCTTTTCCGCTCCAAGTGAAAATGATACCGTGGTCCTCATTATACGACACAACACAGGTTCCGTTTGGCGCGGCAACGCCTTTCCAATTAACCGTGTCTCCTTCGTTTTTATAATGGACAATACCGCCGATATTCACAGGATCCAGCGATTGCCAGTCGGCCTGCTTCTGCTTTAGGTCGACAGTCACGGTGGCATCCGGATTTCCGAGCAGAGCCTCCGCGGAAACCTGTGCATAAGCGGAACGAACATTTGCAAGGTCTGCTGCTTCCCTGACTTTTTCAAGCTTTGACGCAAATACCGGAATTGCAATTGCAATCAATATGGCAATGATTGCAATGACAATCAGCATTTCCATCAGTGTAAATCCATTTTTAGCTTGCTTCTTAGCTTGCTTCATTATATTCCCTGCTTTATCTTTGATGGAACAAATACATAATGAAAATAAACGCCGGAGCTAATCATTGATGGTCTCCATAATATCGCCCAAATGACAAGCTCTCGCTTCGCAGATACGGAGAAAAATATCTATCGTAATATAGATACTTCTAAAGTTTATCAGACTGTTGCCGAAAAGTAAAGTAACCGGAAGGCGTTCTGTGAAAAACAGATTTCATTTTTGCAATAAGAGTTAGCGTTAAATCATAATAAAGGGTAAAGTCCCTGAAGAATCTAAACCTTAATAAAAAAACCGGACACCAGTCAAGATACGTATTGTATCAAAAATGGTGTCCGGTTATGGTGCGCGGTACAGGACTCGAACCTGTGACCTCCTGCACGTCAAGCAGATGCTCTACCAGCTGAGCTAACCGCGCATATCCTTGCGACTTGTATACTATACCAAATCCAAGCAGAAAAAGCAAGCCCTTTTTTCGAAAAAAATGAAAAAATTCAGAAAATACATGAAATAGAACGCACCACCGCAAAAGAAATTTACAAATGCGGAAAGGCTTTTCCTTGCCGCATACACGGCTTTGTGGTATACTGATACAGTTAAATGGGGATAGTGCACCCTTTTGCCGGTGCGGCGTTTCCTGAATAGATTCAAACACAGGGAAAGGGGATACTATGCGGGTTTTGGGCATCGACCCCGGCTATGCGATCGTGGGCTGGGGCGTTGTGGAATATGCAGGCAACCGTTTTGCGCCCATCGCTTACGGCGCAGTGTGTACCGATAAGGACACGCCGTTTGAACAGCGCCTGATTGAAATTTATGACGGCATCAAGGATATCTGTACCCGCTATCAGCCGGAAGCACTCTCCATTGAAAAGCTGTACTACCAGCATAACCAGACGACCGTCATCGGCGTGGCGGAAGCCCGCGGGGTGATTTTGCTGGCTGCCGCGCAGTGCGGCGTACCAATTTATGAGTACACCCCCATGCAGGTCAAGCAGGCTGTGACCGGGTATGGCAAGGCGGTAAAAAAGCAGATCCAGGAAATGACCCGCATCATGCTGCACCTGCAAACCATCCCCAAGCCGGACGATACAGCGGACGCCCTGGCCATGGCCGTAGCGCACTGTCACTGCTCCCGCAGCCGCCTGATGGGCACCGCCCCAAGATAAGGGCCGCAGGGCAAATAACCCGGCGCACGGCAACATAGAATCATAATGGTGTAAGAGCACATTTTAGATATATCTTGGGCAATACCGCATAATTCTAAGTGCCGATACGGCGAGCGAGGTGCGGCAGATGCTAAGCCAAAAGCGCAGATAATACTTTGTGTATTATCGAGCATTTTGGCAACGCAGATGCCGTGCCGCAGCCGCCGGAGCGGTGCTTAAGCCGTAAGGCGGGAATTGTGCGGTGTTGCCCTTGGTTTTCAGATACGTCTTAGCCCGCCAAAAAGGCCGCAAACTTTTTGTGCAGTTCTTCCTCGCTCAGGGTTGGGCTGTCCACCGTCAGTTCGCGCGCCAGGTTCAGGGCAAAAATACCCATGATGGATTTTGCATCCACGCAGTAGCGCCCGGAATGCAGGTCCACATCTCCGGGCACAGTGGCCGCAATGCGGTTAAACTCTTTCACTTCACCAATGCTGTTCAGCCGGATGGTAACACTTGCCATTGCCAGTTTGCTCTCCTTTTTGCCGCGGGCATCTGCGGTGTTCTGCCGCCAAAAGCCCGGCTAAAATGTAATGTTCAGCTGCTTGATGCAGGCAGTATCCCCTTTGGTGCCGCCGCGGGCGTACAGGGCCAGGCGCGCGCCGGTCCAGGTTGCCTTGGCAACGGGTTGGGCTCCCCCCAGCGGCACTGCGGTGCCATCTGCTGCCAGCAGGGCATACTGCACCTGCTTGGCAGCCGTTATTTTCATTGTAACGGTTATTTCATCCGTGTCAACCATTTTTTCGGCAAGGATCGTCTCTTCTGCATCGCCGGTGGAGGCAAGGTCTTTCACCATGCCCTGTACCAACTGCACAGTGCAGCCCTGCGCGGTGCGGCAGAGCTCAATGGCGGAATATTTCTGCCCCATCACGCTAAGCCCTACTTTAGCTCCGGCGCCGCACCCGGCCAGGCCAAGGGTAACGTTTGCGGTAAAATCCGCTGCAGGCAGCATCTGACTGAGCACATTGGGCTGCCGCCACAAACTTCCGCTGGCCCCGCAGACCAGATGCAGTGCATCCCCCGCCACCGGGCGCAGCCAGGCTTCGGGCTGGGGGTTGGCCTGCCATTGCCATTGCAGGCCGGGCTTGCCGTTTGTAAAGCTGTCCCCTATTTGCAGGCCGGGACCAGCTTCGCCTTTGGGGCAGTCCCACTCGGTCACCGGCTCGCCGATGCCATCGCCGTTTTGTTCCAGGCCGATGAACGGCCAATCGCTGTGCCAGCACATAGGCTGCAGGTGTACCACGCGGCCCAGTTCAAACCGGTCCTGGAAATGCAGGAACCAATCGCTGCCGTCCGGCGCTGTGACCCACGCGCCCTGGTGGGGGCCGTTGATGGAGCTGGCCCCCTGGTGCATGACGATTTTTTCCTCATACGGGCCGTACACATTGCGGGCGCGCAGCACGGTCTGCCAGCCGTATTCCACACCGCCTGCCGGGATAAAGATGTAATACCAGCCGTTGCGCTTGTACATTTTGGGGCCTTCGGCGGTGGGCTGGCTCAGGGTGCCATCAAACACGATGGGGCCGTCCTCCACCACTTCCAGCGTTTCGGGATCCAGGCGGGAAAGCTGGATCTTGTGCTTAATGCCGCAGCGGCTTTTGGCAAAGGCGTGGGCCATATACACGCTGCCGTCATCGTCCCACAGGGGGCAGGGATCGATCCACCCGCTGGCGGATTTTACGCAGTGCAGCGCACTCCAGGGACCGGCGGGGTCGGTGGCTTCGGTGTAAAAAATGCCCTCGTCCGGCAGGGGAATGAATGCATAGAACCTGCCCGCATGGTAGCGCAGCGCCGGGGCCCAGGTGCCGCAGCCATGGGCAGGCTGGGCATAGCGGTCAAACGGCAGACGTTCCACGCAGTTGCCGATGCGCTCCCAGTGGACAAGATCCTTGCTGTGCAGCACCGGCACGCCGGGCAGGTAGGTAAAGCTGGAAGAGATCAGGTAATAGTCCTCCCCCACGCGGATGGCGTCGGGGTCACTGAAATCCATGGGCAGCACCGGGTTCTGGTAGCAGCCATTTTTGATATCGGTCACATAACGGTCCATTGCTTTTATCCTTTCTTGTGTTCGATTTCCAGCAGCAGCTCACATGCAGCTTCCAGCACGCAGGCGGAAGCCCACAGATTGTGGCTGAACCAGCTGCTGAACGGTCTGCCATCACTGAAGCGCTCCACATCCAGCCCATCGCTGGGGCACCAGCGTTCCGACAAAATGCCGTAACGGCCATAGCCGGTGGCTGCGGGGTACAGTTCCAGGCATTGCAGCATCCAGGCGGCAGAATCCGCCGCGCGGCTGGCGTAATAGCCGTCACCCGTCACCCGTGCCAGATAGCGCAGGTCAGTGTCAATAATAACCCCCATGGGGTGGATATGCGGGTTGGAAACCGAGGTAACGGCGCCGCCGCAGGCGGACCACCCCTGGTTCAGCGGGGTGTGCTCCGGGTAGGTCTTGTAGCCATAGCGCCACAGGAACTCGTACCCGGCGCTGTCTTTCATATATTGCAGGAATTCGGCCTTGCCGGTCTGCTCATACAGCAGGCGGCTGCCGCGCATGAAGGCCAGGTTGCCCTCCTCATCCACGGCTTTCCAGGTGTCCATGGGGGTACCGTAACAGTTCAGGTCCTTGACAAAGGTATGGTAGTAATCCAGCGCTTTTTCGGCGGAGTGCAGGCAACGTTCTTCGCCGGTCAGGCGGTAGAGGTAAACCAGCGCCGGGGCAAACCAGCAGCCCGCAAAACCGCTCCAATCCAGCACTTTGCGTTCCTGGGTGGAGTAAGTATAGCCGAAAGCGCCGTCTGCGCGCTGCAGATCCATGACGGTATGCAGCACCTTTTGGGCTGCATCCATCCATTTGGCCGGGCAGGGTTTGCCGTTTTGGTGCAGATAATCCATCGTTTTGGTCAGGTAGTGGACGGCGCTGCCCACTGTATAGGCACAGTGGCAGTCTTTGACCAGGCCGTACCCGGTCCACCAGCCGTTCACCTGGCTGCCCGCGGCATTGGGGACCATCAGGTCGTTCAGCAGGCCGGAATTTTCGTTATACGCATCGGCAATGCGGTCAAACAGCTGTTCGCCACTCATGGCCGCGGCCAACGGCGCTTCGGCATCCGCGCCAAGGGCATCGCGGCAGAGCACCAGCGGATAGGCCAGCACGCCGCCACCCGTCCAGCCGATCTCCGTCACCAGCCGCCAGGGGCGCATCTCGGTCTCCCTGGGCGGGCGGCAGCAGCGGTTGGTATACTCCCCCGCCGCCGCGTCAAAGTTCTGGTAGGCAAAGGTGTCCAGCATACCCTGCACGGCCTGGCGCAGGGTATTGCGGGGGACGGCGCGGTCCTGGTGGCGGGCGTATTCCTGCCGGATGATCTCATGCAGCTCGGTTCGCGGGCCATGCCGCAGGTAAATGGTCCCGCTCGTCTGCGCTTTGCAGGCCATATTGCGGGTGGACGGCGCCGCCGTAGAGCGGTTTTTGAATGTGACCGGGTCGTTGGTGTAACCCAAGCTCACGCCAAATGCGTCCGGCAGGGCGGCAAACACGCCGTTGCGTATGGTGCCCGCCTCGCTTTGGCTGTAAGGCTCCACGGCAACGGCCGCAACACCGCCATTCCAGCACAGTGCCGAAAGCGGCATGGCGGCGCGGTCTGCGCGGAACTCCCACAGCGGTGCGCAGAACGCGACTTCGTGATGTGCCTGTGTCAGCAGCGGAAATTCCCCCGGCTTGGCTTCTTCGGCGTGGTTATCGCCATAAATATTGCAGGGTATTACATGGAAATACTCCGTCTGCCCCGGCACGGCCAGCTGCATCCGCAGCTGTGTGGGGGTCGGGGTATCCATGTGCAGGGTATAGTGCAAAACATCGCCCTGCCGTGCAAATTCCGCACCGTAGTGTGCGCCGTTCAGCTGCCATGCAAAGCCGTCTGCCGTACAGGCGGCATCTGGCACAGGCACCCAGGCATCCTCTATGCGGCAGGCAAAGGTAACTTCAAGGGGCTGGTTTTCCAAGGTCAGTTTCATGGTATCGCCTCATAAAAAATGCGGGCCGGGCAATTCCGGCCCGCAAAGGGTCATTGTTTTGGCTGTATCTCAAAGCACGCACCCGCAGGCAGTGGCACAGCGGGCCATGCGCCTTGCACGCGCATTCAGCCGCACAAACGCAGCAACGTGTTTTTCGGGTACACCTTATACAGTTTCCAGACTGGTATAGCGGTAAAAATCAAAATCCGCTGGTCGCTTCTGGCCGGTCAGGTCTTGGCAGCAAATGCCGACAAACGCACCCGTAAAGCGGTTTTCGTGCAGAATGCGTTCCGGCGCATCGTCCGAAAGCAGCGTTGCATCCAGTTCGGGGCCAATGGCTGCAAAATTCTCGCCGTCCGCAGACCAGTAGAATTGTGCTGTTGCACCGTTGGTTTCCAGCCGCAGGGTCAGCGGGCCGTCCGGTACGGGTACGCCTGCGCCGATGGGCATATCAAACTGTTTCAGGCGGCGGCGCATTACGGTCAGCACCTTGCCCTGCCGTTCATCGCGGGTCAGGGCCAGATAATAATGGCTGTTGTTGTCGTAATAGTAGACAAGCCCGGCCGTGTGGTGGTAGTCCACGGGGTCAAAGTCCAGCCGTGTTTCCACGCGGCAGTGCAAGTGCTGCTGCCGTGCGGCCAGCAGGCTTTGGGCAAAACGAGATTCCAGACTTTGCGCGCCGTACAGCCGCAGCCAGCCGGGGCGGGCTTGCAGGCTTGCACGGTTTTCCAGCGGCATACGCAGGCTTTGCAGGCGCTCATTCCACATGGCACCGTCAAATTCGTCCGTCCAGTCCATGCCTTCGGCACGGTCAGCAGGCACGGGGCTTTCGGCATAAGGGGTCTGCACGGTCAGGCGGGGTTCATCGGTACCGCCGCACAGGCAGGGCCAGCCATCGCGCCACTCCAGCGGCTGAATGGCTGTTTCGCGCCCAAGGATGCAGTCCTTCTCCGGCCCAACAGGGCGGGAGCAAAGGTGTGCCAAAAACCAGCTGCCGTCCGGCCCCTGCGCCATGCTGGCGTGGCCGGCCTTTTGCAGCGGGTTGGCCGGGTAAGGCCATGCGGTGATCAGCGGCTCATAGGAGCCGCGCTCATACGGGCCGTAAATCTGGCGGCTGCGCAGCACCACCTCACAGTGGCGCACACCGGTGCCGCCTTCGGCACAGAACAGGTAATACCAGCCGTCCTTATAGTACATGACAGGGCCTTCGGTCGTGCGGCTGGAGCTGCCGCGCCAGATCATCTTCGGCTCGCCGATGACTTTCTGCTCGGCTTCGGAGTATTCCTGCATCATAATGCCTGCAAAGCGTACCTTCCATGTACGGTATTCGGCAGCCATGTTCAGCAGGTATTTACGGCCGTCCGGCGCATGGAACAGCGACGGGTCAAACCCGCTGCTGTTCAGGAACACCGGTTCGCTCCATGGGCCGTGGATATCCTCTGCCGTGACAAGGTAGTTGTCTACATCGTAGAACGTACCGCCAAAGTTGTGAACATTGGAATAAATCAGGTAGAATTTGCCATCGCAATAGCTCAGGTTGGGTGCCCAGACGCCGCCGGAATCCGCAACGCCGGTCAGGTCAAGCTGGCTTTTGCGGGTCAGCGGGGCGGGCAGGCGCTCCCAGTTGGCCAAATCGCGGGAATGAAAGAGCTGCACACCGGGCCACCACTCAAATGTAGAGGTCGCCAGATACCAGTCCTGCCCGACACACAGGAAGGACGGGTCCGGGTGGAACCCTGCCAGAACAGGATTTGTAAGCACTGCCATACTGTTTTACCCCTTCAGGCCGGAGGTTGCAATGCCTTCCACAAAATATTTCTGTGCGGCAAAAAAGAGGAGAACCAGCGGCAGAACCGCCACGCAGGCCATGGCCATAACGCGGCCCCACACCACAACACTTTCCGCGTCAACGGAAAGGCGCAGCGCCAGCGAGATGGTGTATTTTTTGACCGAGTTGATGAAGATCAAAGAGTTGAAGTAATCGTTGTAAGTCCACAGGAACTGGAACAGGCCAGCGGAGAAGAGGGCCGGCTTCATCAGCGGCAGCAGGATCTGCCAGAAGATGCGGAAGCTGCCACAGCCATCAATGCAGGCGGATTCGTCCAGATCGCGGGGGATGCCGCGCATGAACTGGATGAGCTGATAGATGAAGAATGGGTAGCAGGCCAGCAGGGCGGGCACCCAGAATGGCATGTAGGAATCGACCCAGCCGAACTTGTTGAACAGAACGTAACGCGGGATGATGATGACCGAGTTGGGAAGCATCAGGGTGGCGAACAGGATGGCAAACAGCTGCTTTTTGAACGGGAAGTTGAACCGTGCAAAGCCATAGGCAACCAGCGCACTGGAAGCGATGGTCAGCAGCGTGGTGGGGATGACCATGATAAAGGAGTTGATGAAATAGGTTGCATAGGTATAAATACCGGCGCTTTTCCAGCCGTCAATAAAGTTCTGGAAGCTGAAGCTTTTGGGCAGCAGCGCAATGGAACCAAAGATTTCATCATTGGTTTTGAACGCAGCCGAGATCATCCACGCAATGGGGAACAGCAGCACGCAGCCGATCAGAATAATAAGCACATAGGTAAGCACCAGTTTCAAGGTGTTTTTCTGTTGTTTTGTCATAATGCACACGCGCCCTTTCTCAGCTTTCGTCGCCATAGAAGACCCACCGCTTGGAGGTTGCGAACAGCACCAGAGTGATCAGCATGATCACAATAAAGGTGATCCAGGAAATGGCGCTGGCGTAACCCATCTTGAAGTAGGAGAAGCCTTCCTTATACAGTTTCATGCCCAGCACATAGGTAGCCTTCATGGGGCCGCCATCGGTGATGACAAAGGCAGAGGTAAAGTTCTGCAAAGCCTGAATGGTCTGCATGATAAGGTTGAAGAAGATGATGGGGGTGATTTGCGGAACGGTGATGCTGAAGAACATCTTGACCTTGCTTGCGCCGTCAATCTCGGCAGCTTCGTACAAATCAGCCGGAACGTTTTTAAGTGCTGCAAGGAACATGACCATGGAAGAACCAAACTGCCAGATCTCCATCATGCAGATGGTGCGCATTGCCTGGCCCGGGTCGCCCAGCCACTGCACATTGGGCAGGTGCAGGCTTGTCAGGATGGCATTGATAACGCCATTGTCCATGAACATGACCTTCCACAGCAGGGCAACAGCAACGCTGCCGCCGAACAGGGACGGAATGTAGTACAGGGTACGGATGAGGTTGATGCCCTTGATGTTGCGGTTCAGGAACACTGCCACAGCCAAAGCCATGACCAGTTTGCCGGGCACGGTGTACAGCGTGTAGACCAGCGTAACTTTCAAAGAGTTCCAGAACTCATTGTCCATGGTAAACAGCTGGATGTAGTTTTGCAGGCCGCAGAACTTGGGGGTACCGGTGATTTTGTAGTTGCAGAAAGAGTAAACCAGCGAGCTTAAAAACGGGTAAAGCTGCAATACCAGCATACCAATCAGCCACGGGGCCAGATACGCAAACGCTGCATAGTCGCGCTTGGTATAGTGCTTGATTTTGGTCTGTTTTGACATAGAATCACACCTCTTAGGATAAAAATCCGCCTTTTACTAATAAAACGGATGCCCCGTGAGAGACACCCGTTTTTGATGTTCGCTGAGGTTTACTTACTGAGCGCTGATGTAGTTGGACAGCTGGTTGTACATATCAGCTGCTGCGCTTGCGGGATCGGTAGTGCCATAGCCGACAGCCTCGATGGTGTCAACCATGATCTGCTTGGATTCCGGAGCAGAAGAGTACTTGTCGTTGCTGACGCCGTTCATGGCGCTGACAATATTGGCAGCTTCCATCATGCCAGCATCCAGGGTGCCGTCTGCTTCGCAGATAGCGCGGGCTTTTTCCGTCGGGGGAACGCTGCGCACGCAGGCCAGAGTCTTTTCAGCTTCGTCGCTGTTGAAGAAGTAATCCAGGAACTTCATAGCAGCTTCGGGGTTCTTGCAGGTGGAGGTAACTGCCAGAACCTGCGGGCAGTTGCAGGACCATCCATCGTTCTTGGCGCCTTCCATGATGGGCAGGGTTCCGGTGATGTAGGTGGCGTTGGTGTTTGCAGCGGTCATAACGTTCATGGTAGAGATGTAAGCGAAGGTGCAGACGTACTTGCCAGCGATCCAGTTGGGGTCAGACTGCAGGTCGTCATTGCTGTAAGCGGAAGAGTAAGAAGCCGGTGCGCAGACGTTGTTGTCATACAGGGCCTTGACGATATCGAGGCTCTTCTCGATGTCTTCCTGCGTGAAGTTCATTTCCTTGGTATCTGCATCAAACAGTGTCTTGCCGGTCAGCTGCTTCATGGTGTTGAAGAGCACCAGGTTGGTGATGTACTCTTTGTTGGTGCAGAGCAGGTAGGTATCGGGGTCAGCCTCGTGAACCTGTTTGCCCCATTCAATGAACTGATCCCATGTGTAGGGCTGGCTGAAGTCGATGCCGTACTTGTCGGCAAGTTCCTTGTTCACAACCAGTGCCGGGCCGGCAATACCGGTGGGCAGGCCCAGCTGCTTGCCGTCAAAGCGGCCATTCACACGCTGGCTGATGTAGCTTTCTTCAAAGTTGGAAAGGTCAAAGCCGTAGTCGTTGTAATCGAGGAAGTAGTCACCGGTGGCAACGAAGGTCGGCATGGTTTCGGGGTCAACCTGAACGATGTCGGCGGCGGTGCCGGATGCCAGCTGGGTTGCCAGCTTATCATGGTAGCCGTCAGAAGAGCCATACTCGGCTTCGATCTTGATGTTGGGGTTTTCTTCCATGAACTTGTTGATGACTTCCATGGTGGCGTTGGCGCGCTCATCGCCGCCCCACCAGGCAAAGCGCAAAGTCACCTGTTCATCGCTGGAAGTGGAAGCTGCGGTGCTGGTAGAGGCAGCGCCGCTGGTGCTGTCGGCTGCCGAGGCTGCGCTGCTGGCAGCACTGCCGCCGCATGCGGCCAGAGACAATGCCATGCTGGCGGCCATCATACCGGCCATAAGTTGCTTTTTCATATTGTTTTCCTCCTTCTAAATCGGCCCTTTTCGTCGAGCCTTATCATGGTTTTATTATAATTTGTTTGGCAGATTTATAAAAGGACTCACGCTTGCTAAAAGGATTCATCATTTGACACAAAACGCCGGGCAGGTATCATCTCTTGCGTTTTGGCGCAATTTAAGATACCCGCCCGGCATTTTATTATTCTGTTTTACCCGTTTGCGGGGCATCCGGGGTATATTTTTTGTACGGGATGCAAAACGACACGCTGGTGCCAAGGTTTTTTATGGAACAGATGCGCAGCCCCGTTTCCTCCGGGTAGCGCAGGCGCAGGCGGCGGTCCAGGTTGGTCAGCCCAATACTGCGGCTGTTGCGGTCCGCAATGCGTTTGCGCAGCGCTTCCAGCTCTTCCCTTGTCATGCCGTCACCGTTATCGATCACACGCAGGTTCACCTTATCGCCAATGCGGCGGGCGCGCACCTTCATGTAACCGCGCTCGTTGCCGCGCAGGGCGTGCAGCAGGCTGTTTTCTACCACGGGCTGCAGCATCAGGCGGAATACCTCGGCGTCCATCACATCGTCGTCCACTTCATAATAAATAATAAAGCTGTCCCCAAAGCGGTAGTGCTGCACTTCCACATATTTTTTAAGGTAGTCCAGCTCTTCCCGCAGGCTGACGCTCTTTTGCGGGTTGGTCAGCGAATACTTTAGGATATCCGATACATACCCCACCACCGCGCTGATGCGCCCATCATCGTTCAGCTTGCGGGCTTCCATATCCAGCGTTTGCAGGGTGTTGTACAAAAAGTGGGGGTTGATCTGCAACTGCAGGGCGGTCAGCTCGGCGTTCTGCTGGCGGTACTGCTTTTCTTTCAGCTGGATGTTCAGGTAGGTGTTGTTCAAAAACATCATCAGGATATTGTTCATGATAACGTCATATTCATCATTTACCTTGCGCTGGGGGCGCTGGATGGTGCGGCCCGCCTCGGCATCCTCAAACATCTGCAGCATCAGGTTGATCTCGTCAAAGCTGCGCTTGGTGTTGACGTATGCCAAAAACACAATGGCGTACAGCGCCACAACCGCCATCAGCAGCAGCGGCATCAACCGTTCGCCCAGGTTTTCCAGGATCATGGCCCGGTCAATGGTAGATACGATGTAGAAATCCGGGTTCTGGTAGCTTTGCCAGTTCAACAGGCAGTCCCGGTCATCCAGCTTGATCCAGAACTCGTGCTCCTGTTCCGCCGTGTTCCCTGCCCCGCTCAGCGTTTTGCCCATCAGGTTTTGCAGCTCTTCCGTCGCGCCTGCGTCCCCTGCCTTTGCCAGCAGGCGGCCGCTGCCGTCAACCAGGTACAGATGCTGGTTATGGGACGGGCGCAGCACAGCAATTATTTCCTGCAAGTGGCTGATGTTCAGGGTAACGGCCACACATCCTTCCATCGTCATCATCCGGGCGCACACTACCAGCTGCCTTCTCTCGCTGGCTTTGCCTGCGTTCACCACCACCGGGGCAATGCAGGTGCGCTCGGTATCCGACATAGAGGAATACACGCTGTACCAGCCGCTGTAATCATCCGCCGAAAGGTTGACCAGCCCGCTGGACGTCAGCGCACGGTCGTACCCATCTATATAGATCAGAACCGAATCCACGTAATCATACGCGTTGGTCATGCTGTTCAGTGAGGATACCAGGCTGCGCAGGTAGATGGCATCGGTGTAAGAAAGGCTTTCCCTTTTCAGAGCTTTGTTCAGCACCATGTTGGTGCGGGTCATGCCGGTCATGTAGCTGTTCTGCGCCAGGACCGAATCCAGCACCAGCGAGATGTTGGAGCGCACAGCCTCAATACCGCGCTCATTGTCCTGCGTCATACGGTGCATCTGGGTCACAAAGGTCATGTAGGTGGTAACGGCCACCAGCAGCAGCGCCGGGATCAGCATGACCACCACAAAGTTCCACATGCGCTTCAAAAAGAACTTCCGCTTCATTCCCTTCATAGCGCGGCACCATCCAGGCGGGATTTGCGGTATTCCGATGGGCTCTGCCCATAATACGCTTTGAACGCACGGGAGAAGTTTTTGGGGTTATCGTACCCGACATAATAGGCAATATCGTAGCTTTTATAGTGGATATCCGCCAGCATCTCACATGCTTTTTCCATCCGCGTCTTGAGCAGCAGCTCCGAAAAGCTGGTTCCGCTTTTTTCCTTGAACACGCGGGAAAGATAAGCCGGACTCAAGGAAACCTTGGCCGCGGCTTCTTCCAGCGTGGCAGTGCGGTAATTATCTTTTAAGTATTGCTGCACATCGTACACGATCTGGTCGTAATAGGCCTTGGGGGCGGTTTCCTGCACGGCGCTGCGGGCATCCAGCCGGGCTTTGACCTTTTCAAAGCATTCCAGCAGGGCGCTGTAGGCCACCGGTTTCATCAGGTAATCCGCCACGCCGTTTTGCAGCGCCGCGCGGAAGTATTCGTAATTGCTGTAGCTGCTGAAAAATATTTTCTGGATGTTGGGGTATTCCATCAGCCGATGGCTCAGCTCCAGGCCGTTCATATCCGGCATTTCAATATCGGTCAGCACCACATCCACCGGGTTTTCGGCAATATATTGCAGGGCTTTGCGTGCGCTGGTGAACACCTGCACCACCTCGAACCCAATGTTCTGCCAGGGGAACAGCTGGGCCATTCCGCTGGCAATCTTCTCTTCATCATCAATAATAATCAGTTTATACATCTTGCAGCCCCCATCCGTGTTCAGGGCAAAACCGTTCTTTCTGCCTGCCCTTACACTGGGGCAGACTACCACTTGTATACCAGTATAAAGCCCTTTTGCCCCAATGGCAAGACAAAAATCACGGAATGATGGCTAGGGCAATACCGCATAATTCTAAGTGCCGATACGACGAGCGAGGTGCGGCAGATGCCAAGCCAAAAGCGCAGATAATACTGGATGCTGCAAAGGTGAGCGCCGCCAGTGGCGGAAACAGCGAACCGAAGCAGGGGCAGCGGTCGCAGAGTGCGAGGGGCTTTTGCCCCCGAAGCACGATGCGGGTACCGCAACCCGACATTATCGAGCATTTTGGCAACGCAGATGCCGTGCCGCAGCTGCCGGAGCGGTGCTTAAGCCGCAAGGCGAGAATTGTGCGGTGTTGCCTTAGCTTTTTGCGTATTTTGGGGATACTGTTTGGCGGGTTTGGGGCAGCTTGTGCATCATATTCTAGGGGGTATCTGAAAAGCCGAAAATTTAGAACATTTCTACAAACGCGGCTGGATTCCACGTTAAAAAATATCCCCCGGCTTTGCCGGGGTGTTCGTAAGACAGTTAATGTCAACAAGAATAGCTGCAAAGCAGCGCAAGGGACGCAGTCCCTTGTTCGGAACATAATGACGCAAAACAGTCCGGACATTCAGGTGTCCGGACTGTTCGGTCTCACGGAGCACACATACGGGGAGTACCTGTATAGAAGTGCGCCGTTGTACCGTTGTATCTGTTCGACAAATAGAAATTGATTTCATCAATGATATAGATTATTCTCCACATAAATCATCATCTTATTGTGCTGATAACAGTGCCCAACAACTGCAAGTATAGGTAATAAGCCTATAAGCCAAGGCTTATGAATTACAAACGGAATTATCAAGGCAGCAATCAAAATAAGTCCAATAATTACGAAAAGGGATATATGTTCTTTACGCCATTTCTTTTTGAAATAAGTCTTGCGCTCATCGAAAGAAAAAGCGCTTGATGCCGCTACTGCGATAATATTTTCGTCTGCCTTTTGTCGGAAGTCCTCATCTGGTATTTTTTCTCCTGCCAGCAAGTCGTTGATGCTGACATGAAACTCCTTGGCAAGCAGCCCAAACATTTCGATGTCTGGCATATAGTTTCCATTTTCCCAGCGAGAAATGGTTTTGTTCGTTACACCTAGTTTCTCGCCCAGTTTCTCTTGCGTGAGTCCTGCCTGTCGGCGAAGGAGTGCAATATACCTTCCGATTTTCATTTGATCCATTGTTCTGCACCTCCTCAGAGAGGATATCGCCTTTCCTGTGAGAAGTCTTCCTCACAAACAGCGAATTGAGGTAAATTCTGATTTGTAAATATGTTCGGCTTCATATTATCACATAACAGCACAGAACGCAAGCACAGCCACCGCCAGATCAAACTACGGTAGCTGTTAACTGTGTTACGGACACCCGCCTTTTGCCGGGGGATATTTTTTTTGCTTTTTTGCGATGAAAATAGGGCCAGTTCTAACCGATTTTATCCAGTAGGCAAAAGCCGCTGCATATTTGCTGCAATGCCTTGCTTTCTTTTGGTATTGCAATATAGGTACGGCGTTTTGTTAAACAGAGAATCTTTGTGGGATTTTTAATCGTTATACTTTTTTGCAAAAAACAGTCAGCCGGGTCTTGCCGCTGTAAGTGCAGCTGTACAGCACCAGTGGGTAGCCGCTGTTCTGCACAGCGTCCACATCATCGGGCTGCAAAATGCTGGTGAAGGTATAATTCCCTGCGCCCTGCACGGTAACGCTGTACTGGCCGTTCTGGGCGCCGTCCGGCATGGGAGCGTTATCCACTGCCTGCAGGCAGAGGGTATACGCCGCGTTGGGTTCCGGGTCAGCCCCAGCAGTGCGGATGCTGACCGGCAGTGTTACCGCCACACCGCCCTGCGCAAATGCAGCGGTTGCCAGCAGCACCGCGCACAGGGCTGTGCCCAACAGTGCGGCAACAAATTTTTGCATGCTTTTCATAACAGGTTCCTCCTTGGGGTCATTCAAGCTGCATTGCAGCCAGAACAACGGTTCTTGCATCCGTATAATCACTGGAACAGGTGGACATGCACAGCACCTTGAGGTTCTGCGCGGTGCGCAGGTCATCCATGGCGGCCTGGTCCACACACAGGGCATCGGCCTGTAAGCGGTCCAGCATGGCGGGCACATTGTCCGCCTGCCACTGCAGCGGCTGATAGATCAGATCATCCGATGCCGAAACCACAATGCAGGCAAACACACGCAGCGCATATCTGCCGCCCGGCACCAACAGGGTGCCGGTGTTGGTCTGCTGCAAAAAGTCCGCGCTGCGGTATTTGTCCAGATCACCAAACATCTGGCTGTTCTCCATATGGTGGCCGTACAGCAGGCTGAACACATCCGCAAAGCTGCTGCTGTTGCGGGAATCCAGAAAAATACTGCCCGCGAGGGCAAAATTGCCGTACACATCGGTATTGATGTAGCTCAAGTTGCTTTCCCCCTGCAAAACAGGGTAATCAATATTGGTTCCGTCCAGCGTCAGCCAGGCGCACACATCGGGGTTTACGGCAAGCAGCTCATCAAAGGTGGGGCCTTCGGCGGCGGTGGGGTCTGCCTGGGGTTTCAGGTGCAGCATACTGGCTTGAACGTCCCCGGCCGCGCGGTACACCTGGCTGTTATCCCACAGCGCATATACCGAGAACGCCCCGGCTGCGCACATGGTTAAGATAACCACCAGGCTGACGCAGAAATTGGCCGCTTTGAGCAGTACCTTTAATGCCTGCATTGCATCTACTCCAACTATGGTGTTACTAACACCTTAAGGCAGCGCCGTTTAGGGGCGGCTGCCGGAATTTTCAAAATAAGATGGGGCGCGGGGGGTTGCAATTCCCCGCGCCCCTGGGGTTCAGGCGGTGCGTATCACCGCCCGGCTATGGGGATATGAAGAAAAAAGATAAATGGGAATGGCTTTGGAAAGGGTGATGTTGCTTTGGTTGGGGTGGTAAGTAAGTGGTTTCAATGAATCTTCGGTAATCTTGGTTTTGGGGTTGTATTCCCGGATCACCCTGGCCAGCTCAATGCCCGGCAGGCCGCACAGGCAGGTATCCAGGAACGCATAATCCAGCTTGCGGTGCTCCTGCTCGTTCAGATAGGTCAGTACCTGCGTTACCTCGCAAAAAGCGGCAATTTTGGCGGAGGGATAAATGTCCTTGATTTCCTGCCGCAGATTGTACAGCGCATTTTCATCATTATCTACTGCCAAAATTTTACGGTCCGTGTTCACTTTTGTTGTACCTCATTGTTAAAAAATGTTGTTGGAGCGTTCGTCCATCTGGTTTTAAGTAAGTATACTCCATAATGTACAGCATTTGTGCAACAGCTGTACACCCACTGCAAAACGCTCAGGAATTATTTTGTTGTGGTTTTGTTGTCTGCCTGTCGCCAGTCTTATTGTAGGGCGGGTGCAGCGGTCTAATTTATCAAAATCTGGAAGCGAAGCACATTACTCTTCAACTTTTACCATCATGATAAAAACAAAAATTCACCCGCATGCTTTGCTGGTACACGGCTGGTCTCTGTTTTGGTTTATAAAAGCAAAGAAAATCACGGATATTCCGCAAACACAAGCAGGATTTAAGGCAAAGAGCCTTGGAATCCTTTGTGGATTCCAAGGCTTTTTAACGCATAATCCGGCTGTGTTTGTAGAAATAGAAGATATTTTCGACTTTTCAGATCCACCCTGGTCAAAAACACATAAATACTCTCTATATAGCTTTCAGTGTTTTTATTTCACTGTTCGCTATATAGGGAGCATATCAGATCCCACGGAGATTTTATTCAAACCATTTTTCAACCGCTGGCCGCCAAAGGTTTCGCCTGTAAATCATATTGAGGGAGTGTAAATCCATTTCCCCATATGGTATGATAATATCAGATTCTTTTACATCGAGATCCACCCGAGGGCATTCGCCACAGAACTTACCAGAATGATGGCAGCAAACACCGGGCAAAGGGTGCGGATCATAAAATTGAAAACCTTTTTTCGGCGGAAAGGTTGACCATTCTGGGTCACCTCTTCCTCAATCTTTTCCACGCCGATCACGCTGGTCACCAGCAGGCAGATTGCAATGGCCGCAATGGGCATCATAACTGAGTTTGTCAGGAAGTCGAAAAAGTCAAGGAACTGCATCCCGATAACGGTCACACCCGACAGCGGGCCATAGCCAAGCGCCGACAAGCTTCCAAGCAGCACCATAATAATCCCAATCACTGCCGCAGCCTTTTTGCGGCTCCATCCCAGTTCATCCTCAAAAGTCGATACCGCGCTTTCTGTCAATGCAATAGAGCTTGTCACCGCCGCAAACAGCACCAGCACAAAGAACAGCACGCCCACCAGCGAACCAAGTTCCATGCTTTCAAAAACTTTCGGGATCGTAATAAACATCAGTGCAGGACCGGCCTGCAGGGTGTCCGGGTCACCACCAGAGAACGAAAACACCGCCGGAATGATCATCAACCCGGCCATCATTGCAATCAGCGTATCAAAAATCTCAACGTTCTCGGTAGATCCCTCAATGGACACATCTTTTTTCATGTAAGAGCCGAATGTTACTAAAATACCCATTGCGATGGACAAAGAATAGAACATCTGGCCCATGGCTGTAACCACTGTCATCCATGAAAAATTGGCCGGATTCGGTACCAAAAAGTACTTCACTCCTTCCAGCGCACCGGGCCGTGTTACTGAATAAGCTGCAATAATTACTGATAACACCACCAGTACCGGCATCATCATCCGGGAAACACGCTCCACACCATTGCGGACACCGGCAAAAATGATGCCCAGTGTAAGCAGGGTAAAGAGCAGAAATACGATTTCCACCGAAGCGCCATTGGCGATGAAAGAGGAAAAATACCCATCCTGTGCCAGCTCACTGCCATGACCGGTAATATACCCCACCAGATACTTGATAACCCAACCGCCAATAACCGAATAATACGGCACAATCAAAATGGGAATTACCGCGTTGATCCATCCTCCAAATGCACGCCAGCGTCCCTTTCCAGAAGCTGCAAAGGCCCCAACCGGACTTTTCCGGGTCATCCGTCCCAGCGCTGTCTCTGCCATAATCATTGTATAGCCAAAGGTGACCGCCAGCAGAATGTAAATCAGCAGAAAAATTCCACCGCCGTATTTTGCCGCCAGGTATGGGAACCGCCAGATATTGCCCAAGCCAACCGAGGCGCCGGCTGCCGACAGGACAAAGCCAAGTTTGCCGGAAAATGAGCTCCGGCCGCTGTGCTGTTTTTCCATTTATTTTTTCTCCTAACCATTTTCACACTATTATTTTAGTGTAGCATAACCGCCAAAAAACTGCAATCTACACCACAAACAATCGCTTTCATAGGGAGGGGCAAAGTCGTTGCTTTTATATCCCTGTCTGCCATTCTATAAAAAAGCTTCCACCTTACGGCAGAAGCTTTTCTTTGGTGGGCCATCCAGGGGCCCAACACCCACGGACTAATGAACAGTCCACTGGACTGTTCATTACCTCGCTCTCGCTCGGCCGTCCTTTCAAGTCCTGCATGGCCTTTTTATAAAAAAAGCTTCCACCTTACGGCAGAAGCTTTTCTTTGGTGGGCCATCCAGGGGCC
>ERZ773138.1652-NODE-1652-length-19956-cov-3.792071_pt1 | contig 19956 bp, 10 predicted proteins | sample MGYA00511114_ERZ773138 | MGnify/ENA primary metagenome ERZ773138 (study PRJEB29015, sample SAMEA2737805) | human gut metagenome | biome: human gut; feature: human-associated habitat; material: faeces | place: China | collected 2012 ...
TGCTCCAGCTGACGTCTCGCAAACTCTGCAGCCAGAAGAGTTTTGCCGGTGCCCGCTCCACCTTCTACGATCAGATGATCATTCATCCCCAACGCCTGCATAAGCTGCGCCTGCTCCTTTGTCAGACGCACCAGCTTCTGCTCCACCTGCTCCAAACGGTCGTTCAGGGAAGGAATAAAACAAAAGTCTGCCCGCAGAAACTGCACAACCTCACGGATATCCGACGGAGATAATTTGCTCGGCTCCCGGTGCTGTCTCTGCTGCCAGTAATCAAACACCTGATTCATATACCCGGAAATATCCTCCGTCGTGCGGTCATAAATAATCTCCGGGATGATCTCCTGGGAATCAGAATGAAATGTAATGTCCGGAAATACCACACCGCTGGCCATCAGAATGTTTTTCATATGAGGATTTCCTTCAAAACGCTTCTTCAGGATATCACGCAGACTGAACATATTGCCTGTCACCTGCGCAAAAGGTCCCTCCGGCTTCACCCGTTCCGTCCCATACCGGTCAATAAAGGTCCATTGTCCGTCACGACATTCCACGCGTCCCCCCTTAATCTCCAGGCAGGCAACGCCCCGCTCACAAACTACCACAAAATCAATCTCTCCGTAAATCTTAGACCGATGTCTGGGAAGCCCCAAAGAATGAAGCACACAGGCATTCTTTAAATTCAGCTCCTGCAATACATCATACATTTTCCGTTCTGCATTGCTCTTGATCTCCTCACCCATATACGGGGGAATAAATGTAACCATTGACCAGTTCCTCCTTACTTCTGCGCCGACTGCATTTTCTCTTCAAAGACTTCACGGGATACCCCCGCCTCTGACGCCGCATCTGACACGCTGATAATCCCTTTTTGCACCAAGTTTATTAGCGTCTCCAGGGTTCCCTGCTGACGTCCGATCTGTTCCCTGCTTTCCATCATATCCTCTACTGCCTGACACACATTGACCACCTCCGTTTTTTCGTTCATTGCAAAATCCATGTTAGTTATCGTCTCTATTACACGGGCAGCTCCGGCTTCCAGGGACTTCAGACGTTCATCCTCCCTTAAAAGCCTCGCCAGCCCCTTCTCATCCTTCGAATACTTTATATAGTTTAACACTTCCCTAAGACTTGATGCAAATTTTTTGAAATCCTTCTGGGCGATGCTCCCCGGATCGATCAGATGGATTCGGTAATCCTGTGCATACTGCAGAACCGTTTCATTCTGAACCGCCAGCATCTCATGGAGGGATCTGGGGCCATCCCATGGATCTGCTCCGAAATGTATCACAAGCGTGATCACCGGCTGCAGCTTATCCTCCTTTGCAAAACCGGATAAAAACTCTGCCCTGCTTTCAAAAGACCGGTCTCTGCGGTGCTCCGCCGCAGCCTTTGAGACCTGGCTGCCATACTGAATGGCATCGTATACCATATTTTTCACCGGCATGGCATAGTGAATATCGGTCTGATTCTCCACTCCCAGCAGGACATATGATGCTTCTGATCCGCTCATAACCGTCAGGCTTTTCAAGATGTCCCTGTACTTTTGTACACCATAATCCCTTGACTTTCCTTTTCCTCCTGCCGTCTCTTCCACGATTGATAAAATCTCTGCCGTGTCCATTTCCTTAAGCTCCGACGGCTTGATCACCTGTCTGCCGTCGTACAGATAGTAATTAAAAGCATCTGCAAATACATGTGGCTTTCTCATGTATTCCTTTGTAACAATATCGGCTTTTCCCATATCAATCTACTCCCTTCTATTATACCTGGTTTTGTAACTATAACAGGGGGATGAATGCATAACAAGACATAACAGGCAAATGCCGCCTTGTACACGGCAGATATGATGAATTGCCGGGTACAAGGCGACCCTTATTTTAAAATATAACTTTTATACTAAATAAATAGAAACTTTCACACCCATTGATGTATACCATTTATTTTCGATGCTCTGTCATCAACTGATCAAAGGCTACATTTAACTCTTCCTGATCCATTCCCGGATTTTGCTTTTTGATCGTCTCAATAATGGTATCAGAAATCTTACTTCTCGGTGTACCACTTTCAATCGACTGATCATTCATGTAATCAGAAAAGTCTTTCATGTCTTTCAATCCATTTTCCTTAAAGGTTTCAATCAATCCCTGAACCTGCTCGTTACTCATTTTTTTATCGACAACCGTGCACCAGAATTCTGCCGGAAGCTGCATTTTATACTTTTCTTCTATTCCCTGAACAAGAATCGCACTTCCTACCGTTGCATACGCCGCCTTCTCCTCTTCAGAAAGCTTTTCCATCTTTTCCTTATCAATCTCGATTTCCTCGCGCAGATACTTAATATACTCCTCAATGGAATCAAAATCTTCCGGCTTTTTATCTGCCTGCTCTGCTTTCATTCCAATTTCCTCAGGCTGCTCTTGCTCCTCGGTTAATCCAAGCTTTTCTGCAATCCAGGATATCACTTTAGAAATAACCATTATCACTCCAATAATGTCCCCAATTCCCAATGCAGATATCCCGCCTATCAAAGCTGAACAGAAACCGGAGCTCAATGCCCCGATTGCTCCTCCCAGTCCTCCACATATAGTGGTAGCCAACGTTCCAATGGCATTTCCAACAGCACTAATGCCTCCTGCAATCGCTCCTGCAACTCCGCTAAAAAAACTTGAAATACTCATTCTTTTATCCTCCTTATTTATCCACTTGTGAATTGTTTAAATCACTTTTTTTCAAATCACGCCAATACTGTATCCAATTCGTTGCGTCCTCCGCTTCTGCTTCTCTATCCCTCAATGTACTATTCTTTGAGCCACTATTTTTTCTCTTAAAATTCATATTTGTATAAAACACCTTTTTATTATTGACGGCACCTCCAAACATTATCTTTTCTTTAAGCACATTCATTTCTAAACCATTCTTTGATTTTAAAAGAATCTTCGTATATGCTATCATTTCTTCTAAAAAGCAGCGAATATTTTCCTCGGTCCAGAAAGTCTGATCTTCCGAAACAATATTTGGAAACCCCGTAAGCTCAAGCTCCGGATATATCCGATCACTGATCACACAAATATCTACAACATCGCCCTCTACGTACTCCATTTTTTCTTTCCACCAGTTCCAAAAGTTTTCACTTATTTGTATCTCGTTATTTCCATCATCTTTTACATAAAAATACGCATCATTTTGAAATGTCGCCGCAGACACCTGCCCCTCATCAGCAAAAATAATACAATTGTGTATCTGACTTTTCATACTGTAACTTTTCCTCCTTATCCCTCTAAAATTATATCTTTGAAATTTCTATAAAATCCGTCTCTTCCATTTTCCTCCAAAGTTTCATCCTGATATTTTTCCAAAAATTTTTGAAGCATGTCTTTCTTTGTCCTAAGCAAATCCTCATTTGCGACACAAAGTCTGTTATTTTTGTTTCTTAAATTTTGTGCCAGCATATTCCATACAACATTTTCCAAACCATATTTTTGAATACAGCTTTTCACCTCGGAATAATGCTTTTTTTCTACTTTTCTTTCAGACAGATATTTCTGCAAAATTTCTCCAAATATATCCTCTGACTCCACCGAAAACAGTTTTTGGATTGTTTCCACATTCGGCTGTTTTTCATAAAACTGGCTTCCCGGTATAATTCCTCTTTTATAATGCTCTCTATAATATCCCAGCGCAGTTTTTCGGATCTCCTCCTCTGCAATCTGTTCCTCGGATGTTGTATTTGTTGAATTTTTAATCTGCACTTGAATTGCCTTATCGAATCCCTGTGAAAAAACAACAGCACGTCCAGGACCCAGCTTTGACAGAAAATCCTTCTGTTCCTTCTCCAACGCAATCGTATTGCCAATTGCCTCCTTATCATCCTCGGCAAATAACCGATGCACAATCTTAGTGTTTGTATTTTTTAATATTTCCGGTGTTAATTTGTTTGGTATCTGATCCACAATAATTAAGGATTCACCATACTTTCTTATCTCGGCAAGCATATCCGTAAAAGTTTCTACGCCCTGTTTCTGATTCAGACTGTCTCCCGGCGTATATTTACTTAAAAGGCGATGTGCTTCCTCAACTAAGGTAATGTGGTTTACCACTCCTGTTTCCAAATATTTCCGCTTGATCGCTTCTGAAAGATTTACCAAAACAAATCCCATGATCAGTGATTTTTCATTTCCACTTCGAATTTCTTCTAATTCCAAAACAACCTTACGGTCTAACAGGTCTGAAAAATCGATTGATCTTGGCGTATTAAGCATCAGTCCCTTTGCCCCTGCCATCATACCATTTAACCGCGCACGGATCGACCCTATATATTCATCTCTAAGCCGCTCCGTGAATCCCTGATCCACAACAACTTTTTCTGTTTTCTCATATAGATCCTGCAAAGTCGGAAAAGAATATACCCCCTCATCAAAAGCATGTTCTCCATAAATAGAATTTTTATTTGTTGCAATATTCCATCCGTAATCCTTATAACATTCATAAATTGCTGTTTCAAGCAGCTGTGGTATCGCAGCATCCATATCGAAGGATGCTTTCATACTGGCACAGATCATATCGACTCTTGATGTAATATTTTCATGTGGAAAAAATTCAAATGGATTCAATCGGAACGGCGCCACAGAATTTTCTCCCAATGTAAAGATCAATAAATCTTTAAAGTCCTCTTCCTTTTTTAGAATTCGATACTCTGTTTTTGCAGGTTCAATCACCATAAACGGATATCCACTGTCAATCAATATCTGATGGCAGGTTGTGGTTTTGCCACTTCCGGTAACACCTGTTACAAAAATATGCTTATCTAAATTCTTTTTGTCAATACTGACATCCTTATCTATGATATTACCACTTTGCACCAGCTTGCCAAGGACAATCTGCTCCTTTCGATCTGCATTTTCTTCTTTAAAATTCAGTCCAAATTCCACTTCTTCCCGCAGCCCTAAGCCAACAACTTCTTTTTTCGGCAAGCCTGCGATCAGCGACAACTCATTGGTAGTGATCCAATTTCCCACAGAAACATTTCCTTCCGAAGTAATATAATGAGACAAAACGGAATGACTTTCTCTTTCATTCTGGGTGATCTTATTCGTAAATTTTCCATGAGAAAGCTGAAATGTTTTCATATCCTCCCTCTGTCGTTTTAGATTATCTGATTTTTCCAAATGCACTGCACGAAGAGGAACCTTGTTGCCATTTTCCCCACTATACAGGGAAATTGCCGTATTCTCGAGTTTCTTCAATCCAACCTTACTATCGGAAAACAAAAAAGATGCCGCAATAAAAACACCCTTTCCTGTACCATAATCAAGACGTGGTAAAATCACATCGTCCAGATATTGAAGCCAATTCTGCGCACTTTTATTCACAAATTCCACACTGGATGACGTGCTGGTACCTTCCCCGGATGCCTCCTGCTTGCTTGTGCTGCGGCTTCCACCGCTGTTTTGGCTCTCCCCCTGCGTTTTGGAGCCTCCCGTTGTTTTACCTTCCGTATGCGTTTCATTAGTGCTCGTTCCCTCAGTCCCACTATTGCTTGTGCTTTTTGAACTTCCCCCCTCCGATTTTCCTTTTGTCGTACTTTTTGATGTTCCTGAAGAAGTTGCATCTGATACATTTTGACTTTCCGAATTGGATATTGAACTACTTTTTCCATTACTCCAGTTCTCTCCCTCGCTGGTTCCATGCGTTTTGTTTTTATTTTGTGACCTTCCATCTTGTATGTTTCTTTTAGACCACGGCATGATCTTAGAATACATATCACATAGATTCGCCTCAATATTTTCAATATCCCTGTCATTCATCGGAGACGCTATGATCATGAAGCCAAACTGATCTCCCATCATAGTATCTACCAGTCGATCTACCCCCTGATACTTATCATTCTCCTCAACATACCCCGGGACGCCCTCCAATATACTGCAATGCTCCTGTTTTGAAATACTCTCTATTATCTCTCGTTTTTTCCGCGTATCCACCTTTTCTACTTTGCTGCCTCGAAAATTACCTTGTATACTCGGTTTTAAAATCTTTTCACCTATTTCCTGAATTTCAAATTCTAATTCCGTTTTTGAATAATAATCCTTAACAATTCCATAGTAGAAATGAACGCCCAATGCATCTCCCAGAAGTAAGTATACGAAATTAATGCCCTCAATCTGAAGAGCACTTAATACATTTTCCAGGGCTTCTTTTCTGGGTGCCTGATCCTCAAATGAGATTTCATTTACCTGACACAGAAACAGGTCCTTGGGATTAAGCTCCATTTTCTTTTCAAATTTAATTTCTTCATTTTCCGCAAGATAAAAGAGAGTTTTGTGAGATAAAAATTCTGTTACCAGTTTTTCTTCATTCTGTTCCATCATAACCTCCTATTAATTGCCTATACCAACTACAACAGTAATGATACTATTATTTCGTATGGAATTTGCATCTTTTCCCACACCACATTGTATCTTCCTCGGTTCCACAAATTTCATATAAATGCTTTCTCCTTCTTTTGTTTCATCCTTCAAGCTGATCATCATTTTATGGATACCTTTATTTCGAACAGGCGTCTTCTGCGTTGTCACCTCTGCAAGTGTTGTAAATAACATTTCGAATTCTTTTTCTCCTGAAACTGCATTTCGAAATTTGATCCATTCATCATATTTATGATCGTCTCGTGACAATTTTGTAATAAACTTATCTCTCCTGTTAATCCCCAGATAATAATGAAATGCAGCTTCTTCACTACAGCTTTCTGATTTCAGGATCTTGAATTTACCGGTTGGTCTCCCCAGTATCAATCCATATGCCACCCCTGTTTTTCCGTTTGGACAAACGGAAACATCTGAATCATCTTTTATCTCTGATTGTTCTTGTTCCACCTTATCGCTTCCCAATGGTGAATAAATTTCAAAGCCCTCTTTTCCGGCACTGCTTGAAATTTTCTTTATTTCTTTTTCAAACGCTTCCTGTACATAAGGAGATTTACAGGAATTTCCGGCAAGAAATATTTTCATTCCCTGCACATTATTCAATTCCTTTCTTTCCGATATACTTTTAAACTGCTCAAAAAAATTTCGAACACCATGCTCAATTTCTTCCCTGATCCATTTGTTAATTTCTTCTTTGTTAATTTTCAGTTTGCATTGAGGCTTCATATTTCCGGTTCGGTCAAACAAGGTGACCGCAATTTCCATTTCATCCGATTTCGTTGTATTATTTTTTTTATTAGAAAGCTGACCTTTAGCAGACTCAGAGCTTTTGCCATTATCTGCTTTTTCTCCCCCGGTACGCTCCCAAAACGGACGAAGCTTTTCCATCACCATCTTCATGTTCATATAGGCTTCCTTCGAAGCGTCAATATAGTATTGATACCTATTGCCGGGTTCTGTTCCCTCTGGTTTTTGGAAAACAATGTCCTGCTTCTGACATAGATCAATATTGCGGAGCAAAACCTGATATGCCAGTTTTTTAAGAATATTTTCTCCTCCCAGATAAGGATCACCGCCATCCCCCAGATGAACCACTTCATAATCATAGCGGTCGCATTCCGATTCCTCCGGATCTCTTACTATTCCAAAATCATAGTCCGTTGTTCCTCCTCCAAAATCAAATACTCCGTAAAATACCGGTTTTCCTTCCTCCGGTTCAATTCCAAATTCTTTGATCGCACAGATTGCATACGCTTCCGGCTCTCCTGCCCCTTCCTGAACCTGAAACAATTTACCGGCCTCCGGATCTTGAAATACCACCTCTGGAATCGATTTTTTTATTCCACATTCAAAGCTGCGCCTGATACGTTCCCGAACTTTTTTCTCGTAATTTACCGGAAAAGACAGCAAATACTTCATGTAAATCCCATCATCCATATTGTTTATATAAAGCCCTAAATAATAAGCATATATTTCAATCGGATCAATTCCACCTTCCTGTACAGAAGGCATTGTCAGATACGATTGCAGATCATAGTCCTTTCCTTTCAGATCCCTTACAATGAATTCTCTTGTTTCCTCTCTTGCCCATTGTTTCAGATCAGAAAAAAACGAATAAAATGCCTCCGGATTCACCGATTCTGCCCCATTTAATTCCCGTGCAGCAGAATGCGAAACAATCATATCATTCCATTCCGTATAAGGTCTCCCTTGCTTTTTTTGATAGGCTTCCACAAAGGACTGCACATCCCGAAATTGCATAACCGTAGGATTCTCATAATCCTTTTTTCTTTCCTTTTTACTGATATCCCCCACACCAATTCTTTTAAATACAATATGCTCCGATCCGTCCTGACAGGCTACAACTGTGCTTTTTGTTCCAAAGTCAATTCCAATGATTCCATTTTTCCGAACAGACGACACCGGATTTTTTGCCATTATTCTTTGCTTTTTAAAATCTAATGTATGTGCATTCTTACCCGCGGCAGTCTTTTTCTCCGGCCAAATATCCCAGTGTCCTTTCATCGGATCTTCCAGTATTTTCTGTTCGTATACTCTCATATCGGATCTTATATGATCACACTGCAATAAATAACCGATCAGACCTTCTTTTAAATTGTCCTCCGAAATTGTCTCCTTTCCACTATCTCCCAGCATTTTTTCGTTGATACAAATACTCTTTCCCTTTTGACAGCGCAATTCGCCACTCTTCATTTTTTCAAACACTAATTCCATCGTTTTTTTCTGGCTTTCAGAAAGATGATCCGGGACCAGTTTCATCTCCATGCATACTTCCATTAACGTTTTCTGTGTCAAATGATGTACCCTTATCAGACGTGCCGATTTCACACTAGGTGACGAAGATTGCATCCTCACTATACCTGCAGCAGAAGCAGAACTAACAGCGGAACCTATTTTATCCTTCGCCTCAGCCCATCCTCGTTTCAGTGTTACCCCTGATGGCGTTATAACCTTCCCCATCCATTTTGTTGTCATGTGTTCATCAAGATATACACCACACTGATAATTTTTTTTGATTCCTCGGGGCTTATCAAATAAAATAGCCTTTAATTCGTCCTCTGCCGGCAGATCAAACGGGTAAAATTTATCTTTAATTTTCATTTTCGCTGGTTTAAGGATTTTCTTAATGTTCTCAATTGGCAATTCTATCTTTGACGGCTCCCATGTATTTTCATTTATAATTAAAATATGTTTCTTCATACAAGCACGAAATTCATCAGAATCAAACGAAATCCATTCGTCCTGATTAATATCAGATTTCGGATCATTCAGATCCGCTTCAATTTCCTTGTATCGTGCGATCAGCCCCTGAAGAGCTTCTTTTTCTTTTTCTCTTTTCTGTTTTTCTACATCGGATTTCAGTTTCTGATATAGTTCATCGGAAACTGAAATTTTCTGCACTTGTCTGCTTGTTTCCATGCTTCTTCCCCCTCTATTCACTCAACATTCTTTTCACTGGATCCTCAATATAATCTCCCTGAGATACGGCTTCTTCATCCGATGCAACCGCATACTCAATCTCATTTGGTGACACTACACGGATATATACAGACTCACTCTCCAAGTGTTCCTTCTCCAGTTTCAATATCTTTCGCTTTGCTTTTTCCTTTGGCATCGAATTGGTCGTTGCCTCCGGTAAAGAGGTATATAACAATTCATATTGATCCGTATCTGCGCTATCCCATTGGTACCATGTCCCTGTCTGGATTTCATTACGATCCATAAACAACTGGAATTTTCCATTTTGGGCATAACCCAAATAATAATTAAACTTCGCCTGATCCTGAGCCTTAATCTCAGAAACTACTTTAATCTCTGATCCCTTTCTTCCTAACACTAAGCCATAAGCAACACCCGTTTTTCCTGTCGGTCGTTCATAGCACTCTCTCTGAAGATCAATCCCATTTTCTCTTTGAATCTCCTCTGCCTCTTTGGAACCCAGCGGAGGTATGATTTCAATATTTTTCGTATATTCTCTGCCCATTTCGTCAGCCAGCTTTTTGATCTTTTCTTCAAAAATTTTTGAGACAAGTGGAGATTTGCATGAATTTCCGGCCAAAAGGATTTTCATGTTATCCATTCCGTCTAACTCTGGATTCTCAGAACAATTCTTCAAGCCCTGAAAAAAGTTATCAACTCCATTTTCAATCCTCTGCTGCAAAAGTTCAAAAAGTTTTTGTTCTGAAACATCCAGCGAAACACCTGCCTGCATATTTCCGGTTTCATCGAATAAATTCACCGAGATTTTTCCACTATATACTGCTTTTACGCTGTCTCCTGTCTCGTTGGAAATCGTCCCGCTTTCCTGTCCCTGACTATTTTTTTGTTCTGCTTCAGCTTCTAATATAACTGTAAGCCTTTCTATTGCTTGAGTCTTTTCCACAGAATCTGCCACACTGCCGCCAATGGCAGCATTCTCCTGTTTCACTGAACCGGTTACGTTTTCCACATGGTCCTTCGGCTTATTGACCGACTCAGCATGATTTTTTAAAATTTCCGGATCCTCCCAATATGCCCGCAGCTTCTCCGCCACATTATTGATATTTCTTCTGGCATATTGTGAATCTCCAACAAGAGCACTGCTCTCATCAAAATCTTTTCCTAATACCGGTCTTGCAAATTTTATTTTTTTTGCGCGAAGCTCATTCCTGTTCATTTTTAATATTTCATATGCCATTTCCTCCAGAAGGTTTTCTCCTCCCAGATATTTCACTCCCCCCGCACCGAAATGATTAATTTCCCTTGTGTATCTTCTGCTGTTATCTACCTTTTTCCATAATCCATAATCAAAATCCGTGGTACCTCCTCCAAAATCATAAATACCGTAAAATACCGGCTTATCCGATTCCGGTTCGAATCCAAACTCCCTCAAAGCACAAATTGCATAGGCAGCCGGTTCACTGGCTCCCATAGACACATCGAACAGCTTCATTACTTCCTCATCTGCCAATACCTGCTGTGGCATAGATTTCCGTATTCCTGCCTCAAAACATTTCAAAATCTTTTTCCGAATTTCCACGCTGTAGTTTACCGGATATGACAGGATATATCTCATATATATTTTATTGTCCATATTATTGATAAACAAGCCGAGGTAATAGGCATATAATTCAATCGGATTAAACATTGTGTCATTAATTTCCAAAAAATCCGGCAGGATCCGCTCATTTCCACACTTGTCCCGAAGCATGATCTGTCTTGTATCATCCGCACACCACTGTTTCAGATCAGAAAAGAACGCATAATAATTATCCGAATCGGTATCCGCAAAAAAATCGTTTTTTGCTTCATGAGAAATCGCAACGTCATTCCATCGTGTATCCGGACGCCCCTCTTTCTCCCGATATCTCTTCAAAAACGAAGGAATATCGGTAAATTCCATGATTGTTGGATTTTCAAAATCTCCCTGCCGGATTCCCTTGCTTAAATCACCTCTGCCTACCCTCATTTGACGAATCTGAGAATGCTCATCCAGTCTCACCACAATGGTGCTTTTTGTTCCAAAATCAATTCCTACAACACCATCTTCAACGATATCCTCTACCGGGTTTCTGGCAAACATCCCCTGCGGACAGTTAAATTGTATATACCCGGAATTTTTCTGCTTTTTAGGATTTTTCCCCTGATTCCGGAGATTTTTTGAGGATGGATCCGGCCATAATTCCCAATGTCCCTGATTGGGATCCTGCAACCGTTCTAAAGAATATGGCGTCCGATTGATACGTCTTTTATCGCACTCTGCCAACTGTTTTTTGACAAATTCGAACAGATCCCCATCAAGTATTTTCGGTTGATCATCGGACAATACCTTCTGCTCCAGCTTCTTTCGATCAAAGAAAATCCCACCGATCTCCGGATATCTTCCTTCTTGGATTTCCTGTTTCCATGCAGCCTTCATTTCGATTTCTTCCGTCGAAGTATCCAGTTTTTCACAGCCTTGAAACAGCAACGAAATATACTCCTTCTCTTTCAGTTTCTCCGGAATCAGATTATACTCCAGTAAAAAAATTGGCCAGGACATGTCTCTAAAGCTATCGTACGTAGGATGATGGCACTTGGAAAACTTTTTTACCGGAATTTTGAGTATGTCTTTATCAGAAATAAGGTAGTTACCAATTGTAGTTCCAGTCTGTGTACTGACCATGGTACACTCTAATTCGTTCCTACTTTTGCAAGCAATATACTGTGTAGAACCATATGTTTTCTCATCTTCATCTGACTGTACCAGATCATATCTTTTTTCTTCATCTGGTGTACTTAAACGATGTATGCCATTACATGGACAAAACAGCGGACAATCCTTTTTTCCTGTAACCATCAGTTCTTTTACCATTTCCACATCCGGCAATTCAAAATCCTGATACCACTCCCCAGAAATTTTATCCGTCACTCTAAGACCATCAAAATGGATGGGATTCACAAACAACACATAATCATCCTTGTATTCTACGGCCAATACATGTTTGTTGGAAATCTCTATCCATTTGTACTTTTCTGAAAGTGCGTCAACGTCCCTTTTAAAATTCTCGTACGCGTTCTGCAGCTTCTCCTGCAAGACTGTCATATTTTCTGAAATTTTTGTATCGACCAGCTTTCCAAGCAGTTCTTCATTATATCTCATCCACAATTTATCAATTTTTTTGGTTGCCTGTCCCATTTTTCTCCTCCCGGTATTTCTAATGATCATTGTATTTTAACAAGTGGTTTTCTTATAATGTTTTTTCCTTTTCGATATCCTTCAAGAATGACTTCTCTGATTTTTCCGGACATCACCATGCAGCTGCCATCCTTCATATGAATTTCATCGTCGAATTCAGTTCCAATCTCCGGTTTTTCCAAGCAGTAGTCCTCATTGCTGTTTTGAAGAATTTTAAAACACCCCGTAAAAATCTCTTTTAACCGCGAAAACTCAGAATCCTTCTTATTGAATGCACAATACTCCCACAAAGCTTCAATTTTCTCACTCTGCATTGCCATATTCAAAATCTGCATCATGGAATCTCCCGGAATAAGATTTTTTAAATTTTCTTTCGTTGTCTCTGATAGAGCTTTATATGATTTTTGTATATCTTCTATCATTCCAAATTGTTCCTGATATCCCTCTAATTTTTGCCGGCTATCTGCAGCCTCCGTCTCTTTTTGTCGTATAATTTCTTTATAATCCTTCTCTCGTTTCTGGAAGCTTGTTTTTTGATTCTCCTGATCATCCTGCAACTTTCTGATTTGATTCTTATAATCTGAAATAATACCATCCTTTTCGTGAATCTGTCTGTCAAACTCCTCACTTTTCTTTTGTAGTTGCTCCTGCAATCGTTCGTTTTCCATAAGCAGACGTTTCAGTTCTTCTGCGTCTGCTGTGTTTGCTATTACATTCTCCGTTTCTTTTTCTTTCGATGCTCTGTTATATTCTCTGGCATCAAGTATTTGAAACAGCTTTTTTTGGACATTTTTATCTTCCAAGGCTTTCAGTAATAATGTAATATTTTTGTCTTCTCGCACCATAATTTCTCCTTCCTTTATGTCTAATGCGGTGCATCCTTCTCTCTCCTAAAACACCGGCATCCGCCTCTTACAATGCACGCATCTCCGAAAGAAATCCACGCAATACGGTTTGTGACAATACGGACACAACAATGGTCTTACTACAGAATAATGATGTCTCATGCAAATCCCTCCTCCAATAACGATAAAACCCTTTTCTTATATTGACTCACAGCTTACACTCATACTTGGAGCAGAACAGATCTGCCTTGATATCAATCTTTTTTACATCGCAGTAGCTTGTCGCCCTATGATCATACTGCCACAGATTGATCCTCGGTGACTTTGGCTGAATATGACTGTTTGTCGGATCATACCAGTGCTTGCAAAATGCACATTTATGGCACTGTTTTACGTTTACTGACATCATAGGCAGCTCCTCCTTTATGTACTCTTCTACGAAATCTATTTCGTTATTATAAACTCCATTATACAAACATAGAATGACAAAATATGTCATTTTACGTCATTTCTATTGATATCTTTCCACCATTTTCTCCAGCTTCCCTTTCATTTCATCCCGAAGCCAATCCGGACTTAAAACCTCTACTCTCTCCCCCTGGCTCAAAAGCCACATAATAATTCCCTTGCCAAAGACTTCTGCCTCAATTTCATACCAATCCGGCTGCTTTGACACAATTTTTGCGGTAGGCAGCCTGTCCAGCGCTGCCTCCGCACTCCCGCCATAAAAACGAAACTTCACCCGCATCAGTTCTCCACTATACATAAACTGAACCCGTTTGCGAAACTCTCCCTCCTCAAATCTCCCATTATACGGCACCTTAAATTTCTCGTTTGTTTCCCGGAGCTTAACGATCCGGTCCACCCGAAATACCGCAGGATAACTATATTTGTGTGCGTATTTGCCCTTGGCGTCTTTCTCCACCAGAAACGCATTTAGATAGAAATAATACTCAGAAAATACAATTCCGACCGGCTCGATCATCCGCTTGACACATCCGTCCGCCGTATCCCCTTTATGATAGCTGATCTCCAATAGATTATGATTGCGTATCGCAACTCCCAGATTCCAAAGGCTGTCTCTGTCATATGACGGATGAGTCAGCTCCACATAATGATATTTTTCATTTGCGATAAGATCGGATACCAGCTTCATATTGCGAAGCGGAACACATCCCTCTACCAGCTTGCTAAGCAGGGAATCCATTTCCTTTTTGCTGAATGCACGGCTCTCCAGAAGAATTTTACTGACGGCCAGAATTTCACTGTTTGTCATCGCAGATCCATCCGTACCGGTCATAGTAAAGCCTTTATGTACCCGGTCATATATGATTTCCCGGCTTTCCGTGCTCCGCTCTGTCTTTTGATCCTCCAGAAAAGCTCTGATGTCATCAATGTCGCGTTGTATAGACCGCTCGTCTACACCGAAACGATTGGCCTCCTCTGCTTTGTTAATGAGTTTTCCTGCACATAATCGAATATAAATGCTCAGCGTGCGTGAATTTTTGGAATGCTTGTTTTTCATGGTCTGTTATTGTTCTCCTGTACAAATTTCGTATTTCATATCTATATCATACGCTTTTAATACGACACCATTTGTCATCCTGCTCTTATTTTCCCATGCTGTTGTCCTATTTTCTTTTATTTTTTGACAAAAAATAAGCGTTAGAGATTATTCCAATATCTCTAACGCCTGTTTGACTGATATTTTTATAATGCCTGATCTTCCTCCTCCAAAAGATCTGCAAAGCTGTCCATTTCTTCCTCCCAAAAACTGTCCAGCAGCTTTTTATCCAGAGCATACCTTTCATCCAGAGGTGCCATGCTGCACGCACCGAGAATGGTATTTGCCATTGTACAGAAATATTTCTGTGCCTCCTGCGGGCTTTCTTTTTCCCCTGTTTTCTCCTTATCCTGATGATACTTCCGCCTTGCCACCTCCATCAGCAGCGGCAGAAGATCCTCTCTCTGGATCAGCAGACACCTGCTTTTCTGCTTCCGGTGCATTTTGGTCAGGAGCTTCTTTGCCTGTCCTGTGGTGATTTCCTGCCACTCCTGTTTTGAGGACTTTTCCGGCAGCTCCTGCTTCATTAACCGGCAGATCCATCCGGGACATGCGCTGTCCGGATCTTCTCCCTCCAGGCTTGCAATCGCCTGTGCCAATCGTATTTCTCTCTCCTTTTGAATGGAAATGCCCACCAGATCCGAGATATGACGTTCTGTCATATAGGATAATCCATATGATTTTTGCGCGTCCGTTCTCTTTTTATACCGAATACTCTTGCCATCCTGTCCACTCATTGCCGGAGAATACAATTCCCGCAAAAGGTCACGGTTCCGTTCATGCCCGGAGTAAACCACACTGCAGTCCCGCCGTACCGATTGGATCAGTGCCTGCATTTCCGGGTTATTTTTCACCTCAACACGCCTGCTGATATTTTTCAGGAATCGATGAATTTCTTCTTTTTCTCCGGAGTTTTCTAATGTATAAGGGGCAACCTCCTCCATATACCCCAGTTCCTTGAGATCGTTTAGCAGATTTTTCCGGATGCTCCTGCGTATATCCTGAAGAAGCTGTGATTTTAACCGGTTAAAGTGATCCAGTGTGGTTTTGGAATATCCTTTGAACATCTCCGCATGGATACACATTTCTTTTAAAAAGTGCACCGAATCCTTTCGGTGCCATGTTTCATAGTATTTCCACAGTTTCACAGTATGTGCTTCCTGCACCGGAACATACGCTCGGCACATATGCTTTTCAAAGACAAGGATCATCTGATCACATTCCTGTATGGACAGACCATGCTCCAGCCCATAATAATAGATCATTTCCCGATAATCATTGACCTGTATTCCCGGCATTCTTAATCCCTTTTGCAAATACTCGTCCAGCTCCTGATGACTCAGCCCCAGTGCAAAAGCAAGCTGTACCATTTTTTCCCGGTTTGGTTCTGATCTTTTTCCCAAGCCAAACCAGGCCCGGATCGTCCCTGCTGCCGCCACGTCATTATCCTTCAATGCTTTTTGAAATTTCCGGCAGGCAGTCCTTCTTTCCTTTTGATCCTCCCCTGCATTTGCCGAACCCCATTTTTCCAACAGAAAACGGTCAAACCCATAATTTTCATCCATTGCATTCTCCTTATTCATCCAACAGTGCATCCAGCGAACCAACTACATTTTTCTTTGTATTGGTTTTCTTATCTGATGACCCGCCTGACTGACTTTCATTTGTATTGGTATTCTGCCCCGCCCGGCTGCCCGCCTGTTCCGGCGCCGGTGTGACAGTTGCCGCCAGCTTCGCCTTCCGGCTAATGGTCAAAATGATCCGTCTCTGATATTTTACCTGTTGATCCACAGGAATGCTTTGCTTTAAAACAACCCCCGATTTTCCGGTATAAACCACCTGATACTTAAGCCTGACCTTATGGAACCCGGCATTTTTTAATTTCTTTTGCGCTTTTGCCGCCGAAAGACCGATTAGCTTCGGCATTTCCCCCTTCACCTTCTCCGGCCCGGTGGTTGCCGTTGTCCGGGGTTCCATGGTTTCTGCCGGTGCAGATGCCGGTGCTGCTGTTTCTGCTGCCGTCAAATTGCGGCCTCTGCCAGGCAATCTATGGCTGGCATATAAAGCTCCTGCCCATATTAACATCAAAATCAATACACCAAGCCCTGCTGCCAACCCTATGGATAATTTTTTCTTTCGTTTTTGCTTTTTGTGATCATGATCTGCCGAAGCCATTTCCCGGTATACCATTTCCGTCGTAATCTCCGTCTCCGCCGGTCTGTTTACCCTTTTTTCCCTCTCCTGTCCTTCCTCATTCTCCGGTTCTTCGGGCATCATATAGTCTTGAAGCTCCTCATCCGTCATAGGCTTTTGATCCAGAGCCAGAAGAAGCTGTCCCATATCGGCAAACCGTTCCTCCGCCAGCACAGCCATCCCCTTTTCGATGGCATCACTCTGCTTCTGCGTAATATTTATGCCATCCAGCCTTGCCAGAGGCACTGTTTTGTCTGCCACCAGCCGCTGGGTTGCCTCCTCCGGCATAATACCGGATATCATATAATACATAACAACACAAATGCTGTATATATCTGTCCATGGACCAATTTCTCCCTTTGCCCGGTATTGCTCCTCCGGTGCATATCCACGCTTATACATAACAGTGATCGTCTGATCTCTCTCTGCCATCCTTCTGGCTGATCCAAAATCAACCAGCTTTGCCATCCCCTTTTTGGTGACCAGCAGATTGTCCCCGCTGACATCCCGGTGAATCATATGATTCTCGTGCATGATCTGAAGGGTATCCATCACCGGCCGCAGCATTTGGATCACCTGTTCCACAGAAATCCTTCCCCGGTCCCTGATATACTTTTCAACGCTGCTACCGTCAATATAGTCCATAACAATATATGCTGTATCATTTTCTGTAAAATAATCTCTGACGACCGCAACCCCATCCAGCTGATTGAAGCGCGCCAGATTTTTGGCCTCCTGCAAAAAGGCATTTAGTCCCTTCTGATATGCCCCCTGTACATAGGAATCATCATAGCAGTATGCTCCCTGTGCATACCGGTCTGCTGCCGTTCTGCGTATGATTCCCTTCGGATAATATTCTTTTATGGCTACCGGTATCGACAATGTCTGATCCCAGCCAATATATGTGATGCCAAAGCCACCCTCTCCCAGTATCAGTCCGGTATAATACCTGTGATTCAGACAGGTTCCCGGAGGCAGACAATATGGTGGTGTCTGCAGCTTTCGGTTATCACAGCCGCAAAATGAACAGACCTCCCCCTCCTTCAAAGGACGCATGCAGCGAATACAGCGTTTTATCTTGCCTGTGATCAATGGTCGTTCCACCCTTCTATAGCTTGATTTTTTTCATATTGGTATATTCACTAAATCGTTTCTTACCGGAATGATTTTCCCATGTTCGAACCTTGCAATACATAAAATTACCAGTTCTGGTATAACTGAGTCGAAAAACACCATGATACCTCGATATGGAATGAAGCTTAATGATCTGTTCTTTTCCGTTTTTGCGCAATACAATATCAATATGATCTCCATGGTACTGGCGTAATGTCAGCTTAAGATATCTTTTTCCCTCTGTATATTCTGTCTGATATGTTACCTTCGGGGCAGAATAATGTGCAGTCTCAATCCACTTACTTTCAGTAACACCACTGCGAAGCATGGTATTATTTTCCTGCCGGCATGCAAAAATCTGATACCGGTATTTCTTCCCTTTCCGTGTCTTTTTATCCAGCCAGCTTGTTTTCCCGGTTACAACCGTAAGCTTTTTGTAATTTCCCTTCCTGCCATCCTGCCGGTAAATCCCATAACAGGTATTTTGTGCGGAAGCTTTCCAGGTAATCTGGATACCTCCGTCCTTCACAGTACTGATCACCAGTTTTTTAACCTTTGCGATCCGGTTGGATTCGAGCAATGATAATGAAGTTTTCTTTAATAAATCAGAGTACTTCTGTTTATTTATGTTGTTTCCGGATGCTTTATTATCTGCATTCTTTGTCTGATCATCAGATGCACCTTTCTCTGTCTTTGCCTCCGGAACCGGCGTGCCGGCGGCAGACGGTGTTTCACTGACAGCAGTTTTTCCGCTTTCCTCCCCCGGTGATCCATCGGCTGATGGTTTTTCACTTGCCTCCGGTGTCGGGCTTGCGGTCGGCTGAGTCACATATTCTGTAGAAAATACCGGATGCTTCTCCTCTCCCTGACACCACTTACGCAGCGGACATATCTTCTGAAAATAATCCGTTTCATAGGAAGCAATACACTGATTCAGCCAGTCCGCCAGATGATTTTCCACATTTTCCGCAGAGACAGCACGGCAGTTGGATACCTCAAAGGATAAATCCGATGCCTTAGAATATACCGTCAGATTGCTTCCTCCCAGATAATAGCAGTCGATCATATCCCCACTGTCTACAAATCCGGTAATCTGTCCTGTACCCAGCTTCTGGAAAATATGTCCTGTCGTATAACAGGCTTTGAGCTCTAAGAAATTTTTACGGCCGGCAATCCCACCGGTATACGCAATATCCCCAAGGATATCTCCTGTATTATAGCAGTTTCGAAGCATGCTGGGCCCGTCACATCCGGCAGCGATGCCTCCCACCTGCAGAATACCACAGGCACCGCCAATCTTCGCCCCTTCACTGTCATCCTTATCAGTAATGATTCCTACTTTTCCTTCATTTCCGCAGTTTCCGAGAACACCTCCACCCATGCGGCCAATAATGCCGCCTACCGAGTCCATAGTGATTCCTTCTTTACTGCCTTCCCGTTCCTGCTGCAGGACATCTCCCTGATTCATACATCCGTTGATCGTAATATCTCTGTAGGATCCCGAAAAGCTTCCCGCAACGATGCCACCCAGATTTACATGCTCATCATACTGATAGATATAATGAATGTCCCCATAATTGGTACAGGACAATATTGTTCCACAAAATATAAATCCACCAATACCTCCCATATTGGCACCAAGAC
>ERZ773138.1661-NODE-1661-length-19862-cov-4.996213_pt1 | contig 19862 bp, 19 predicted proteins | sample MGYA00511114_ERZ773138 | MGnify/ENA primary metagenome ERZ773138 (study PRJEB29015, sample SAMEA2737805) | human gut metagenome | biome: human gut; feature: human-associated habitat; material: faeces | place: China | collected 2012 ...
TGAAAAATTAAATAGTATATATGAAAAAGATACTTACGATTACGATATACATAATACTGTTACAGATACATTATGGTATCACGAATCTGAGACATCCTGTTATTTGCGTGTTGGAAAAAATACGAACTGGAACATTAAAGGATTAGGATTATTGTTCAAAAAAATGGATAAAGATTTCTTCAAAAAGAATTTCAAAAATTTGTTTAGTCCAACTGAAGAAGAATTAGAAGACGCTAAAATGGAATTGTTCCCTTGTTCTAGAACGATTTATATAAATGAAAACGAAGAAGCATTCTTCCCTGGTGTTATTAAATTATCATTTGATGATTAGACAAAGCGTTTTGATTTCATTTCCTTTAGGAGCTAAATTTAATAAGAATCCAAAATTAGTTGTATACAGACAATTTTTAAATATGGTTCGTAAACTTAGTTGTGTAAATATTGAGGGTAAGTGTTATACTTGTCCAATGCAGAAAAGTTGCACATATTATAAGGTGTCAGGAGAAAACTTAAGGATGTATCCTGGCATCTTTATTCATTCGAATATATTTGAAAAAAGTTTTTTTCGCCAGGGAGAAGAACTTCAATTGGATTTTATAATTTTAGGTAACCAAAGAAATAATGAAGCTTATATTGAATTGTTTTTCAAGCAATATTGTAAACAATCTGTATGTGGGATACCCTTCTATTTAAAAAGTATCACTACAAATGTGATTAATGGAATTCAAGATGCATCTTTTAATGTAGTGTCTATTGTTGAAAGTAAAAATCTTCAAGAAGTAATAAATGATATGATCATTTATTACAACGAACATTATGAAACGGATTATAAAAATATAGAAGTTTTAGATACCAAACAAAGTCGAGAAATTACTATGAGAGATATGCATAATCATAATGTATATGGGTATATGGGGATTCATGGATCTATAAATGGTTTGCCAAAAGATTTTATTGTGAGTGGTATTGGTAAATATAATTATATGGGGGGTGGACAGCTTGAGATTGAAGATTGATTTGAATAAAGAAAATTTTGTGTTGCCAATAGGATATAATCATATTCTGCAAGGTACAATTTACAACATGCTTAATAAAAAATCTGAAGGAGAATTCTATCATAATGTAGGTTATAAAAAAGATGAAAAGACATTTAAACTTTTTGTGTTTAGTAATCTATTTGGTCCTTTCACTATTCAAAAGAAACAAATTATTTTTAAAGATCATTTTTGTTTCTATATAAGTTCAATGGATGAAGAGTTTCTTCAAGAAGTTTACAATTTCTTATTAATGAATGAATATTTGTTTATGAATAATCAAAAAGTAAAAATTGAGCTTGTTCGAATCATGGAAACACCGTTTATAAGGAATAAGGAAATTTGGTTGAAAACACTTTCTCCTATTAGTGTATATTCAAAGCAAGATGATTTCACAACATACTATTCGCCATATGATGATAAGTTTAGTGAGTTGATTCAACAGAATTTAATTAATAAAATTGAGGCTTATGGACTAATTATAAATGATCCAACATTTGAAATTTTAGAAGTGAAAGATGTAAAAGAAAGAATGGTTAAATATAAGGATTGTTACTATAAATCATTTAATCTTAAGATGAAGGTTAATGTGTCTCAAGATATATTCAATCTTATTTATAACTCAGGATTATCTTCAAAAGGATCTTGTGGCTTTGGAATGATGGAAACATGTTATGAAAAGAAGCCTAAATAGTTGATGCATATTTTATCTATAGATAGATTATGATACTTTTAAAGAATTTGTTTAATTTAGAACATATAATTGAATAAAGGGGAGGTTTATGATGTTTATTAACTTATCGAATCATACATCTACAAGATGGTCTGAAGCACAAAAAGAAGCGGCTAGACAATATGGAGAAATAGTGGATATGCCTTTTCCGGCTGTTTCTCCACATATCTCTAGTGAAGAATTGGATGAATTGGTTGAAGAATATTTTAATAAGATTCAACAATATTCAGATGTGGTTGTGATGGTACAAGGGGAATTTATCTTCACATATAGAATGATTGTTTTATTAAAGAAGCATGGTATTCGTGTTGTTGCAGCTCAAAGTGATAGAAGAACTATTGAGTTTGTGGATGAAAACAAGAATACGCGTCGTGAAAGTGAATTTGAGTTTATTAAATTTATGGAGTATTAGATATGAGAACGAATGAAATTGTTCATATTAATGGGCGTTATAAAAAGATTGATTGTGATTTGATTGATCAATGTCATGTTTGTATTCGTTTAAAAACAGGGAAGGATATTCGTAGGGTTGAAGTTGTGTATAATGATCCTTATATTCGTTATGAAGGTTCAAATGGTTTAGTTTGGCCAAACTATGTAGTGGATATGAAGCGTACAGGAGAAACATTTGATTCGTATTATTTTAGTGTTGTACTTCCTTGTGAATCTCATAGGTTAAAGTATTATTTTAAAATCTATGATGACTATGAATGTTTGCAGTTTAGTGAAAGTGGATTCACAAAGAATTATCGGGATGATGATCTTTCTATGTTCTTTATTCCATATATTACGGAGTCTAATATTTTTAAGGAGCCTAAGTGGGTTGGAAATGTAGTTTGGTATCAAATTATGCCAACTCGATTCAATAAAAACTTGAGGGGTGTAATTGATAAGTTGGATTATTTACATGAACTTGGTATTAACGGTTTGTATTTAAATCCTATTTATTATGCACACTCCTATCATAAGTATGATGTGATTGACTATATGAAGGTGGATCCAGAACTAGGTACAGAAAAAGATTTTAAAGAGTTGTGTGACAAAGCCCATGATTTGGGTATGAAGGTTATGTTGGATATTTCATTTACGCATTGTAGTGATGAGAATGAAATGTTTAAAGATGCCATAGAAAAGAGAAAGCAATCTGAATATTGGCCTATGTTTAAAATTGAAGAAGATAAACAGGGTCATTTAAGATATGAGATGTTTGGGATGATTCGTTCTATGCCTAAGTTTGAAACAGAGAATTTTAAAACAGCTGATTATTTTATTAATAAAGTTGTTAAAAAATGGATGGAACTAGGTGTGGATGCATGGAGACTTGATGTTGCCAATGAAATTAGTGATGGTATGTTATTAAGGTTGAATAATTATATTCATAATTATAAAGAAGAAACATATATCGTTGGAGAAATATGGCATAATGCGACAGAATGGATCAGTAACAATGCATTAGATGGAGTTACAAATTATGCAGTTTTTAGAGCAATACTTGCATTTGTATGTGATTCAAATCATGATATTTGGAAATATAGAAGTAGTATAGATGAGTTGATGCATGCCTATACTTTAAAACAACTAAAATCATCTATGCCACTATTAGATTCTCATGATACACCACGTATTCGTAACATTTGTCAAAATGATAAAGATAAAGTGAAACTATGCTTGTTGTTGTTACTAACATTCTATGGTACACCATCCATTTATTATGGTACGGAAAGATATATGGAAGGTGGTTCAGACCCAGATAATCGTAGACCAACAAATTGGCAAGAACCAAAGGAGTCTTATGAAGACATTTATTATATGACTCAATTATTAATAAAACTCAGAAAAGAACATCCAGTATTAGCTAATGAAGGAAGCATTGAATGGATCCATCATAATGAATTATTAATTATGAAACGAGCTAATGAAAATAAAACACTCTATATCGTAGTCAACACAAAAGAGTATACTCTTAATACAATGTTGCCAATGCAAAATGAATTTATAAACATTATCAATAACGATACAATCTATACAAATATAGAAATACAAAGACTAGGCTTTATGATTTTAAAACCAGTGAACTAAAACCTACGTTTTTCGACCATCGACCTATTTTGAAGGATTTTGAGCACAAAAAACACCACAAAATACCGAGGTGGTCGAAAAAAACAGGCTAAATTCAGCCATTTTTCAATATTTTTATCAACTAAAGTCCAAAATGTGCTATATTTAGTAAGGGAAATATGATACTTATAAAGGATCGACACTGTCATTCAATCTTCTGTTCATCATTTTTATACCTCCCGGGGAAATATGATACTTATAAAGGATCGACACAGAGTAAAAATTATTCCACTCTTTTTTTAGGTATTTTGGGAAATATGATACTTATAAAGGATCGACACGATAAGGTTAGTTCAAACCCAATATCTTTAAACATTCTTGGGAAATATGATACTTATAAAGGATCGACACTTGAGCTAAATTCAAGCTTTTCTTCGTCATTTCGACAGGGAAATATGATACTTATAAAGGATCGACACTTTAAATCGCCATAAAATAGCGTTTTTGTTTCGACAGGGGAAATATGATACTTATAAAGGATCGACACGGAAATAATGCATCGAAAGGCTTATTCACTTTACTGGGGAAATATGATACTTATAAAGGATCGACACTTTTGTCCACCAAGGTTTTATATATTTTAAAAGTCTCGGGAAATATGATACTTATAAAGGATCGACACTTTTAAAGCGGATAACTTATCCGTAAAATACCAATCTGGGAAATATGATACTTATAAAGGATCGACACTTAATTCGTCTGAAAACATTTCTTTATGACGAGGTTTAGGGAAATATGATACTTATAAAGGATCGACACTAGTCTAGAGAAACGACGTAGTTTTCAACCTTGTCGTGGGAAATATGATACTTATAAAGGATCGACACTTTGACATCTCAGCATAACCATTGTAACCAGCTTTTAGGGAAATATGATACTTATAAAGGATCGACACCTGTTGAACGTACCGACATGAGTCACATTTTCATTCTGGGAAATATGATACTTATAAAGGATTGACACTTAAAATTTTGTGGCATATCTTTCATCGTTGTTTTGGAAACTATGATACTTATAAAGAATCGACGCAAGCAATTCTATTCATTTTAAATTTCATATGTTTTCTTCGGGGGGACTATGATACTTATAAAGGATCGACGCAAATATCTTGGCATTGCGTAATAATCATCGGGATAAAGGGAAATATGATGCTTATAAGGAATAGACACGTAAATGTTGCTATATTAATTTCCTCACTTTCTTATTGGAAACTACGATACTTGTAAAGGATTGCTTTACCTTACTGAATACTAGAAATAGTATTCTTTTTTTATGTTCTTTTTAGATTTGTTGGTTAATTTATTACTTTCCTTCGACATTTAATAGTAGTAAAGGAGTGATAAGTAATGGCTTATGTATTTCATAATCGAAATGAAAATAAAGATAAATATGATGGATTAGTAAAAGAGGCTTGTTGGATTCGTAATATGGGGATCTTGTTGACTTTGGGTTTGATTGTTTGTGTGATGGTGGTTCCATTTTCTGTAGTGTCTTGGTGTGTGATTGGATTTGGTGTATTGAGCTTGGTGTATTTAATGTATAAACATGGAAATGTGATGAATGAGGCTGGAATTTTGGCTAGTGGAGTAAGTGGTGAGAATCGGGTGTTTAATACGTTGCGTCAATTGCCAAATGAATATGTTGTGGCGACAAATGTTCCTGTTTCTTATGGTGAGAATCATTCGGAGGTGGATGCTTTAGTGATGAGTCCTTATGGAATGTATGTTGTGGAAGTGAAAAATCATAAGGGTTTAATTGAAGGGGATTGTAGTGATCGTGTTTGGAAACAATATAAAAATAATGGATTTGAAAGAACTATGCGTAATCCTATTTTGCAGATGCGAAACCAGAAGCGTATCTTGTTTGGAATGAATAAGAAAAGAAAGCTTTCTGTACCTATTAATGGGTTAGTTGTGTTTCCGTCGGCTAGTGATGTGAGTGTAGGTGCAGATGATGTTTTATATGGATTGGATAGTTTGAATTCATTTGTGATGGAGAAGAATCAGGTTCGAGTGAAGCCTGTGGAATTGTGTCGAGTGATCAAGGCGTATGGGGTTGATTTGAATATGGTAATTTATGATTTGTTTGCGTTTTATAAAAAGAATTGTCCAGAATTGTTAGAAGGGATAGGTGGATAGAAATATGTTTAAAAAGATTATTGTTTCAAGTGCATTATTTGGGTTGGTTTATGGTTTTATCACAAACTATGGAGAGTTAGTTGGTGAAAATAATTTGAGCTTAATGGATCGTGCCATCATTACAAAAATGGATCCTACGTATGGTATTATTATGGCTTTATTGGCAGTTGGGTTATATTTAGTGCTTTCTTATGGTAAGTCTGAAGAGTGTATTCAAAAGTTGAGAAAGGAATATTTAGATCAGAATGGATTTGAAAGTGAGGAAGATCTATCGAATGTTGAATATAGATCGATGCTAGATTATGTGGATAGTCATAAAGGGATGAAAAAGCCTTTGAAGCTTTGTTTGGTTGTTGGAATTGTTTTAAGTGCAATATTTGTAAGTCAGCCTGTAAAAATGGCGTATGATGAAGGTTTAACTTTATATAATGAACAACGTGCACTAGAAGAGCAGCGTGCAAAAGAGGCAGAGGCTGCTTATAATGCACCTTTTCAAGATCAGGTTCTTTATTTAGAGGGATTACCACCTATTAATGTTGTGTCTGGAAACACGTTTAAAACTGGGGATGTCAACACATATATTGATACGTATGTTCGTAGTCAGCCGGCTGTTTTATTAAATCGATGTGCTATGATCAATCTTTGTGATGAGAATAATATGAATTATTTTAAACAAACACATGATATGTCTTTAGATGAGGATGCGTATGCCTTTGCGCACAGTGCTGATATGAATATATTTGTTCCATTAAATTTAACGGATTATGATCAGGAAACAGTTACACATGAATTGACACATATTTTTGATTATTCTATGGCCAATGGATATACATCGTATATGGGAGTTTCTGTTCGTCAGGATTTCATCAATTATTTTAATGAAAATCCAATGTTGTTTAGAGAATATAGTTCGCATGATCCAGCTGAATTCTTTGCGGATGCCGGGGATTACTATGTGAATTTTCCAGAGAAGTTAAAAGCTAAAAATGAATCATTGTTTTTTTATATGAATAATTGGATGGGATTATATTAAAATGGTTAGATTTTTCAATATAATCTTGTTTCTGTTGGAATAGAAAGATTATAATAAATTTAGTATCAAAGGAGTTTATATGTATGGAAAATAATATGGTGGATTCAGTATTTAAGGGCATGTTGAATCTGGAAGTTCATGAACAAGTTGTCGAACTTGAAAATTTATTAAGAAATAGTGGAACAAATCAGATGAGTCTATATATTGAATCGGATGATTTGTTGAAATTGGAGGAGTTTTCTAAAAATGTCATTGAACTTTTAAAGGGGATGAATCTAATTTCTTATCCTGCAAGAAGACCATTGTCTTTATTTTTAAAACAATATTTGATGACGAAAACTATAAATTGTGTTGTGATTGATGCGATTGAAGAGAATGAAATCAATAAGGACAAGTGGGAATTGTTAAAACAAAATTTAAAGGATTCACATATCTTTACAATTTTTTTAACAACAAAAGAAAATGGGGATGTATTGCGCAAACAATATTCGAATGATTTTTTTAATACGTTTGATTTTGTGATTCGATTAAAACCGTATTCAATTTTTGAAATTATTTCAGGAGCTGAATATGCCTTGGAAAATAGTGGGTTAACATATGATAAAAATACTTTTTTACCAGCTTATGAAGAATGGATTCGTACCGTTTATCATAGGGCAGACTTACAAGGAGAAGCTTTTGTAGAAGGCATAATAAAACGTTTGATTCGTCAATCAATGAAATTGAATCAAGATGGAAATGTGACACCTGAATCGATTCCAGTATATTGGAAAAGAGAATTGAGCGAAGATGTTCAAAAGGATATTGAAAATAAATATTCGAAGTATACAAGTATTAAAACAATTTTGAATCTTGTCCAGACAAATAAAGAGCATGATGCTTCAAAAAATACGTATAACTTATGTATTGAAACAAACAATGATTCTTTAGTCAAAGATTTTGCGAGAGATTACGCAAGACTTTTAAATTCTCAAAATTATGATGTCATTTATTCAACGTTTGTTGAAGAAGTCGATGTTAGAAAATTAATTGAATTGGAGAATCTTCAAAATCAACATGGATTGATTGTTGTCAAAGGATTAGATGATTTGGATTTAGAAGATGCTACTTCAAAGGCTACTTTGGATTGTTTGTTGGAAAATATTTCTAATTCAAAAAATGATCTTGTGTGGATTGTGAACACAAAAATGGATTGTATTAAGGATAAGATGGAATCATTTAAATTCATTGAAAAAGCACCTTCAAAAATCAATGTGGATAAACAAGAATGTGATATAAATGAAATCATCACAATTTTAGGTAAAAGTCAATCAAATGAGTTTTCGCATGAAATCTATGTGGATTGGAATGGAAAGGATGAAAAGATTGCTTTGCTTGATAGTGGAAAAAATTCTTTTGAATATGCATATACAATTCCATTAAGTTTTGCGAATGACTTATCAACTCAAACAGAAGGATTGGTATCCTTTAGATTAGATACATATTATAATGGAGAATTTATTGGCTCGGATACTACTTCAAATATTCGTGTTATTATTCCAGAAACCTATAAATCAGTGATTGAATTGGTTGAAGTCGCAAAGGAAGACGGTTCAAAATTAGATGAATTTAAGCCAAATGAAGATCGATTAAAATTCAAGATTCATGTGAATGGATCTTGTGGTGCAACCATTCAATCCATTCAAACTAGTTTAGAAGGCAAGACTTATTTTGGTGAAGAGTTTATTACAGATCCACTTGAGCATGGTGGTGAATTAAACTACAAAGTAGAAATTGTAGATTCAAGAAATCGTGTTACGACAAAAACAGGTAGCATTAATGTCAAAGAAGTTGAAAAACAAGTTGAAGAAAAATTAGATCCTATAATGCACCCAGACTTTTTAAAGGTACAAGAAAAAGAGAATAAATTACAGGAATTGGTAAAAGATATTAAGAGTAATCCAAATGAAAAGAATGTTTTATTGTTGGCGATGAGTACGTTACCTGGTAAAAAGGGAGTTACAAGGTACTTTAAAAAGAATTCAGCGATTGAGGGAAATTATCTAAGTCAATTGGAACCTGTTCCGAAAATGTTGGCTGAAGTATTAAGTAAAGAGGGTAAAAAATTAGATTATATTTATGTTTTGAATTCGTGGCAAACTGAAAATAAAAAGGTATTTGTGAGCAATGATGAAAGCAAGAATGTTTATTATTCTAATGAATATAAAGAATATACAGCTTTTGAATATTTTAATGAAAGATGTGCATCGCTTATTGATAATGAAAATATAATCAATATATCCTTGGAAAAGGTAAAAGATAAAGTAGAGGTAAGTCAAGCTTTATATGATTTCACCAATCAATTGATTGAACTAACTAAAGATTCAACAATTAATCTTTATGTAGATATCCATGGTGGATTACGAGATTCTTTTACCGTAGTGGATTCTGTTTTAATGTTAATGAAGAATATGTATAACGTAAATTTAGTGGATATGTATTCAGTGAAACAAACGGATGTAAAGACTGATTATGAAGTCGTATCTATTAAAGATGAATATACTATTTATGATTTTGTCGGAGGCATGCATGAATTCTTATCATTTGGGCACTCAAATGGATTAGAGAATTATACTCGTTCAAGATTGAGTGAATCAAATGGAATAGTACAGAAAAATAATCGTAGCCTTGTAGAAGCTATTAATACTTTTTCAGATGGTATTTCTTTGAATAAAGTTGAGTATTTTACGAATAATCTAAAAAAATTAGCGGATAAATTAAAGATAAAGGAATCCTCAGAGAATACAAATGGTGTTGAAGAGTCTAACAAGGGATATTTTGATACAGTTAAAGAATTAATTGTAAATAATTATATTGTGGATCTTAAAAAGATTGAGAGTAACGGAAGTGAAAGTATTCAATATAACCTTTTAACAGATGCGATGGACTATTTACCAGCACAATTGAAATGGTGTTTGGATAAAGGGTTGTTGCAGCAAGCTTTGACGTTGATAGAAAGTGAAGCGTGCCCAACATTAAGGTCGAATGGGATTTTTTACAATGAAAACAATGAACAAGACATGCCAGAAGATTTAGATGATGCTAAAATTGAACGTTATAAAAATAAGAAGGATAAAGAATGCTTTGATAATTGGGTAAGATATTCACTTTGGGATTCAGATATAAAATGTGGCTGGAATGATGATCACCAATGTTCTTATGATAAAAAATTAAATATCAAGAAAAAAGGACAACGTGAAAGATGGTTAGATAAAAGGGAAGCAGTTACATATTTTAAAAGTAATGTGAATGATGGTTATTTTGGAAGAGTTGGTTATGATAATAAAAAGAGTCAAAACGATGTTCTAGAAAGTATTCGACAACAAAAAACGGATTTAGAGGATTATACAAAAATATTTGTATGGTCTGAGTTAGAAAATCGAGATTATGATTGTGATATTATCTATTATAGAAGTAATAGAAGTAAAGGGTATGTTCAATGTGATATCCCTATCAATAAAGAACTATTTGATAATGAAGAATTTATTGAGAATCTATATATTTTATTGTTTATTCATAAAGGACTAAAAAAATATAGAAATACGGTTGCACATGCATTAGATAGTTCATCGGCTAAACAACTTAGTATAAAGAAACTTGAAATGTGGATTGAATTGTATATTGGACAATTAGATCGAATTTTAAGAGATGCGAAAGTATTATTAAAAAAATAATATCTAAGGAAAGATGATTGTTGAAAAATGATCATCTTTTTTTGTATACAGTCTATAAATAGTGTTTAATAATAATTTGTATAAATTTGATTAATTGGTTAATAAAGCTTAAAAAGTGTACATATAATTGTGAACTAAAACCATTATGAAAGAACAATATGGATAGTATAGTAAGAGTGTAAACAAACAGGAGGAAAAGAAAATGAAAAAACATGTTTATAGATATGAAGTACGAGGATTAAGAATTCCTAATTTTATGCATTTGGATGTGTGTATTCAGGGTGGAAATATTTACAAGAATAAGAAGAAGTATACGCGAAAGGGAAAGCGTAAGTTCGATTATAAGAAAGAACTTTTAAATTATTGTTGATATAGAAGAAATTGATTATGAGTAAAAATAAAATGATGTTTTCGATGATTGTATTTGTGGTTGTATTTTCATTGATGTATGGATATCAAAATATGTTGGTTACGCCAAATCCAAGTGTACTAGATCAAGTATTGATTAATGCGTTTAGTTTTGAGTTGTGTTTTACAGTCGCCATTCTAATTGCACTATTTGTCTATGTTTTGCTCTATCGCAAAGAGGATGATTTAGATTCTATCGATTTGAATATATTCGTAATCAATTAAGTGATGAAGAAGCATCAAGAATCGATGGATTGGATGAGGAGGAAAGAAGAGTTGCGTATGAAATTCATTTTAATGATTTTACGTATCAACAATTATTAGAATGTACAAATTATGTGAATCAAAAGAAGGTAAAGACAAATAAATTTGCGAAGCTTGGTTTCTTAAGTGCTATTGTATTAGCTCTAACGATTGTTTTAAATCCAACCTATTCGGATTATGTTTTGGCTAAAGAACAATATAATGAGATATTAAGACAACAAGAAGAGGCTTATAACCAAATTGTTGAAGAAGAATATTTATATTATGAAGGATTACCAACCATTCATATTATTTCAGGGAATAGTCTAAAGGTGGGCGATGTACAAAAGTATGTGGATCAATATATTAGAACGCAACCACAGTTTTTATTAAATAATTGTCAAATCATTCATATTTGTGATCCGACAAATTTTGAAAGTGTTGTGACTTCAAATGGGATGACACATTTGGATGAACTAGGCACAGTATATGCATATGCATCTTATTATGATGATTCTATTACTTTGCAGGTGGATCCAAATATATATAAAGATCAAAAAAGTGCAGTCACTCATGAACTAACACATCTATTCGATTATGCTTCTGGAAATGGATATGTCGTACATGGTATTTCAGATAGTTCAGAATGGCAATATTTGTATCAAAATTACGCGTCTTGTTTAGGAGAGTACGGTGCTTCTGGTTCGGATGAATTTTTTGCGGAGGCAGGCGCTATGTATGTGAATAATCCAAAAGAATTGATGTGGATCAATATGGACATTTATAATTTTATGAATCATATTTATCAAATGTATTAGAAAGAAGGAATAGAAAATGAAAAAAGTATTAGGTTTGATGTTTGTGTTACTTTGCTTTACAGGATGTGCCAATAAAGAAATTAATTATGAAAAACCATCCTCTATAAAAGAAGAAAATTATGCGACATATGCCGATTGGGTAGAAGATGAAATGTTAATGATAGATCATTATTTAGAGATTTCAGACAAGGAATTGGCAGACATTAAAAAGGATGCCATGAATGATCCTGAATATTTTAGAGAATTTGTTAAATCTTTTAATGAACAAATTGAAGGTTTACTTCAAGAAGGAAAGTAGGTGTTACTATATGTTAAATAAAAGCTTGATGATTAAATTATTAATGTTCGCAATGATTTTAGTAGGATGTGCTAGTAATAATATTGCAGAAAATGAAGTAAATGACATCAATGAGAATCCAAAAGTTCAGGATGAAAAAGTTGAAGATAACAACTTATCAACAATAACTGAAAATAATGAAGTGACAGAATATATAGATCAACCACAAACTGAAAGTGAAACGATTGTTTATGATCCACAACCCGTCGATAATACACCAAGCAGTGAACCAGTTGTTGAACAACCACAACCACAAGTTCCGGCATGTGATGATACCATTCCATATGGTGGATATACATCTTGGGGTGAAGTGAATGCGGCTGCACAAGCTGAACTTAATGAAAGAATGTTTACGGAAGGATGGTTTAGTGGAAAATATGATGTATATACATTTCAAACGGAATGTGGAACTATTTATTATACATATGCAGTGATGGAATTCAAATAAAAAAACTGCAACATAAGTTACAGCTTTTATTCATGTCTTAAAGCTTCAATTGGATCTAGATTTGCAGCTTTATAGCTAGGTAACAATCCAAAAATAATTCCGATTGCCATAGAGAATAATACGGATAACAACATGGCTGGAATACTAATGGATACAGGAGTACCATTGAATATTGATATTAATTTAGCTAAACCAATACCTGTTAATACACCTACAATACCTCCAATCGAAGTAAGTACTACAGCTTCAGTCAAAAACTGGAATAGAATGGCTTTTTTTCTAGCACCAATAGCTTTTTTAAGACCAATTTCTTTCGTTCTTTCGGTTACCGTTACAAGCATGATGTTCATAACCCCAATACCACCTACAAGTAAAGAAATACCGGCAATCCAAATCAACATGGCATTTGTCGATTTAGAAAGATTTTGAATATCTTTTGCCTGCTTCAATAAGTCTTGTGCCTTATATTGAACACTTGAAGAAGAAACATTTGTATTTAAGATAGTAGCTGCTTTTTTTCCTACACTTGTCATATTGGAAGTGGCATCTACTTTCAGTAATGCGTTTTGTGGTTCATCAAACTGATAGAAGATTGGCCAAGATTCACTTGGAACATAGACTTTAGAACCCGTAGACTGATTATATGTACGGTAATCATCAATACTTTCCATTATAGGTTCAAAAGTTTCTTTATCTGCACATACGCCAACAATGGTGAATGGTGTTGAAGAAATTTCTATGGTTTTACCGATTGGATCATCTTCACCAAATAGAAGTCTTGCGCTTGTTTCATCTAAGACGGCAACTTGTCTAAATTTTTTGTTGTCTTCATCTGTAATGCCTCTTCCTTTTTTGATAGTTAATCCGGCAATAGAGAAATAATCTTGTTGGACACCCATGATGTATCCACCATCTAAAGATGTATTATTGCGGAAGATGGCTTGATAACTTTGCCTAGAACGATACAGTGTAGCACCTTCTACGTGATCCATGTTTTTTAAGGATTCAAGTGTGTCTTTTGAAACAGTTGGAACTCCATTAGGAATACCAGAATCAAAAGAGTATTCCCAATCTTCTTGATACAAAGCTACTTTTACTGTGTTATTTCCGGAACCAATTAAATTCTTTTCAATCTGATCATTTGTTCCTTTAATTGTAGAAACAATCGCAATGATAGAGGCAATCCCAATAATGATTCCTAGCATTGTAAGGAATGATCGCATTTTATGCGCAAAAATACCTCGAAATGATAATCTTATGTTTTCAATCATGATGCAGCCTCCGAAGATTTTTGCGTCTTAACGCCTTCTTTTGCGTTTTTACTATACGCAAACGCAATATAATCTGTGTCTGAAAGTCCATCTTTGATTTCCATTGTATCGCCCCATACGATTTTTCCAACGGTCACATACTGCTTTTTCAATTTGCCATGAACATCTTTTAGCACATAGTACTTATTTCCTTCTTGTTTGACATAAGCCTTAGAAAGCCAAATCGAACTCGTAGTGTCACTGGCCGAATTGAATGTTAATTCTAAATATTCGCCAGCTTGTATTTTCGATGCATCTTTGGCATAAGCTTCAAAATCATAATAGCTCACATTTGGATTACCTGAACCATTATAGTTACTATTTGAAGAAGGTAAAGTATCAATACTTTGGATTTTGGCATCAAACGTTTCTCCACTTGTCCAACAATAGGCAGAAATAGTATCTCCAACTTTAATTTGATTTAACATTAATTCGCTAATGCTTCCTTTAATATAGGTTCCTTGTCCACCGGCCACTTCTAAGAATACGTTTCCATCTTGTAAAGGATCCGATGTTTTTTTGACATTACGAACAACGCCACTTCGTTTTGCACGAATAACACCATCATTTAATAAAGCTTTGTTTTCACTTAAAGAAAGCTGAGCCTTTCTTAAATCTAAATCTAAAGTTTTCAGTTCCTGTTTCTTATCACGGATTGCTTTCGCAAGTTCAATTTCTGTATAACCCGATGAGAGATCTTGACTTGGCTTTTGTTCTACTTCCACATATTTCTGTTCTTCCTTTGTGTGTGAAATCACCGAATACATATCGCCTTCATTCATGGATTGTTTAGTGGTAAACTTGTCGCAACGAACGAGCCATGAAGAATCAATTTCTCCATCATTTGTATACACATCGAATCGTAAGTATTGGCTTAGATTCGCATTATCTAAAAATAGCTTTCCATACACAAACCCTTGATTTTCACTTAACTTAAATACATACGGATTCTGTTTAGTTCCAGCTAAAAAGATTTCTTTATTTGGGATTTGTTGTTTATCACTATAATACTCTACAACATCTTTAGAATCATACGCATTTGTTGAACCATCTGTATATGTATATTCAATCCAATACCAACAAGTATTGTTAGATTCTTTCGTTTCTCTTTCTTCTTTCCATGCATTTACATCTTCTTTAGGCCCTTTTTCAGGTGCTTCACTTTCTGTATTTGTATAATAAATCTTATAGTCTGTAAAATTCTTTTCGGCTTGCGATAAAGAAAGAATATAAGGATAAAAACCATTTCCATCTTTTGCGGGAACACCAGGCAATGGTGCAGGTGTAGGATCTTGAATTTCTGATTCTTCAACAACATCTGGAATAGGCGTTGTATTTAATAATTTCTTTAATTCATGCTCGGCAAGTGTAATTGCATTTTGAGCTTTTTCTACATCCAACTGACTTGTATCTACTGCACTTTGAAGTGTAGTTAGGTCATATGACAATAAAGGATCACCTGCATTGACCTGTTGACCTTCTTGTACAAATACTTGTGTGATTGTTTTAGAAGAATCATATAATACGGATTGCGTATCACTATTAGATACAAGACCTGTTGAAGTGGATGGATTATCCCAATACCCTGTATTCAATGTGGACACAGAGTTTACATCGATTTTGTTTGTTGAATTCAAATAAAACTTAATTCCAACTAAGGTAAATGCACATACAGAAGTAATAATAATTCCTTTTTTTATAGAAGGCTTCATAGAACACCTCCTTGTTTATTTTCAATGATTTCTCCATCAATGATATGAAGGATTTTTTTTGCATGACTTGCCACATTGGCATCATGCGTAATCATAATGATTGTTACACCTTCATCATTTAAGGATTTAAATAATTCCATAACTTGTTTTCCACTTGCTTGATCAAGTGCTCCTGTAGGTTCATCGGCAAGTAGGATTTTTGGATTATTAATGATGGCACGGGCGATCGCAACACGCTGTTTTTGTCCACCAGATAATTGGCTTGGCTTAAATGAAATACGATCTTGTAAACCTACTTTATTTAATACATCTATAGCTCTTTGATTTCTTTTCTCTTTATCAATACCTGCATAAATCAAAGGTAAAGCTACATTTTCTTGGGCAGTTTCCAAACTTAGAAGATTGAAGTTTTGGAATACAAAGCCAATCTTATTTAAGCGAAGATCACTTAATGCATCATCATTCATTTCAGAAATGTCTTCATCTTCAAATAGATACGTACCCAAACTTGCTCGATCTAAACATCCAATGATATTCATAAGTGTTGTTTTACCTGAGCCGCTAGGTCCCATAATCGCAATATAGTCACCTTGTACAACTTCAAGACTGACATCCTTTAATACAGGAACAATCATAGGTTCTTTGCCGTAGTTCTTATAAATATTTTGTATATTAAGAAGCATTGGCATCACCATCCGTTTCCGTCTGATATTCTGTAGTTGTCTTCATTCCTTCTGAATAAGAATCATCGGCCCACGCGATATAGTCATCAACGCTGAGTCCTGATTTGATTTTTGTGGTATAGGTTTCTTCATCTGTTTTACCAAGTTCTACTTTTCTTTTCTTTAATTTACCTTTTTCAGATACCCATACATATGAATTTCCATTGTCATCCGAAACAATAAAACTTGCATCTAGCCAGATACCTTTTTTCTTTGTAGATTGGCCATTATCCGCTTCAATATATACGTGTTGTCCAAGCATTAAACCTTTGTTGTTGTCTAAAGAGACATAGAAAGGATATTTGGATGCAGATTCACTTGAATCCGCTCCATAAAAGTTATTGTTCGAATTCGATTGAGGATCTGTTTCTACTTTTGTGACAGTCCCCTTATAGATTTGATCTTCATTTACACGACTTCTGACAATGACACTTGTTCCTTCAGAAATGGTGCCCATTTCACTAATAGAGCCTTTCACTCTAAAATCTGTAGTTTGCGTAATGGATACTAATGGTTTTTGGTTTCCACTCTCATCCGTTCCACCATCTTTATTTACTTCTTTAATAATTCCATCAATAGTGGAGAGGACAGTAGAATTTTCAATTTGTTTATTCAACTGATCGATTTCAGTCTGTGTAGCTTTGATTGTGTTTTGAGCTTGACGAATCGCGAAACTTGCATCATTGATTCGTGCCTGAATCTCTACTTTATCTCCACCTTTATTTAGTTCGGCCTTATAATCGGCAATGGTATTATTCTGCGCTTGGATTTCATTGTTTTGAGCTTCAATATCCAATTTCTTTTGGGCGATGGAATTGGATGCTTCTGTCGTATCATAAGAAAATAATTTATCTCCTTTACTTACTTTTTGCCCTGCTTCTACATACATGTCTGTAATGGATTTGTTTCCATCTTGATTAATATCAACTGTTTCTGAGGATTCTACAACACCTGAATAACGATTTTCCGTATAGGAAGATCCGATGATTGTTGAAACTTTTTGAACATAGATGTTTTGATTGTTTGATTCCTTTGGAAACAAGAAATAAATACCGATAACGGCAATCAAAATGCATGCTGAGATTAAAATTATAATTTTAGTCTTTTTTTTCATAGTATTCTCCTGAAATTTAGTGTTATATGTTTAGTATATCAAATACTGGTATAGAAAAATCCTTAAAAATACTTAAATTATGATATACTGTAAAGGTTGTTAAAAAGAGAGGGATATTAACAAATGAATTCACTAAAACCGATGTTACTTTCATCGCTGAAAAGCTATGATAAGTCTCAGTTTGTCAAAGATGTAACAGCTGGAATTATTGTCGCTATTATCGCATTACCATTATCAATCGCCTTGGCACTTGCTTCAGGTGTGGGACCGGAAGCCGGAATATTTACTGCAATCGTAGCTGGTTTTGTCATTTCAGCACTAGGCGGAAGCAGTGTACAAATTGCAGGACCGACCGCTGCATTTGCGACGATTGTTGCTGGAATTGTAGCGCATGATGGAATGGATGGCCTTATCGTTGCCACGATTCTTGCGGGTATTTTTTTGATTTTGATGGGTCTATGTCATTTTGGAAGTCTAATCAAGTTTATTCCATTTACCATTACGACAGGTTTTACTTCTGGTATTGCCGTTACGATTGTGATAGGACAATTAAAAGATTTCTTTGGATTAACCTATCCAACGGGAGTAAAGCCTATTGAGACGGTTGAAAAGTTTGAGGCTGTAATCCATCATTTTTCTACAATGAATATGGATGCCGTGATTGTAGGTGTGGTATCTTTGGCTATCTTGATTATTGCTCCATATATCTTTAAAAGAATTCCAGGTTCACTTTTAGCCGTTATTGCAGGAATTTTGATGGTTCAATTCTTGTCTTTAAAGGTAAATACAATCGGAAATCTGTATACAATCAGTAATGCATTACCATCTTTACATTTTCCGAGCTTATCATTAAACATGATTCAAAATGCACTACCGAATGCATTAACTATAGCTGTATTAGCGGCCATTGAATCATTGCTTTCTTGTGTGGTTGCCGATGGTATGATCAATGGAAAACATCGTTCGGATATGGAACTTGTTGCGCAGGGTGCTGGAAATATTGCGTCAGCTTTATTTGGAGGAATTCCTGCTACGGGTGCTATCGCAAGAACGGCTGCCAATATTAAAAATGGAGGAAAAACACCAATTGCCGGTATGGTGCACTCCATCATATTGGTCATTGTATTAGTTGTTTTAATGCCATATGCCGGAATGATTCCGATGCCTACCATTGCGGCTATTCTATTTATTGTCGCATACAATATGTGCCAATGGCGTACCTTTGTGAACTTAGTTAAAACAGCACCTAAGAGTGATGTTATTGTTTTAGTCACTTCATTTGTGCTAACGGTAATCTTTGATTTGGTTGTAGCCATTGAAGTAGGAATGGTACTTGCTTGTTTATTATTCATTAAACGTATGAGTGAAGAAACAAAAGTCAATGGCTGGACATATGTAGATGAGGATACACCCGATGTTGATGAACATCTTCAAAAGCTTCCACTTCAGATTCGTGTTTATGAGATTTCAGGACCCTTGTTCTTTGGGGCAGCTAGTGTAATTGAAGAAATTGTAGTCAAAGATTTTACAACATGTCTAGTTCTTCGTATGCGCAGTGTTCCTGCATTAGATAGTACAGCACTAAACGCATTAAAGGATTTAGTTCAAGTTTGCAAGTCCAAAGGAATCACAATTGTGTTTTCACATGTGAATGATCAACCGATGAAGGTCATGGAAAAGGCAGGCTTTATTGAGCTTGTTGGAGAAGAAAACTTCCAGCCAAGTATCAGTGCTGCACTAGATCGTGCTGAAGAAATTATTCATAAATAAACAAAAAACGCGTTTGCGCAATGTCATTAAGTTAAGAGATGACGAACCATCCGGATACTATTGTCTGGATGGTATTTTTATTTGAAGGCACGACGAAAATTGTAGTATTGCTACTACATTTTAAAAAATATATAATATTAGTTGTTAATCATATCGATAGTTAAAAGATACCGGTGATTTGGCTTTTACTTTCCGTTCATTCTGGCGATTA